>Ga0082212_10008223_pt1 | contig 13663 bp, 9 predicted proteins | sample TergutNt197P3_FD_71548 | JGI IMG/M metagenome (GOLD analysis project Ga0082212, IMG submission 71548) | Neocapritermes taracua P3 segment gut microbial communities from Petit-Saut dam, French Guiana - Nt197 P3 | ecosystem: Host-associated > Arthropoda: Insects > Digestive system > Gut ... | reverse complement strand
TGTTAAAATAGGCAATCTATGTCCTAACATGCATATACTGATACCGACCATTGGAAGTATGACCTTTCCTGTTGGTAAATGGTACTCACCTTCTTAAAACGCATAGGAGCGATTCTGTGGCGTTGTATGGGAAAACTGTCATTTTGGCAGTTTGAACAACCTGCCCTTAAATCGTCATTTTAAGCCATTTTCTAGTCTCATCCACCCTGAATTTTGCCTAACTTTTTGCCTAGCATAGCAACAGGTCGGGATACCTATTACTATAACTCTTTTAATATCAACCACTTATAAAAAATCGGGGCGACACGATTTGAACGTGCGACCTCTGCGTCCCGAAAAACGCTCTCTTAATCTTGTGTATTCCGACTGCCGTGTTGAAAAATATGGGAAATTCAGCAAAAAGCCTACGTTTCCCGGTTAAAACGACTCTTCCATTGTGTTCCATTTCCTTCTTTTGTCAACCCCAATAACCGCTATTTCGGGAAAATAAACGCACTAAATTGGCGATAAGCGCACCATAACCGCTGTAAAACCGCTACGGGTGTTTCTGCCTCCCAGAATCGGCGAAAACCATAGAATATCGGGGGAAGTAAAGAGGCAGTCACATCTGCGTTTGCCAGATACGCCCGGTGCAGGCAGTCTATTATTTTTGGTATTTTACGGTAAAATGGGGTCAGGTGTTGAGTAGAAGGGTAGCACAATGATTTACCGCATCAAAATCAAAAACTTTCGTAGTCTGGACGTGGATGTTGTGCTCGATCCCGTGACGGTTCTAATCGGACGGAGCGGTGCGGGAAAGACTAATTTCGTTGATGCGATTCGATGTTTGCGCTCTTTTTTGCAAAACCAACAACGAAAACTTGAGAACATCCAACCTGTAACCAGTACGAAGCCGCTGCCTTTGGAGTATGAAATTATTTTTGGAGTAGAACAACTACAAAAAGAAAAGTTCACTTACGCTATCAAGATAGAGCATGGAGACCTTACGGTAGTTGAAGAAAAACTGACTTTTGGCAATACGACTCTCTTTCATAAGACAAACGAAAAATGGATTGTCCTGCCGTCTGTCCAAAAGGCAGACTCACATATCACCCGTGGCGTTACCTCCCTTGCAACTATCAAGGGAGATCAGAAAATTTCAATCGCATACATTGCTTTGTCCACAGGAATCGGATGCTATGATTTCCCCAGTTATGTTTGTCGGGATACGGCAGGAGGCAATTCCCACGACCACATGGCTGGACTTGCCGATACTGGCGAAAATGTCAATGCGATTTGTGATGACATGATGCATGATTTAACACGTCTTGCTTCTTGGAACCGAATCAACGAGGTTATCCGAGTCATGAATGATTCGATAGAAACAATCGACCAAACGGAGCGAAAGGGGAATATATCTGTAACGCATCGTATTGGAGATGCATCCATCACTTTGCCAATGCGGAACGAGTCAGAAGGGGTACGCCGGTTTTTCGCACATCTGCTGGCATTTCACCAAAAACCACCGAAGCAAATAATGGTTTTTGAAGAGCCGGAGAAGGGAATTTATCCGGCAGGCTTCGCAGCTCTTGCTGGCGAAATGAAAAACTGCCATTCGTGTGGACAGGGACAGGTAGTATTGACAACACATAGCCCTGAAATGCTCGATCTTTTTGAGCCGGAAAATGTGCGTGTGGTGGAAATGCAAGATGGAATTACACGAATCGGTTCCATTTCCGCAGATCAAATGGAAGCACTTCGTGAAAATTTGCTCTACCCACGTGAATTGTTGACCGTTGAAGATGCCCGATTGGATGTTCCGGTTGTACCCGTTACCGAAAGGGAGGTGCTGTGTGTATGAAAAGGCTTGTACTGATGGTCGAAGGAGATGGAGATATAGAGGCAGTAAAAAGACTTGCAGCACAATCGTTGGAGCGATTCTGCCCTGATTGGCGTTCGTTCTTTTTTATTGATGATCACCCCATGAGAGTAGGCGATGTTTGCTCTTTGCTGTCTCCGAAGGAAGAGATTAAATTGGTACGGCACGTCGGGGCGGTGGGCAAAAAGTCGGATATCGGCGGTGTTTTGGTGTTACTTGACGGAGATGCGGACTCCTTTTTGAAACAATCCGATGATGGCAAGGGTACGGTAAAGGTGGATTTTTGCCCGGCAACGACTGCTTTCTACATGTCCGATTTGGTCAAGAAACATGCTCGTGCAGGTCAAACATTTTCATTTGCTGTTGTTTTTGTTAATCGGGAGTTTGAGTCGTGGTTTCTTGCAGGGCATCCTGATTTTGCGGCAGATTATGCCGACAGAGACTTGGAAGAGCATCCGAGAAATGCCAAGGGCGAAATCAAAAGATATGATCCACGTTACAATGAGGCGATAGACCAAAGCAAGTATGTCGGCGATTTGGACTTGGATTTGCTTTTGAAACGTATGCGGTCATTTAGACGTTTCAAGCATGCTCTTGAGGAAATCTATCAATCTATTCAGACGGGACAGTTTATTTGCTCACCGATTCAAGCAATTGGGCAATCATCGCAATAACCAGCGGCAATCCGGCGGCGAAATCACCATGAAAAAAAGGTATGCTTTTTCGTCATCGAGACAGTCAAAATCAATGCCATCGGTACTAATAGCAAGAGTTCCAACATGACGCTTCGTACTTGGGATTTTGGTATGCGGGAGGGCAATCCCACGCCCGATACCTGTCGAACCAAGTTCTTCCCGCTTGATAATCGCTTTTACGATGTCCTCGTACACCTTTTTTTTTATGGCACCAACGTCCACAAGGGACTGAACCATTTCGTGAACAATTCCTCGTTTGTCAGTCGCCTTGATCTCCGGCTTGATGGCATCAATCCAAATATAATCGGTAAATCTCATACGCTTCCTCCTTCTGTTGTTGGGGATAGACCCTTCATTTTTTTATCATCGGTTGGTCGAGGCTTTGCAGGTGGTCGGCGTTTGACTGGTATAAACTTTGCCGACTTATTAAGGCGTTGCTCAACCGCATAAAGTTGCATCTGCTCTTCAATCAATTCTCTTGTGCTTGATGTGCCATCCTTATCAACCCACCAATCGCCGATGAAGTAAAACTTTTGCAATCCTAAATTGGGTCGAAACAGATAATTGCTCCATATCCGATACTTGACGAAGTACCATACATCTTTGTTCTTCCAGTCCTTGATCGGCTTGCAAGTAACTCTAAAAGACTTCGGCGGCATTGTACACCGGCATATATTGCGGACGATTGCTCTTAACTCGGCTGGTGATCTCGTATCCTGTACCGCAAGGTGATAATGTACTCGATTGACCGGGCGTGTACGCCGTTTGTTCTTTGTGATCTCAATGGCGACCCTTGCAACGATACCTGCCCTTTCCAAGCATCTTGAATGTTTTCTCCATAGGGCGGCTAGATTCACCCTGCCATGAATAGATTCGTGCTACGACGAATAGATTCACAGTGCAATGAATAGATTCATCTATGGTACGCATAGATCAAGGCATGAACCATCAATTACAGTAAATTTCAACATGTTAACATGGGTAATTTATCAAACAAATCCCTATTATTAAATACCGTCAAAAACCTCTGGACATCTCCACAGTGGAAACTGTAACAATAATCCCAACCGAGGAACACAGGCTGTCGAGCCTGCCAATATCCCACTTGGAGCCGCTCTTATCTAGGCAAATCATTTGCCTAAAATATGTCAAGGAAACCGTACATGTCCTAGAATTGCACAGGAGCGACCGTAAGGCACAATGACATAAAAGTAGTTTTTGTCAAAATAAACACCCCTCTCTTAAATCGCATTGTAGAGCGTTTTTCTATCTATTCCGCCCTAAATTTTGCCTAGATTTTTGCCTAACATAGCAACAGGTCGGGATACCTGTTGCTATAACTCTTTTAATATCAACCACTTATAAAAAATCGGGGCGACACGATTTGAACGTGCGACCTCTGCGTCCCGAAAACAGCACCCCAGCATTTCGTTGTACAGGCAAATGAGCCCTTATTTTCTAGCGTTTCAGTAAAAATAGCCTACGTTTCTAGGCTAAAACAACTATGTCATTATATGTCATCTTGTGTCAATGTCAAGCGGACAAACCACGTTTTTCAGTGCCAAACATCGTAAAACATCGTAACGGGTTCAGGCAGTGCCAGAATAGGCAATGTATCCCAGAAAATCCCCAAAGAAGGAGCATGAAAAGGCTCTTCAGGAACTACAACAACTTCTTGACGACGGGCAGTGGCGGGATGCCGATGTCGAGGACGTGTACTGTGCCACAATACTTTTTTGCCGCCAGACAATCAAACCCATTTTTCATTGAGAAAAACGTTGCCGTCTCTGTTGCATGGATTGTTGGGTCAGTCTCATGTCCGGCATCGGCATCCCAGCCGCTCGGTACGTCAACTGCCAGCATTCGACATTTTGATCGCTGACGTTCTTGGTTCATTCGACAGATAATCTCGTCTATCGGTGGACGTGGATTTCCCTTGGCACCGGTTCCGAGCAAGGCATCGACAATCCAATCGTCCCCAGATAGTTGACCGAAAACTTCGGTCATTGCGGCATCACTCGATAAAAGTACCGGAAATCCCAGCGATTGTAGTATCCGATAGTTTGCGAGAGCATCACCGGTCAGTTCGGTGGGATCGGCAAACAAAAGCACCGTTGGCAGATAATTCCGTACCAGCAGGTGGCGAGCGAGTACAAATCCGTCGCCACCGTTGTTCCCTTTCCCACAACAAATGGCAATGCGACTGGTGCGTTTTAGTCCCAACCGCTCCACAAGGTCGGCAACGCCACGACCAGCGTTTTCCATGAGAACCAAACCGCACATGCCGAACTCGGTCATCGCCAGTTGATCGACGCTACGTGACTGTTGTCCTGAAAGGAATTGCATTGGATTGACCAGCACGGGACTGTTCCGGGTTACAAAACCGTCGCAAATTCGTCTAATGTTTTGCTGTCTATGGCGTGCATCAACACGGACTCCAGCGCAATCGGGTCAGACATGGCAAGTACAGCCTGTTCGATGTGTTTCGGAACCTTTTTGAACTTTTTCCGAAGGGCTATCAAAACTGCCTTGGCTTGCCCTTTCACCTCACCTCTGGCTTCGGCGACCTCTTCTCTTTCCTCAAAAATCGTCTTAATCATTGCTCGTTCCTTTCCCTTGAATATCGGTTTTAAAGCCTCGTCTATCTGTGCTTCGTCAAGTCTGCGACCGTTTGCGGCAAATACCTTCGCCGCAAACGGTATAACGTCTTTCGCAAAATCAATCCGTTGTTCTGTGTCGGCAATTTCCAAAAGCGGTTTCAACGCCTCCGGGAATTCGTCAAGGTTCCCGCCAGCCATTTTGTGTAACATGCCCAAAACCAACCGCAATACCGGCTTTCCGACCAATTTGTTAAAATCCCACGCAGGCAAATCCACTACGTCATACTCGATTTCCACCACCTTGCCCAACGGTTTGCCGTCGCTACCCTTCGGCAGCAAATCCGCCATCGTAGGGTACCTTCCACGATGCGGCTTCTTTCCCGTCCGCAACACGATAAAATACGGTGCCGACAGGACTTTTTTGCTTTCCTTCGTTTCCGCATCCCAAATCGCCGCTATGTACCGATGCAACTTTTGCGGTATCTTTTTCAAATTACCGCTCTGATGCTCAAACACAATCACTGCCGTCAGGTTGCCTTTGCCATTTTTGAGCGGACACTGGAAAATCAAGTCCATGATTTGCTCTGTGCCGCCTTTTCCGAAATAATGCGTCGGTGCCAGTGCGATTTTATCCAAATCAATCTCGGCGACAAATTTCGGATCAGCATAATGCAGTAGGAAATCGACGAACACGAATATCCGGCAGAGCATTCGCTTGGCGAAGGCATCGTAAATGTTGCCTTGTTTCTTCGGTTCGCTCTGCTCTATTGATGATTTGACTACCATTCACAACGCCCTAGCGGGATCAGGATTGCAGGGCATTTTAGCATATTGCATCCGAAATTCAAGGCTTGGGAATTGGCAAAACGTGGTCTATTGCGCTCGTCCGAGTTCGTAATAGAATGGCGCAATAGGGTTGCCTCATAGACCGCAATGCTGCGCAATAGCCCAAATTTCAACCGTTCTCATAGACCAGTCCCCTGCGACGTGAAAATTTTACGTCTAGTATGCATCTCTTGTTAACTGGTTACGTTCTACACGTACCGTCATTTCAGTCGAGTCGTGATTGCGAATTTACCCCTTCACTGTGATTTTCGCAATCGCTGACTTTGCAATAACACTGGTCATTCCACCTTCGGTCTTCGTGATAACCTCTCGCACCGCAAACGATACTTTCTTCGATACCCCGGTGAGGGCGATTGACAAATCGTCCGTTGTGAAGGTGGTGCCATCGTTGCCAATGCCAATGGATGTGTAGGGAGCCCCTCCAAAAACTGTTTCCCAGTTAACGTCGCCCGGAAAAATGACTGCCTTGCCACTATAAATGCCAATCTCGTAGAACTTCTGGTAGGTTACGCCCTCGGTGTTGCCATTTTTGGACTCACCAACGGTCTGCATTCGTATTTCGTACTTCGTTCCCGACTTCAAGCCAGTAATCGTTATCGTAAATCCGTCCGCAAGGTCTCCTTTGATTGTTACCTTGCATTCTGCAAACGTCCATGTCTTGCCTACCGCACTGGCAATCGCCTCCATGTCTCCTGCTTTCACGATTATCGAAGCGACGGGTTCCCTGTCCTTTTCTTTGACACCCTTTGGCTTGGGAGTGTACACGTCAAATCGAAATTCCGCTGTATCCTCGTGTTTCGACAGTACATCCTTCTTCACACTGCCGTTGCTCTTGTAGGTATTTGACCAAGTGAAGGTAAGGGTCGACTCGGTTTTGGCAGTTTTGTTCTCCTTGACTCCAGTGATAGTATTGGCATACAGGTCATTTTTCTTCTTTCCCTTGATAATATCGGCATCGACGGCTTTGCCAGTCGGCTGCGGCGTTTCGGCGGCAGTTGTTGCACTCGTTGTCGAAGTAGCAGAACCACTACCATTGGTCGCTGTCAGGCGGAATTCATACACCGTGTTCGGAGCCAAGCCGGTAATCGTTGCCCCGGTATCGCCGATTGTTCCTTCAAAAATCTCCCAATCCGTTACATCTTTTTCCCTGTACTCCAACGTGTACGTTACACCGTCTTGTGCTGTCCATGTCAGCGTTACGGAAATTGCCGTCGAAGTAGTACCGATAAAATGCGGAGCATCAGGTGCATCCTCCGGTTTCACGTCTGTCGTTTCGCTTATCGTTACGTCAACCGAACCACCTGCGTTGGTAGCCGTCAACCGAAATTCGTACAGTGTATTCTCCGACAGACCGTCGAAAGTTGCAGTGCCGTTGCCCATGATGCCCGACCAGTCTGATGACCAATCGGGATACTCGGTGCCACCCTTGATTTCCAATGTGTAGGCTACGCCACTCTGCGGTGTTCACGTCAACGTTATGGAATTGTACGTCGTGTCGTCAACAGCAAAGTCCGTTGGAGCCGTTGGCGGCACTACTGGCTCCGGTTTCGTTGTGGCACTCGTGGTTGCAGAGGCAGAGCCGCTTGCATTGATTGCCGTCAACCGGAAATTGTATGTCGTATTTGCTTCCAAGTCGAAGAACATTGCGCTGCTACCTGTTGGTAGAGGGACAGTCCACGTCGTCCATTCCAAATCAGTTGATTTTTTGTATTCCAACGTGTACTCGGTTAATCCGGTTTGAGTGTCCCAAGCAAGCATGATGACATTCGTGGTTTGGCTGGTACTTCTGAAGTTCACCGGTGCAATCGGCTCATCAACGGTGACAACAACGGATACTTGGTACGGTGTATTCCCGCTCCAAGTTATCGACTGCTTGCTTATAATGCCGTTGTATGCAATCCCGTCGATTACAATGCCGTATGCCTCAAAGGCTGCAAACTGCGATTGACTGCTCAACGTGTTGATGATGTCGATAATTGTACCCTCGCCTTCACGAACCAAGATAAACAATTTTGCAGTCGCCGAATAAATGGACGTTGTTGTTCCCGTGCTAAACCAGTCATTTTCACTGATTTGAGGTTGAATTATGAAGCCCGATGTAGGATCGCCACTGATTTCAAAGAATCCTTCCAATCCCAAGTCCAAGAGTTCCTGACCGGTTGGACTTGCCGGATGCGGATTTGTTGCGCCGGGAGCATTGGGATAGAACATACCCCAGACCACCTCTTCGCCGATAAATGCCGGTTGTGTGGTTGCGTTCGCCGTCGAAAAAGCGGAACCGCTGGCATTGGTCACCGTTAATTGGAAATCATACGCACTGTTTGCTACCAAGCCCGTAATCGTTGCGCTTGTGGCATCTGTTACAGGAGCAGTCCATGTTAACCACGTCGAGTCGGTTGACTTTTTGTATTGCAACGTGTAGCCCGCCAGTCCATTTTGGGCGTTCCATTCAAGGGTAACGGAATTCTTTGATTGGACGGTACTTCGGAAGTTCGCTGGAGCCGCCGGTGGTGAGACCAGTGTTTTTGTCGAAAAGACGCTTGTCGGAGCGGAATCACCTACCGTATTGACTGCGGACACCCTGTAATAGTACATTGTGTCGGGAGTAAGTGCAGGAATGTTATCCGTGTAGGACGTAGTTGTAATCGCACCGCCTATCTGCGTCCAACCGTCCGCACCGTTGAGTGAACGTTCCAGTTTGTACGATACTGCTCCGCCCGTCGGTGCATCCCATTTCAATTCGATACCAATCGACGTTTGATTGGGACTCGTTAAATTCGTTGGGGGATTACAAATCGTTGTGGCATTCGTTGCCGAGGTTGCGGAACCGCCCACATTCGTTGCAGTCAGTTGAAATTCATACGCTGTGTTTGCATCCAAGCCGGTAATCGTTGCTGCCGTTGCACTCGTTCCCGGTGCGGGCGACCACGTCGACCATTCCGAATCGGTCGATTTTTTGTATTCCAACACGTAATTGGTCAGTCCGTCTTGACTATCCCATGCGAGTGTTACGGAATTCGATGTTTGCCCTGTACTCGTGAAATTCGCCGGGGCGGTCGGAGGATTTGCGACGACCGTACCTTGATATTCATACGCCCCTATATCAACGATACCATTCATTATTCGGGTGTTGCCAGCAAGATCGACCATCAAATCTACTGGAACATAATCGTTATTCCCTTTGTTAATTGCTTGCGAGCCGGCTACCAGACGGTAATCGCCATTGGCAATAAAAAGCAGTTTTGCCGAATCGTAAATCAGATTTGCTGTACCATCTGTCCAGTCGGTAAATGTCGTTAGATTATTATAACCCCGAATGCTTCCAGAGAGGTTACGAATATCAGTACTGGAGTTTTCGACAACTATCGTATTGTACAACGTCATCGACTTTCTCAACACGTTCCTACCGGAGAAGCACCGAGTCAAGACGCTGGAGTTCCGCAACACGGAGCAACTCGGCGATATTATCGTCATTCGAAAGGCAGTGTATGACATCTTCTGCGAAGCGGAAAATGGTGAACAATTCATCGTTGAAATGCAAAAGGAAGGTCATGACTTTTTCAAGGATCGGGCAATTTTTTATTCGACATTTCCTATTCGCAATCAAGGGCAGCGAGGAAAAGATTGGAGTTTTGAATTGAAAACAGTCTATTTTATTGCTGTTCTTGACTTTGAATACGACGAGGCGGAAGAACGGCGAAAATTCCAACGAGATGTTCAACTCAAGGATCAGGACGGTGATTTGTTCTACGAAAAATTACATTTCATTTTTCTGCAAATGCCGCTTTTCACGAAAACGGAATCAGAATTGGAAACGCACAAAGACAAATGGCTTTATTTTTTGAAGAATCTGATGGATTTCAAACAGATACCGACGATTCTTCGGGAACCGGTGTTTGAAAAAGCCTTTGCAACGGCGGAAGTTGCAGCGATGAGCAAGGATGAATTGTTTAGTTATGAAGTGAGTCAGATGGACCAATGGACTAACTATGCTGTCATGAAAACCGCCGTAGATAAAGGAATTGCCAAGGGCATGGCACAGGGTGTGGCTCAGGGTGTGGCACAAGGCATGGCACAGGGTGTGGCGCAGGGCATGGCACAGGGTGTGGCGCAGGGTAAAGCCGAAGGCGAAACACAAAAAGCCATCGACATCGCTCGGAATATGAAACAGAAGGGACTCGATCCGACGCTGATTGCCGAAATGACCGGTCTCTCGCCGGATGAAATCGAACGGTTGAAATAACTCGCGTTGGCACAGTTCACCACGCCATTCGTGTACGATTTGTACTCTGCTTGCGGTATAATCTACTTGAAACTGTTTTGGTGCAATCCGATATAAAATGATGCGATTTCCTTGCTGGGCATTCATCCTATTGTTCTTGACCATCTGCTGGTTGGGCATGCAGGTTGTTCATGAACTTGGACATGTTTTTGCAGCGTGGTGTTGCGGAGCAACGGTCGAGCAGGTTGTTCTATTACCCCTCTCTCGTACCGATGTACGTGATGTTGAGTGCCCACTCTTCGTCTATGGTGCCGGTGCCGTTTTCGGAATAGCATTTCCTTTGTTACTGTGGCGGATTACTAGCCGGCTTCACTGGAAAACGTCGTATCTTTTTCGCTTTTTTGCAGGTTTCTGTTTGATAGCCAACGGAGCGTACATCGGTGGCGATTTTTCCGTTGTTGGACCGACCGATGCCGGATTGCTCATCGAACACGGAGCAAATCGCCCGATTCTTGTTGTGTTCGGAGTCTTGTGTGTATCCGGTGGATTATTTTTATGGCACAAACAGTCGCGGTATTTCTTTCCGAGGTGAGCACGATGAATTAGATTTTCCTATTGCCGATTCGTCCTTTCAATGCTATAATGAGCCAATGTACAAGAACTTGGAAATAGTCTATATCGTCCCATCCCGCTACGACGATGACGGGTACGTTCTGCGCTGGATCAAAGGAGTGGTGCCTTCCAACTCGCTTGCCGTCCTCAAAAGTCTCACAAAAGAAATGATCGAGCATTGGACAGACCGGGAACACAGTTCCCGGCTCTCGATTTCATTGGAATCCTACGACGATAACATCGAAAAAATTCCCTTTGACAAAATTGCCTATCGAAACGATGAAGAGACCAAAGTCATCGTCGGCATCGTCGGCGTACAGTCAAACCAATTTCCTCGGGCTTCCGATATTGCTCTACGATTTCGCAAACTCGGAGTCGATGTGATGGTCGGCGGATTTCACGTCGCCGGTATGATGGCACTCTTCGAGCAGCCCTCGCCGGAACTCCAAACACTTCTCGACCACGGCGTAACCCTCGTTGCCGGGGAAGCCGAAACGCCCGGTGTGTTAGAAGCACTCTACCAAGACGTTTTGGACGACAATTTGCAACCGGTCTATCGTTTTCCCCATGCTCCCGACATTGAAAACGCTCCGCTGCCGCAAGCCGACCCGCAGTACATCGACCACTTCGGCGCACGCTGGGCAACGATTGATTCCAGTCGCGGATGTCCCTTCGGTTGCACTTTTTGTACCGTCATTAACATACAAGGGCGAAAAATGCGCTGCCGATCCGCAGAATCAGTGATCGCAACCGTCCGAAGCAATTACGAAAAGGGAATCGTCAACTTCTTTTTTACCGACGATAACTTTGCCCGGAGCAAACACTGGAAAGAAATTTTCGATGGATTGATCGAAATGCAACACGAAGGCAAAAAGGTTGCGTTCATGATGCAAATCGACACGCAGGCAGGAAATATCCCCGAATTTGTGGACAAAGCCCGGCAGGCGGGTTGCCGAACGGTCTTTATCGGAATGGAAAGCGTCAATCCGGCAAACATCGAGTCGGCGGGAAAAACGCAGAACCAAGTCGATCTCTATCGAGAAATGGTCGCCCGGTGGCAAACCGCCAGCGTTGTTGTGCACGTTGGGTACATCATCGGCTTTCCGAATGACACATTGGAATCGGTGCGGCGGGATGTCGTCTTCCTTCGGGATCACGTCGGCGTGGACTTGGCTTCGTTTTTTATGATGACTCCGCTACCCGGCTCGGTCGATCACAAGGAAATGTTGTTGAGCGGCGATGAGATGGACCCCGATTTGAACAAATACGATTCGTTTCACGAGACCTTCCGGCATCCCAAAATGCAGCCCGGTGAGTGGAAGGCGGCAACGCAACTTGCCTATTCCGAATTTTACACGAAGGAACATTGCACGAACATCCTGCGACGCTTGCCGAAAGAGCATTATTGGTTTATGTTTTGGAATCTGATTTGGTACCGCTACTCCGGTGTGCTTTCTGGCACGCATCCGATGATGACCGGCTTTTTCCGTCAAAAGGATCGGCTTGATCGCCGCCCCGGCTTGCCTAAGGAAAACATTTTTCAGTTCGCTTGGCGTTGGATTAAAGATTTCGTGCTTGATAGCAGTTCGTACATTCAACTTTTTTATGAATTCCAAGAAATATGGTTCTTGACTCGTAACTCTGCATCGGACACGATGCCGAAACGCCGATTGCTCAAACTTCAGCACTGGTCGCCGCTGGCGCAACTTAAACTGCGCTGGGAATCGCTGAAACAACGTGTGGCGGAGTACAGTTGGAAAGGGCAATATGACAAGGCGGTGCAGGAGTTACGCACGATATTGATAACAACGGCAAATACGCTTCGTACCTTGAAGCCCACGTTGAGCAAGCGGCAAACGCAAGATGTGGACGCAGTGGTTGGTGAAATTGAGTCGTATGTGGCGGAGTTGGAAAAATCACCGGCGAATCCTTCGTTGTTGTATCAAACGGAACAGTTTATTCACCATAACCTTGTGGAGCGATACGAGGCACTTGCAAATCGGTACGTCCGGTTGCGGCGTGAGGCAAATATCTGGCGGCGTGGAGCGATCCGTTATTTGAAACGAGGGCGTTTCATGCGTTGCGGCTGGCGGCTCGCCCGTCGTCCGTGGCTGGCAATGATGAGTATGTACCTTTCGATTCGCTTCAGCATTGCAGCCGTGCGAAAGGAAGCGTAATGGGCACGTAACCTGCAAGGTATCCGTAAAAAACGGTTTAACACTTAACTGTCCTTTCCTAATCTCATGCGGCGAGTCGCATTAGTTTTTCCAGTACGCGGATAATTTTCGTTGTTATCCTTGTCTCCCGCAAAGCGTCAGGAGACTCCACCAATGACATGCCGGAATGTACCGCCGTTTTCGGGAATGGTCAAATCGGTCGATTTTTCCGAAAAAGGAGACCTCCACACTCTTGACTTTCACCGAACGCACTGTAACCTTGTGAGTCGCTGTGAAGAGCAAAATCTCAACAAGAATAATATGACGGATAGCAAAGCGAAACAACTGGCACTGGCTTTGGTAGGGCGAGTCCCGATTATGACGTTAGGCACTCTCGGAGCGGACGGTGCGCCGGAGATCAAAGCGATGATGAAAATCCAGAATGATGGTTTGCGCAAATTTTTGTTTTGCAGCAACACCTCGGCACGTCGGACAGCGGTGATGCAACATGAAGAACGTGCCTGTCTGTATGCTTACGAATTTGCAATGGATGCCGATCCGGTTATCTGTCGGGGCGTGATGCTGTCGGGAACGGTTGAACTCTCTTGGGATGACAAGTTACGCAAGTCGCTTTGGCAAGACTTTATGACGATCTATTATCCGCAGGGTCCACT
>Ga0082212_10008222_pt1 | contig 13664 bp, 11 predicted proteins | sample TergutNt197P3_FD_71548 | JGI IMG/M metagenome (GOLD analysis project Ga0082212, IMG submission 71548) | Neocapritermes taracua P3 segment gut microbial communities from Petit-Saut dam, French Guiana - Nt197 P3 | ecosystem: Host-associated > Arthropoda: Insects > Digestive system > Gut ... | reverse complement strand
CCTGCTGCTAATAAATAGTCTTGCTTCGTTAAACAGCCTCTTTCTGCATCCTTAAAAAATAGAGAACTGTTTTGGGGGTTTGCCGAAAGCTGACCTCCTCCCAATAAACAGTTCAGTTTAGAAAGTGAGTGTTTCGGCAAAACCGGGTGTAAAGCCCAAAGGAGGTTTTGCCATGAAACGAAGCAAGTTTGCCGGGGAGCAGATGACTTTGGCTCCTTGCCAAGCAGCTTGCCAAACTCCGAGATGAACGCGCAACCACAGCCATTTTGTTGCGTCTGGCGCGGCTGGCCTGCGGCCATGCCGGTGACGCCGAACCGGTGGGCAAGGGAGTCAGCGAACGTCGGATTCACTACGGCCTTGGCTACCGAGTGTATTTCCAGCGGCGTGGCAACACGATCATCGTCCTGCTATGCTGTGGCGACAAAAAATCGCAGGAGAGGAGCGCGACATTAAAACCGCGTTGCGCCTCGCTGACGAATGGAGCGAATGAGCATGCCCGAAAAACTGGGGAAGTCCACAGGAGTGCGGTTCTGTTTCCGCTTCCTGGTTGATTTCTCCAATACCTTCGGGCATATTACCGGTCAGGTGCCTTCAACTCCTTTATCCGCGGCGGGGACAACAGCTTGTCGGCAGCCCTCCAATTCGTCCATGACAAAAGGATTGACACGGCATTTACTGATATTTTTCCGGAGGTCCTTTCATGAAAAAATCTGTCTTTGCTTTTGTACTTGTCTTTTTTGCATTCGCCATGTCCGCCTGCGCACTTGCTACTTATGGTCCATCCGACAATACAACTGACGCTCAGTACGTTCAGTCTGTTAAGGCTGTATTGGACAGCGAGGAAGCCATCAAATTTATTAGCAAGGGATATTTTGTAGCGAGAGCGGCTAAGCCTGGGCCCGCGCAAACCTGGGGGGCCAGCGGAACGGTAGTGGTCACGGATAAAACCCTGTATTTCCTCTTCTGGAAACGGAATGACAACGTCTTTGATGTCATAAGAAAATTGCCGGTTGCCGACATAATCAATATTAATCAGATTTCCAGCGTTTTTGCGCCTGGGGACTGCCTTTCCATTGAGGATAAAAACAATCGTTTCGACCTGTTTTCTTGTTGTGAAATGTTTTCTAAAGCTAATACTAACCTGGCCGAGAAAAACCGCGAATTGCTAAATTACCTTAACGCGGCCAGAAACGCCAAATGACCAGGGCCATAGATACTGTTTTTTAAAGGTATTGATGTTCGGTCTGCACGCTAAGTTCTGATTGCGAAAACAGCCGGGTATTGGCTATGTAAAGGGGAGGTGGCGTAATGCTCCTTCCCTCTGCCTTTTTGTTATTTTTTACGCATTGTCTTATTTTGTCTCGCCGTCTCTTTTTGCAGCCGCAAGAAATAGGGGACTGTTTTGTGGGTTTATGGTAATAATATTGTTCGTATAACATTAATATAATACATTTTTATGTTAAATAAGCAGGCTGCCTTGACGCGCTACGCGCCGGAAAAGATGGTCAAGGCACAGAACCGCCGCCGATCACTGAAGGTAACGAAAATGGGAATGTTGTAACTTTTCGGAGAAGATATATGGCTGCGGTTACTGAATATCGTTTAGGAGCATGGATGGCGTACTCTCAAGTCCTTTAGCTACCGCCACAATATTTAGCAATCCGATATTTCTGGTTCCTCGTTCTACATCGGCAAAACAAGTACGGTGGATTCCGATTCGCGCCGCTGCTTCTTCTTGTGATATCTCAAGCTCTCACCGTCGAAGCTGAACCGCAAGCCCAAAGGCCGACAAGACGGGATCTCGCTGCCAATAGTTCTCTTTCCCCATATTGGCATAGTGTGGCTGTGCAGATTATCAGTCCACAATCTAATAAATGACAATTAGCTTTCAAGCTGGTACGATTTTCATGCTTTGAATACTGTTATGGAGATCGGGGTCTGAAGACATAACGGTTTCCGAGGATAGGTCTACGCCGACGAGCGCATACAGACAAGAGGGGATAGCCTCCCCTGCTTTCAGTACCTTGGCCCTATGCGGGTGGTTTGAAAAGCAGGAAAAATACAAAGAAACCCCGAAGTAATTGTCAAGTTGGCGTGGTTATGAAAGAGATATTATAGAAGCAAACAATATTACATTATAAGGATACCTCTAAGGATTAGTTTCAAGAAGTGTCGTAAAAAAAGAAAGGGGATGAGCATGAAAAAGCTGATGGCGTTATGTCTATGTATGGTTTCACTTGTTGCGTGTACTTCGCTAAGCCTTCATGAAAGAGAAACACTAGCAGAACTAAAACATCGAGGGGGCATAACGGTTGACCATCCGCAAACTCATTTGTGGGAAAGACCTAAAAACCCTGCAGTTGCTTCTGTTTTAAATATATTGCCTGGTTTTGGGAATTTCTATTTGTGTAACGCTAGTAGCAGTCATTGCATTATTGGCGCGGTGAATTTGTTATTATGGCCGTTATCTATTATTTGGGCAATACCTGATGGTGCAATTTCAGCAAATGCCATTAACGAAGCAGATTTAGTACATTTCTATACATATAACCCTAAAGGGAAAAAGATATTGCGCGATATTGGGTACGATGAAAGCAAGAGTGAAGACAAGAGCGAAGACAAGAGCGAAGACAAGAGCGAAGACAAGAGTGAAGAGAAGAGTGAAGGCAAGAGTGAAGACAAGAGCTGAAGGAAAAAGCGATAGATAGCCAAGGTCAAGGAGAAAGGTAATCCCTAACCAATCGGAACCAAATCTGCGAGGATTGGTTAGGGAAACGATGTCCGGAATGCAAATAGGCAAGGCACTTGGAGTTACCCCTATTTCACCGGACACTGTTCTGATACCGCCAAGGACTTTCTGTGTTCCCTCGGAGATTTCATTTTCAAGTCTTTATGAGGAGCATTTTCGTTGTAGTTTTTGATCCAACCTGGAAACTGCTCCAGAACAACCTTGGCGCTATCTAAGTGGTTTGCATGAACATAGTCCCGCTTGAAAGTCTTAACAAAGGCTTTGGCCATAACCGTTGTTCTCGGGATTTTGCACAGGAGTTGTACAGACAACCAATGCGTATTTTGTTGTACCGTCCAGCCGGGTGGCCGGCTGGACGGTTGGGTTTTACGCTCTTGGTTTTTCCGCAGCTACTTTTTGCCCGGCTATGCGGCCAAATACAATACAGTCGGATGTGGCGTTGCCGCCGAGGCGGTTGGTGCCATGCACTCCGCCGGTGGCTTCTCCTGCCGCATACAGGCGGGGGATTGTTTTTTCGTTGCGGTCCAGCACTTGTGCGGTATCAGCCTTGGTGCGCAGGCCGCCCATGGTGTGATGCACCCCGGCCTGAGTGGGGCTGGCCCAGAAAGGTCCTTGCTCAACGGATTTCAGGTTGATGTCTTTTTTCCCGAAGGCGGTGTCCTTACCGGCCTTGACCATTTCGTTGTACGCTTTGACCGAAGCGAGGACTTCGGCGGCGGGTATCTTCAGTTTGTCTTCGAGTATCTTGGCAAGTTCTTCCAGTGTGGGAGCGGTGAAGCACAGCCCTTTGTCAAGGGCCACCTGGATGCGTTCCAGCGAGTAGCGTTTGGCGGCCCGGTCATCGGCCAGCCAGACAAAGACTTTTTCGGGCTGCGCCATGGTGTTGCCGGCCAGGACATCACGACGGGCGTCTTCAGACACATAGCGTTTGCCATTGAGGTTCAGGAATACGGCGTGATCAATGCCGAGATTGGCCAGGTCGCCATATTTTTTAGTGAAATAGTTGCATGCGACCAGTAGTTGGATGAAATCCATGCCTGAAACATCCGCGCCGATATCCTGAGAATAAATCAACGCTTCACCCGTTGCCCAAGGCACGTTGGTGGTGGGGAGTTTTTCATCGTACTGGGGCGCGTATTTGGAACGGAAGGGGACATCGGCGCCGAACCCGCCGGTGGCCAGCACAACACCGCGTGTGGCCCGAATATATTTGACCTGTTTCCCCTCTTTGACCTCCACTCCCAGCACATCGCCGTCGAGGGGTTTCTCGCGCACAATGCCTGTCATGGCGCAGTTTACCTTGACAGGTATATTCCGGGCGTCGGCCTGTTTTTTCATGACGCCGATGATGGCTCCGCCGCGCCCGTTCTTGATTGGATCGTGGCTTCTGGGGTGTACCGCGCCGACAATGGTGTAAACCTTGGGTTCAAATTCAACGCCGAGTTTTTCGAGCCAATGCAGGCCGTCCAGCGCGTTATCGGCATAAATGCGGACTTTAGCCGGGTCGTTCCGGAAATCACCGCCGGCCAGTGTCTGCTGATAGTGCAGTTCGGGAGAATCTTCAATACCCTGCGGTTTTTGGCGCTCCGGGTCGGCACAGTTGTATCCGCCGCTGGCGATCATCGAGTTGCCGCCGATAACCGCGGCTTTGTCAATAACCAGCACGTTCGCGCCGGCGTCTTTGGCTTCAATGGCAGCCGCCAGGCCGGTATAACCAGTGCCTACAACCACGACATCAACGGTCTGATCCCATTTTTTCGGGGGCGGCACAGCCTTGGCTTCGGTAAAAGGAATGGCAGTTGCGGCGGTGGCAACTCCCAAGACAGCCGCGCCGGTCAAGACTTCGCGCCGGGTGACGTTTCCGATTTTTTTCTGTTCAGACATACTCCCTCCTTGTGCGTTGAATTACGTTTGGCTGGTGCGCATCACAATATTTGTGCAACCGCGATTAAAATAACATACCAAATAAGCGCCTCATTTGTTGGATTCAACTATACTCTGGACGTTTCCATCATTGTTGTCTGGCTTGAGCAGCAAGCTGATTTGGATATGCCATGAGAAACAGCATAATCTGTGCTCCATTGACACAATACATCCAGAGCTGGAATAAGCTTTTTGCCTTCCTCCGACAGACTATATTCGACCTTGGGCGGTACGACCGGATACACGATACGGTTGACAAGCCCTGCCTCTTCAAGCTCTCGCAACTGCTGCGTAAGCATCTTCTGCGTGATCCCGTTAAGCCGGCGCTTTAATTCGCTGAACCTGACGACATCATTTTGCAGTTGCCAGAGTATGACCATCTTCCATTTTCCCCCTACAAGATCCATAGCTAATGTCAACATGCAGGGATAGGCAGCTTTGATAAGGCCCACGGTTTTTCTCCTATAGTTTCTTTTTGCATACTACGTATCAAAAAAGTGCGTTCTTGCGATGAGGATACCGAGCAGTATATAAAAAAAACAAGAACTACCTAAACAGATACGGGAGGAGTGGTTATGAATTTTCTTCAACTTGCCAAGGAGCGGCATTCTGTCCGGAGGTATCGTCAGCAACCTGTTGCCGATAATGTTCTGCAAGACATACTTGAGGCCGGCAGAGTTGCGCCTACAGCCGCCAACTTTCAACCACAACGCTTTTTGGTGGTATCGTCCGCCGATGGTCTTGCGAAATTGAACAAGGCGTGTGATACGCACGGCGCTCCCATGGCTATAGTTGTATGCGCTCTTGAGGACAAAGCCTGGCGAAGACCTCAAGATGGGCACTCCATGGTTGATATTGACGCGACTATTGCCGCCACGCACATGATGCTCCAGGCCTGGTCAGCGGGGGTAGCCTCCTGCTGGATTACCTGGTTTGATCCGGCGGTGGTGCGTCAAGAATTCTCTTTGCCGGATAACGCTGTTCCTGTGAACATCCTGGCGCTTGGCTATGCCGAAGGGCAGGAGCAAACCCCTTGCCGCCATCAACAACAACGCATTCCTCTGGCCGAGATGGTATGGAAAGAGCCCACTGCCGCTCTTTTTTAACTATCGGTAGCTGCGTACTTCCATATGTATTGCCGGGAGTACGCAGCGTACTTTGAAAATCCGTATTGCCGGCGCAGGCAAGCATTTTCAAACGCGCGTTCCGCTTCATTAGCTCGTCCACGCAGAGCAAATTCGTATCCGATCACCTCACGGTTATGGAAGCGGGTGGACATTCAACCGGTTTGCAAAAGTTCATCGGTATGCCCCTGAAGCGGATTTTCACTGGAACTCTTTTAAACGTGAAAGATAGAATAGCAAAGCGCTTGAGTTATAAAGGCTTTCGCAGCCTTCAAACTCTGATACATAACAGTGGGAGCCTTATCTGTAGAGGTGGATTGAAACAGCGGAAAAAACGCGGGAAAGAATCAGCGGCGCGCAGGCGGTTTGCCCAAGCGTCGGGTTTTCCATCTACTCAAAAGGAGCGACACGATGAAGAAGACCCTGTTTGTTGCGTTACTGCTCGTCTGCATGGGGATGTTCGCAACAGCGTACGCGGAAACACAAGAGGTCGCCGGTGTTGAGCATTGGGTTGATAACGACGGTATTAAACTCTATGTATGGGAAAAGTGCGTCGGCGCTCCCGACGGCAAGAAAGTCATAGTTCTGGCCCACGGGTCCGCAACGGCCGGAAAGGAAAGCTTCGACCTGCAGGTGCCCGGAAAACCGTCTTACAGCCTCATGGACTTTCTCGCCAGGCAAGGATTCGATGTCTTCGCGCTGGATACAAGAGGTTTCGGCCGGTCCACCCGCCCGGAAGGCCACATGACGACCCAGGAGGCCAGTTCGGACCTTGGCGCGGTGGTTGACTACGTCATGAAGCTGCGGAACGTAAAAAACGTGAATCTTTTGGGGTGGTCCTGGGGCACTCAGTACGGCGGAATGTTTGTCATGGCGGCTCCGCAGAAGGTGAATCGGTACGTCTCCTACGCCCAGATGCACATGAACAGTCCTGACATCTCAAAGCGCCGCCCCCGGGTAGCGTTCTTCCAGAAGAACCCGTACTCCAGTATTCCCGAAGCTTCCTGGAAACCACGGTTCTATTCGATGACGCCGGCGGAAGCTAATGATACGCAGGTCATAGACGCCTACGCCAAGGCCGCGGTCGCCGTCGAAACGAAGTCCCCCACCGGCCCGCAACTCGACATGGTCACCATAATGCCCATGATCAATCCCCGCCTGATGCCGGTACCCGTAATGATTATCCACGGCCAATACGATGACGTGGCCGACCTCGACGGTCTTTTGCCATTCTTCCAGCAGCTCCCCAATCCCGATAAGCGGTATGTCGTCATCCCCAACGCCGGGCATATGATGCACCTGCAGATGGGCTACCAGGCCTTCCAATACGAGGTTGCGGCTTTCTTCATGTCTCCTTAAGAGAAAATTCTTCAGGAAAAAATCAGGCGGTCTCTGGACGATCCTAAGGCCGCCTGATTTGCTCTGGGACCGGGCAGCATGATTGGAACGATGATAGACAACATCCATTGGCTATAGGGAATTGTATGGGTCATAATGTTCGCAAAAATACCCAACAAAGAAACCAATGACACATGTCCAGCCTTTAAAACAGGCTGACGTCGAGGACACGAAAACATTCTCGAAGCTGGTCCAGAACGCGCTGTAACGACGCAAGTCGCGTGTTGGTTTCGGCACTTGGGAACCATATGGAACAGATGCCCGTCGGCCACTGTTGACGCTGGAACCCAGCATAAGCGATAACCAGACCGACGAAATGAAGGCTGAGCGGGTGCAGCTTGCTGGTTGCATTCGACCTGCACGCAGGCACGGCAAATGTGGCTTATAGATGTAGCGGAAACGAGGCGCCAATGAAAAACATCTTTTCTCAAATGGTGGTTTTTCTGGCTAAACAGGGCAATCAACGCAACCTGAAATCCATGATGCGCTTTATGGCCATGGTGGTCTTGCTCATTATCGCTTACAGCGCGCTTTTCCATGTTTTCATGCTGAACGAGGGCCGGGAGTATTCCGCCATTACGGGCCTGTACTGGACGCTTACAGTTATGTCTACCCTCGGTACCGGGGACATATGCTTCACGTCTGATATCGGCAAAATGTTCAGCGTCCTTGTCACACTTTCGGGCATTCTGCTGTTTATGATGGTAATGCCGTTCGCTTTCGTGCGGTTTGTTTATGTCCCGTGGATAGAAGCCCAGAAGCAGGTCATGGTTCCGTATAAAATGCCTGAAACCATGCGCGGCCACGTGATCGTGACCGGAGAAGACAGCGTGGCTTTCAGCGTTGTGGATCGCCTGCGCCAATATGCCATTCCCTATGTGCACATTCTTACGGACCATGCTCGCGCTTTGGAGCGATATGACCAGCAATATTCGGTCATGATAGGAGAACTCGATTCGCCCAAAACTTACCGGGCGGCCCGCGTGGAAAACGCGGCTCTTGTTGCTGCCCTCAGCAACGATTTCAAAAATACTAACACTGCCGCCACAGTACGGGGAGTTTCCTCCTCCGTCCGGATCGCCGGTAGCGTCAATAATGAAGATTCCTTGGATATTCTGCATCTTGCCGGCTGCAACTACACCTACAATTTCTCCCAGATGCTGGGCGAAGCCATTGTTCGACGGGTATTTAAGCCAGGCATGCGGTCCAACCTCATCGCGGTGCTTGGCGACTTGAACATCGTGGAAGTTCCGGGGAAATATACTCCCTATGAAGGGAAGAATCTCAAGTCCACGGACCTGCGCAGCCGATTCCTTCTGACAGCCGTCGGCATCTGGCATGGCAAGCAATACAAACCGGCCATGCCGGAGACCATTATTGATGAAAACGCCACTCTTCTTTTGGCGGGAACCGCCAAGCAGGTGCGCCTGTTCGATGGATATCTTGCCAAAAACGCCGAAGAACACGAGGAACCCGTCCTTATCCTTGGCGGTGGCCGCGTAGGTATAGCTGTCGCCCGTACCCTTGAAAAACGCGGTATGGATTTTCGCCTTGTGGAAAAAGAAGCGCTATTCACCTCTCTGGACGACGAACGGTTTGTCCTGGGCAGTGCCGCAGATATTGATACCCTGCGAAAGTCGGGTATAGGCGCGGCCAATACCGTTATCGTTACCACCAATGATGACGACCTGAACATATACCTCACCATCTATTGCCGAAAACTCCGGCCAGATATCCAGATTATCAGCCGGGCAACCCTTGACCGTAACGTGGAATCCCTTTACAGCGCCGGGGCGAGTCTCGTTATGTCCCACGCATCCATAGTGACAAGCGCTATCACCAACCTGCTCAAACCAGGCCAGGTGATAATGCTCACCGAAGGGCTAAACCTCTTCCGGTCTCCTGTGCCCAAGGCGCTCATAGGTGTTCCGCTTAAAGACAGCAACATCCGGCAGTCAACCCAATGTAATGTAGTGGCTATTTCCAGCGCGGACGGCGTGTGTATATCCCCGGATCTCACCGAACCCCTTGTTGAAAACGACGAGCTTGTGCTCATCGGCACCATGGACGCGGAGCGCGCGTTCAAGGAGAGCTACCCCTCTGCATAATTCTATGTAACCCTCCCATAAAATAGTGCCATTCAAAACTGGAGATTTCTGGTAGCGGCGTCAGGGCTGAAAGGCAGGCGCTTCCAAATGAACTAATAGAGATCCTTGGCCGATAATTATACATTGGTGGCGGGAGGGCGTTCTCCGCATGGATCTGGCAGACATTTTTAACAAAGAAGAATGGCCAAGACCGGGCACAATTCAAACCGTGGCTTTCGCGGCGTCTGTCGTCGCGTTCTGGATATATGCCCTCTCCAGCAAAGACGGGTTCCTCGGCCTGATCGACTACTTCAATCTGCTGATGCACGAAGGCGGGCACGTTATTTTTTTGCCGCTTGGCCATACGATGCATTTTCTTGGCGGAACCCTGTTTCAGCTTTTCATGCCCGCGGCTCTCTGCGTCTCGTTCTGGCGCACGAATCAACCTGCCGGGTTCGCTTTTTCCGGGCTGCTTTTTGGGGAAAATTTTTTGAACATCGCGCGTTACGTTTCCGACGCGCTGGATATGGAGCTGCCTCTGGTCGGGGGAGGCGAGCACGACTGGAATGTACTGCTGGGAGACACGTTTCTTTTACAGCACTGCCGCCTGCTGGGAAGGATGCTCAATCTTTTTGGCTGGTTCGTGATGATCTGCTTTGCCGCGTGGTATGTTTTGCTTTACTTCCGTGGCCGTGACGAATCGTAAGTCGTATCGTCGTCGAGCGATAGTTATACGTGTGACACCAAGAGAAAATGCGGGCATCGTAAAAATGATCTTTAGCAATCATTAATTGAAACTGGCGGCTGCCGGCGTATTGCCTCGCCGGCCAGTGATTTCGAAAAGTCTTGCAAAGCCCATAAAGCTTTGTGAAATTTGGTTTTTTTGTGCTTTGGTAGTCTTATGAAATCTATAGACATTTCTCAACGGCGCTTGAGGGTTGACTTGGTTGCCGGCCCCGCAACCCCTTAACTTGAACGCAAAACACAACCTGGCGTGGTATCCCGGTAAAAGGGCGCTATAACAGATTGAAAACCATGGCCCTATGGGATAATGTTACAAAAAATAGCGGGAATATCCTATGTTCGCGCCCTAAGGTTTTAACGAACCGGGATAAACCCGTAAACTTCTCATTCAAATCGTAGAGGAGAACCTTGGCATGATTACCATGTTTACCGCCCGCACTTCGGAAATAGATGAGATTGAAGAAGCCTTAAGCGATATTAAAAGCCAGATCGATTTTACATCTCTTAAAAAACATTCGGGAGGCTTGCTTTTTTGCCATATAGACTATATTGAAAGCGGGTTTGTCGAAGCTCTCTGCAAAGAGTTGCCTTTCAACGTCATCGGGATGACCTCTATGGTGAGCGCGGACGAACATGGCTATGGCCTTTTTGATCTTACCCTTACCGTACTAACAAGCGACGATGTGAGTTTTGAGGCCGGCATGACCGGCAGCATCAACCAGGATAATTATGCCGCCGAAATAGACGGGCTGTATACGCGCCTCCGCGGTAATGTCGAGAATAATCCGGCGATGATATTTGCCTTCATGCCGTATATTCGGGACGTGTCCGGTTATCAGGTAACCGCGGCTATGGATAAGTCCTGCCACGGCATTCCAATGTGGGGGTCCATCACAAACAATATTGATTTTAATTATGAAACGGTACAGACCGTATGTAACGGTGATTATCTGTCGGCGGGCGTAGCCATGATGTTTCTAAATGGTCCGGTTGAGCCTAAATTTATTGTTTCCTCTATCCCCGAGCATAATATTGCCAATAATCGCGCTGTTATTACCAAAAGCGAAGGGGCGGTTTTACGTGAAGTAAATGATTTGCCTATATTGCAGTATTTGGCCAACATCGGGCTTATGATTACAAAGGAGAATATAACGACGACACCGCTCATGGTGTATTACGAAGACGCCAAAGAACCTGTTGCGCTGGGTTTTTACACTTTATTTGACGATGGTTCGGTCTTGACAGGGGGCGAAGTGCCAGAAGGAACCTCGTTTGCCGTGGGCAGCATTGACGCGCCGGGTATCTTTGAATCCGCCGAGGCCGGGCTCAAACAGATACTTGAACATACAGATCGGCAGGCAACCTTGCTTTTGCCCTGTGTTACGCGTTACATCATGCTGGCGCCGGATCAGGAAAGCGAACTACGGTTGATAAAAGAGAAACTGGCTGATAGCGGGCATCCTTTTATGATGGGATACTCAGGCGGCGAAATCTGCCCTACGCTTGGCGCTGACGGAAAGCTTCATAACCGTTTCCATAATTATACGTTCTGTGCGTGTGTTTTGTAATTCCTGGTTTGGCTAGCTTTCTCTAGAAAAAAGGAAATCAAGTGAGAGAGACGGATATTCGCAAGACGAATACCGATAGTGAGGTGTTGTCAAGGATAGCGCAACTTGAACGTGAAATTCGCAAACTAAACCGTGAAAACGCGCATCTGAAAAACGCTATCGTTCAGGAAAAGACAGCATACACTACGGTTCTTAATCAGCAAAAAGCCAGTACCTTTATTCAGCGCGAACGAGAAAGGTATCTGGCCCTTTTGCTTGCCAATTCTCCCAGTATCATTCTGTTTTTAAGTCAAACAGGCAGGGTCGAATTTTGTACGGAATACTTTGTTTCCAAAGCCGGGTTTAGAAATTCAACGGATGTGCTGGGGCGTACCTTGTCTGAAATTCTGTCTCCCTTTCTTGACGATATATCCCATGAAAAATTGCTGGAACAGAGCCAAAATGTAATTCAAATGCACACTTCGCTTTCTTGTGATGTGACGTTTTACTTTAATAACGATGGAACCGCGGAAGATTTTGCGGGATTGCTGGTTCCTATGAGAGATAAAAAGAAACATAGTAATGGGATCATGCTTATGTTTCATGACGTGACAGATCTTAAGCGCTCACGGGAAGAGGCTTTGGCGGCCAATAGGGCCAAAAGCGATTTTTTATCAAAAATGAGCCATGAGATTCGTACTCCCATGAACGCGATTATCGGCATGACATCTATTGGAAAGAAGGAAAAAGATTCTGAACGCAAAGACTATGCTTTTGGCAAGATAGAGAATGCTTCTACCCATCTGCTTGGCGTAATCAATGATATCCTTGATATATCCAAGATTGAATCAGGCAAGATGGAACTCTCGCGCGTCGTCTTTAGCTTTGTTCAGATGATGGATAGAGTAACGAGCATTATCGCAGTGAAAATGCAGGACAAAAGACAATATTTTTCTGCTGAGATAGACCCCGAAATACCGGCTCTTTTATACGGGGACGATCAACGCCTGGCGCAAGTGATCACCAACCTTTTGTCAAACGCGACAAAATTTACGCCTGAAGGCGGCAGTATTGCCATTAATGCCAAAGTGCTGAACTTGCAAGAAGATAAATGTACTCTACAGATGTATGTGAAAGACTCTGGTATCGGGATTTCGAAACAGGAACAAGAAAAACTTTTCAACGCGTTTGAACAAGCTCAGGCCGGAATATCCAGAAAATATGGCGGCACCGGTTTGGGGCTTGTTATATCAAAGCGCTTACTACAGATGATGGATGGCGATATTTGGGTAGAGTCTGAAACTGGAAAAGGCTCAAGCTTTTTCTTGACGGTAACTCTGGGCATACCCGAAAAAAACGAATTGCTAGAAGGCGTAGGACAAGGAATCGCCTCATACGCGGAAGCAAAGCAATTCGGTGATTTTTCTGGGAAAACCATATTGATTGTCGATGATTTTGAGATCAACCTGGAAGTCGCCTCCGCGCTTCTTAAGCCGACAGGCGCTTTGATACATACGGCAAAAAGCGGCAGAGAAGCAGTTGACATGTTCACAGCAAACCACGAGCAATATGACTTGATCCTTATGGATATGCAAATGCCTGAGATTGACGGGCTGCAAGCCACACGAATGATCCGGGCGATTGATCTGCCTAAAGCCGCCTCAATACCCATCATTGCGGTTACGGCCAATGTGTTCAAAGAGGATATAGAAAAATGTTTAGATGCCGGCATGAATGCCCATTTAGGTAAACCAATGGACATGAATGAAGTTATTAATATGTTGTCACTTTATCTGCTGCGTAGTTTTTGACCTGTTCGGACAAATCCATCAAGTGAAGTTACTCCAGTCTCGCCCGGACACTCCTGTTGCCGGCTTTAAGTGATAGAGGTCGCCGGTCTGACCGGCGTAACGTAAATTTGACATACTAAATGGGGTAAGGTTACCTTACAGGCTAACTCAAAACAAAATCAGGAGGAAATCCATAATGAAAAAATTGATTGCACTCGCGTTTCTTACGATGCTTGCGCTTTCCTTTTCGATGGCCGGCGCCGAAACAAAGGCAAACAGCAAAACTCCCGATCCCTCTTTGC
>Ga0082212_10008221_pt1 | contig 13664 bp, 5 predicted proteins | sample TergutNt197P3_FD_71548 | JGI IMG/M metagenome (GOLD analysis project Ga0082212, IMG submission 71548) | Neocapritermes taracua P3 segment gut microbial communities from Petit-Saut dam, French Guiana - Nt197 P3 | ecosystem: Host-associated > Arthropoda: Insects > Digestive system > Gut ... | reverse complement strand
GCGGGTGTGTTGGTTGGGGTTTCCCCCCCGTCCGTTCCCGGTTTCTCGGGAGCCGTTTTTATACCTTTTTTTTTCTAACAGCGTGTTGTCGTGATTATAATTCCGGTTTTTTTTAATCCTTACCCCGCCGTAAACCTGATTATCCGCTTTGTGCGGCTCATACTCAAAAACCGTATAACCTTTGGTGGGGTACACAATCTTGGTCAGCATACCCTGCTGCATGTAAGTCGAGTTTGGAGTGCGGTTCATACCGGGGATTATATGGGTACCATGTGGGTATGGAATAGAAAAATTAGGGATGTAATTGTTAACTACTCCGGACGAACCACTGTTGTAATATCCCCAATAGTCTATCCCGTTAGTTGTATTCAGTGCGTTATATTCAAAGGCGTATGTTTGCTGCACTGCGCCTGTTTTATCCATGAATTCTATGCCATCCAACCATTCGATGCGCGGCTTTTTCAGTTTGATGGTTCTAAGAAGCGCATTGAGACGGTCGTAGATTTTTATTTCGGACAGATTCCTTGAACCTGTCGTAGCGGTATAAACAAAATCTATTTTTCCACCGCGGTATTTTATCGAACTCAAACGGGGCGGGTAAAATGCTTTACCAATTTTCCCACCTTTTAATTCCCCTCTATAATCCGTGAAACTACTCTGCATATCCTTGATAGTTAACCATTCATACCGTTGATTTATTACCGGTTTGATAACAGCGTAGGCGGCCATGGCAGTGTACTCGAAAGTAACCGTATCCGCTTTGTTTGCCGATATGATTCTTGTCAGGTACCATACTCGGCTGAATCCCAAATCATCCCATTCCAATTGGGTGAAATTGTAGGTTATCCCGTCATTATCCGTTACAGCGCCGGATATGGGAACCAGATCAACATTCAAGCCATTGGCGGGAACCTTGATTAATTCGCCGGCGTTGTAGTATGCCTTCCCTGAGTGATGCAGGAAATTATAGCTAAGCATATCTAATTCGGAATCGGCGTAGTAATCCGTATTTAGATGCTGCGTAGGATATCTTATCCCGTTATTGATAAAAAACAGCCTGTATTGATCGTTGACCATTGATCCCGGCATCGTGCTGACGTGCCTTTCAATTTTGTCCATATCTTTTACCCAAAAATAGGGATTATTGTAGCGTTGTCCTTGACCAGAGTAAGATCCGCTTTCGGGTGTTCCTCTGAAACTTTGCGAGACGGTTCCTCCTGCCATCAACGTCCATCCATAACCTAATTCCATAGGAAGGTCATCGAATTTAAGCCCTGAAGCATGGTATTTGAACTGAACCGGCACTCTGATGCCGTTGGTGTTTATTTCATAAATTGGAATTGTGATGTCAACCAATCCCGTATATAAACTGACAGGGTATTCTCCGTAGCGGTTCATTGCGGATGCTGTGGGAGATATAGCCGTAATTTCGGGTAAAGAAAGTGTTGAGGACTGAGAAAATGCCAGACTACCGGTTAAAAACAATCCAGTAAGCAATATCACAATGGAAATATTTTCCGTTATTTTGTTTTTTTTCATCGCTGTAGTCTTTACTGTTTAATAATTGTTTCACTCGCCGTATTTTCTCCGTTCTGTATCCGGAGCACATAGCTTCCTCGTGGCAAGCCACCCGTGTCGATCGTTTCCAAATATTCACCCATTATTTCTTTTGAAGGAAGCAGTCTAACCGCCCGTCCCTGCATATCGTAGAGACTGATGGAAACAGTCAGTTTCTCTGTTGAACTGATTGTTATTTGCAGTTGGGAGTCCACCGGATTGGGATTAACGCGATAGGAGAATTTCTGTTCGACATCAGGTAAATTAAGGGATTGCCTGAGCGAAAAGCTGTCGCTTTCCGCTGCAAAGAGTTGTTTCGGATCGCCTTGCCGGTAAATAAAAGCGGAACGTTGTGTGCAGACCGGTTCATTTTCGGATACTATCCGCGTTTCTTGCGTCTCGAAAACCGGATAACGTGACTGCCCAACATACCATCGGTAAACATTTTCCACAATCCATGAAGCATTGTCGCAGTCTTTACTCTCATCTTCCCAGTTATCTGTTTTTTCAGTGACAGGTGAATTAATATCAAAGTCTGAGGTAAGGGGAGCTATTTGGCGCAGGCTTCTGATTATGATATGTACACGAAATACATTGGTCAGGGTATCGCCTCCGGGCAAGACCAAACGTCCCCAACCATCTGTCATGGTCATGATATCGCCTAAAAATGTCATTTGGATCGCTGCTTCCGACCGGTGGTCCTTGGCAAATACGCCACGCCCCTTGAACTCCGTCCGGAAAAGTTGTCCGAGAGTAATTGGAAAACGAAGAAGCGTCTGAGATTGGCTGTATCTGACCGTCGTCATTTCATTTTCATAACCGGTGCAAATGAGAGAGTCTCCCGACAGAAAATAATGATGCAGGGTTTCATTCTCCCTTCCGGTGAGCCACTCATCCCTGTATCTTGACTGGGTGTCTGATTTTTTATCGCTGACCGTAAATTCACGGTTGAAATCCCAAAACTGACTGCCCCCTCCGTTTCCCGGATGAATCCACATCATTTTTCGTTTTTCCGGCTCTCCGCTGCCCGTGCCAATCTCGTTTCCATAATCCGCCGATGGCTGCTGTGCCGTTACCAAGAAAGGAAAGCACAGAAATAGTAAAGTTGTCTTTATTTTCATAATGTTTGTATTAATTATTGACAAAAGTATATGAAACTTATGGCATTTGCAATTTTTTTGTAATTATTTCACCACCACTTTCCGGCGATATACATTTCCGTTTATGTTTACCTCCACGATATAGATGCCGGTTTCCATTTGCAGGTATAATCTGTTTGATGTTAATTTCCGACAGGAAACGAGTTGCCCCATCAGATTGTAGATATTTACTGTCGCATTTCCTTTATGACTTTCTACGATGATATTTCCACTTGTAGAATAAATTTTGACATTGTCTTCTGTTTCTGTTGTGTTTTCAATGCCGGTGGTATCGCCGTCGGCGTCTTCAATAAAAATATCGTCAAAATACGCTTCAAATTCGCCTGATCCTCCTTCGTAACGCAATGCTATTCCTGTGATTGTTTTTCCCGTCAAACCGGCGGAACCAATGGTAATCTCTACTTTCTCAAACATTCCCACAGTACCGCTCGTTTTCGGATAAGTTCTGAAATCGCTGAGTTTTGTTCCATCACTGAAAATAAGATCAACACTTGCATTTTTACTTAGTTCGTTAGTAGTAAACCTGTAATAACTCAGTTTCATCCCTTCGGTGATTGTAATTTTTGTTTCATTTGTTTGGTACGAATAAACTGATGCTTCTCCAATAGCTGTTCCACTCAGCCGGACTGCATATAAACCGCTTTTACTATGGATATTGTCCCGTACAATGGAACAGGAGGCATTGGAGACTCCGGTCGATTGAACAACAGCGTTCCTGTAAAAGCATGGGTCTATGGTCATTGTCTTATCTTTAATCGTATATTCGGTATTTCCTTCTTTCCTGTAAAAAGTGGTCGTTCTGCTCTCAAAACTGTTACGAAAATAAGTAGGTCCAAGTGAATAAGGTATGGGTATTTCCGGTGTGTTGGGTATTTCGTCTCGCAAAAGTTTTGCCGCAGTTGCCGCCAATCTCAAATAATAGTCGGGGGAAACCCAAACTCCATCTTTTGATAGCGTTTCAAAATATTCATCGGTTGGAATATCAAAATAATCTACGGCAGCATTCATTATTTGAGTGCTTTCTTCAAATTCGTCGAACATGGCATAATACACCGAATTTAATCCAAGTTGTTTGACGTTCCGTATTTGCGACCATAACAAGTTACCGCCCAAACGGTCTGTAATTGACAGCGTTAAATTATTGTTTACCCAGTTGCCGCTTCCGGCAATACATACGGGTAAAAAATCGATACCGTTTTGACGGCAATATGCAACATCGGGAACCATATATTCATTGTGATACTGATTAACTGAATTAATATTGCCATACACCCCAACCGTCCAGGGAGAAATACAATCAAGTGCATTATACACCGGCTGATAATTCCTGCCTGCCATTGCGTTGCGCCATTCGCGAGGGACACCGGCGATAACATAACATCCCCGGTCATGAAAAAATTGAATTATATTTCCCATTTTACCGGCATCAATATCGAAGTATCCGATTCCCCAAATTTCTACCACCGGTTTTCCATCTACCGTTGCATAGTTGGGAGAAGACGTAAGCGCCCGCGATTGCTCTATTTCATATACCCAGTCGTTTTTGAAACATTCCAATATGTCCTGTCCGAAACCATTCAAATCATAACAAATATAAAACAGCCGGTTTGTTCTTTCGGCGGCTTCTCTGATTTCATCCAAATGCGTTCTGTTTCCTTCTGTTATGGCTTTTCCAATACCGCCTACAAAGCGTTGAACGGCAACGCCATCAAGACCTGCCGCTTCCATCCAGTCAAATTGTTTGTTAATTACAAAGGGATGATTGGAACTGTACAATCTTGCAGGTTGCCCACTCCCAAGCGCGGAAAAATTGGTATTGTAAAGTATATCATCCGGATATTGTGAAATGTCGGGCCAACTGCATACGAATACATTTTTGTTCAGCCCCGGCGCGGGTACCTGACCATAAGACCAGTGTACCCAATCGGATGCAGCATTTCCGGCACGGTGCCAAACCTGATAGCCCGCAAGCGATTTACCTCTAAATTCCGAGGAAGGATTGTTGGGACTATCGGGAATTTTTTCATTCTCAGGGTCAAGTGTTCCGAAGGAGATAGATAATTCTTTGATATAATTTTCACTGATGTCGTGTCCCAACCTGATATCCGACCCGCCATTCATTGTTCCTCTGAAATTAGCGTCTGTTACCGCAACCGTAGTAGTAACCCAATCGTCTGCCTTTGCTTTTTCAAAATCGCCCACCCGATAATCGCCCGAATTGGAATTGTAATTAAACCACAATTTATGGGTATTGTTGCCGTAGTATGTAATCTTAAAGATTAGATTATTGGCAGTTGCGGGTATTTTGGTTCTATCGACTTTTAAATATAGAAACTTCCTCACGGGAATCCTGCGACAGGAAACGCCATCCATAATGTAACTTTGTGTATATGCCTCCTGATCGGGATTTGTTTCTGCGACTATCGTAATACCATCGGCGGTATTATCGGCAAAATTAATATACGCTGCAACCTGCGCGTATGATCCTGTATTTACTATACTCCACAGAAAAATAGAAATAATGAATGTATGTGTTTTCATATATCGTCTGTTAGGTTTTCAAAACAAATCCCAACCTTTTCAAAACGAATCGGTTGGGATTTTCCTGTTGTGTGTCAGGCTTACGACACACCTCTCTTTTTTTATTAGTAAAAGAAACTGTTAGATTTCCGTCAGTTTAATGCTTTTTCCGGCTTGAACGTTTATTGTTTTTACTTTTTCCTTATATCTTACCGGAATCGATTCATCTCCATTGATGTTTTTTATTTCGGCGGAAAGTAATTTTCCATTTTCCCAACTGATGCTGACTTCATAACCACCTCTTGCCCTGAGTCCTGTAACAGAACCTGTAGGCCAGATATCAGCCAAGCCCGGAAGAAGTATGATTTCTCCCGTATGACTTTGCAGCAACGACTCGGCAACACCGGCAGTATATCCGAATGTTCCGTCGATTTGGTTATTAGCCCCGTTGCGATGAAGATTATTAGCTACTCCTCTGGAGCCTGCGACAATCAGCGGAGAGGTTTTGTCGCCTCGTTCAAGACGCGACCACATACAGATGTCCCACATGGCAGGAAATCCTCCGCCTATGCGTCTTGCTTCCATCCAATTGTTGAGAGCTTCAATGAGCGTTGCATCACCGGGACGTCTGAGTTGTATGGATTTACCCGGGAAAAAGGTAAAGGTTGCCGACATATCATGTCCACGCGGTCCATTTTCAAAATCCTCGATCCATTCCTGTAAATGTCCCAAATAGTTTACCCTGTATGGGGGAAGTTTATCCAAAGCGTTCTTTAACTGTGCACGAAGATCGGCATCTACGCCCAGAATTTCACTGAATTGGATAACGTATGGAAACAGTTCGCGCATGATGCCAATATCCATTGTGGGAGCCGGTGATACATAACCTACTTTCTTTTCTTTACCGTCCATATATTGGAAACCGTGTTCGGGAGACATGGAAAACGGGGTTACCAAGTATCCTTGTCTGGGATGCTCTACAAGATAATTAACCAAAAATTCGGCAGCGCCTTTAATCGTCGGGTAATATTTTTTCAAAAATTCAAGATCGCGACTATAATTATAATACTCACACATATGCAAAGACAACCATGCACCGCCGACCGGCCACATACCGAAACGGGAAGCATCGACAGGGGCAGAACCCCTCCAAAGATCCGTATTGTGGTGAGTCACCCATCCTTTATTGATACCGTAATATACTTTGGCAGTTTTACTTCCTGTTTCCGACAAATCCTGAACCATATCGAACAGCGGTTGCGAACATTCGGCAAGATTTGTTACTTCAGCAGGCCAGTAGTTCATTTGTATATTGATGTTTATCGTATATTTACTGCCCCAGGGAGGAAGTAACTCCTGATTCCATATACCTTGCAGGTTTGCTGTTTGTCCGCCCGCACGACTGCTTGATGCCAATGCATAACGTCCGAATTGGAAAATAAGCCCTTCGAGATTAATATCTCTGCCCTCTTCCCTAATGGCGGCTACTCTTTTATTTATGGGATTATTCTTAATTGCCGGATTATCATCGGCCAAATTAAGATGTACCCGTCCCATCAAGCCGGCGAAATCGGCGATATGGGTATTACGTAAATCCTTGTATTTTTTTCCTTCAATGGCGGAAAGCACTTTACCTGTTCTTTCAGCGGGGTTTGCGTTTATGTTGTTGTATTTCACGTAACTTGTAGCAATCGACATAACAAAAGTAACGGCATCCGCTCCATCGATATTGATTTTATCATTTTCAAATTCGGCCGTTCCGCCTTCAGTTGTTGTTTTCAATACGGTTCTGAATCCCAAGCCTTTTTCATTTGATTCGGCTATCAGCCAATTCCAACTGTTTCTTCCTGCCCTTGGATTTTTCCATGTGCCGTCAACGATCAATTCTCCGGGTTGACCCGTAGAAATTTTATCGGTAAATGGCGATTTTACTTCCGCCTGCATATTCAATCCTTTCTTTTTATCGGTTGAAACACGAACTACCATCACCTTATCGGGATAAGACACAAAAACTTCACGTTTATAGGTAATGCCTCCCGATTTGTAAGTAACGGAAGCAATACCCGTTTCCATATCCAATTCCCTGCGATAATCCGTAATTGCCAATGTATCAACGCCCGGAAAACTTAACAACAAGTCGCCTATAGGTTGATACGCCTGTTGCGCAACAGGTATTCCATAGAAATTCTTGTCAATGTAGTCGTTCATCTCGGCATACTTTCCGGCGAAAATCTGCTCTTTGATAAATTCGAAGTGGGATCCCGCATTGGGGTCATCATAATCATGGGGTGCGCCTGACCAAAAACTTGATTCATTCAACGCAATGCGTTCCTGACCTGTTTTCCCATAGACCATCCCTGCCATTAATCCATTACCTATTGGAGATGCATCCAACCATTGTACAGCCGGTTGATCATACCACAATACCATGTCACCCTGTAATTTAGAGTGGTTTCCTTCCGAACAGGACAATAAAACCGTTAATAGTAATACCATCATTCCTGTTCCGGATAGCATTTTTATAAAAAATGTTTTCATAATAATTTATTATTTTAAGTTAATAGTTTGTGTCAGCTTGATATCAGATGAAGATGTTCCTATCATAAATTCAAATTCACCCGGCTCTACTACTCGTTTCATACTTTGATTTATCAACCACAGATGTTCTTCCGGTATAATACGCATGGTTACGGTTTTCGTTTCTCCTGCTTTCAGGAATACCTGCGAAAATCCTTTTAGCGCTTTAATTGGTGTACTTACGCTTGCTATCTTGTCTCTGACATATAATTGTACCGTTTCGGTGCCATCGACAAGGCTCGTATTTTTCACATCAAGGCTAACCGTGATTGCATCTTTGATTGTGGACTCCGTCGGATTTACTGTCAAATTGGAGTATTCAAAAGTAGAATAACTTAATCCGTGCCCGAAAGCATAGAGCGGTTCGCCGTTGCCATCGGTATAATTTCTCGAAGAAGAAGGTTTTTTGGAATAGTAAACAGGCAACTGTCCCTGATATCTCGGAATACTTATCGTAAGTTTTCCGGAAGGATTATAATCTCCAAAAAGCACATCGGCAATTGCATCGCCTCCGCTTTCTCCCGGGAACCAAGCCTCAAGTATAGCGGCTGAGTTTTCCGCAACGGGAGTGAATACCAGCGGGCGTCCATTCAAAAGTACGCTGACAAAAGGTTTGCCTCCTTGTGCGGCAGCCTGCAACATTTCAACATCCATCGGTTTGAGGTTCAAATTTTGACGGTCTTTCCCCTCCCCTACTTCCCTGTCGGTTTCTCCAAGCACCACTATTGCCACATCGGAAGTAGCAACCGCACGGCTAACCCGGTCATTGTATTCTTTATTGTTTCTAAATTCAATAATTCTCCATCTCAATTCAACCGAAGCGTTTTCACCGGTCTTAGCGTATTCAACTCTGACGGGTAGCTTTTGACCTTTTTGCAGTTCGATTCTCTCTGCTCTTCCGCGCCGGTTGTTTTGCCCCCAATTATCAATTACCAACTTGTCATTCAGATATAGTCTTAGTAAACCTGCTGCAGAGGCAGTAAATTCATATATTCCATCTACCGGAACAGAAATAGACGCAGAATATCTTGCCGAAAAACTCTCAGGGGATACACCCGGAGCCGGACTTAGATTATGCCAATATCCCTGAACTCTCTCTTCTATTGCAGTATATGCAGGGGTTCCAGATAATTCTTTATCGTTGAAATACTCTACATAAACTCCTTTTTGCGACGGCCGAACCGTATTTGTCAACCACTCGGAAGAGACCGTTTCGTATTGACCGGAAATACCTGTTTGGATTAAATCAATTTGAACATTTTCCCCAAACCTCTTTTTCAATGCTTCATAAACGGTAACTCCACGTGATCCGCGAGGTCCGTATCCACCGATTGAAGACGTATTTGCGAGATTCCCTATCAAGGCTATTTTTTTAACATTTTTGTTTAACGGTAAAAGAGCGCCTTCGTTTTTCAAGAGTATGACTGATTTGCGTCCTGCCTCCAATGCAAGTTTCCGATGGTCTTCATTACGAAAAACTTTGGATATAAGCGATTCGTCGGTGTATGGATTTTCAAATAGGCCTAATTCAAATTTCACCCTCAAAACCGCAGCGACAGCCCTGTCAAGTTTATCTTTGGGTATAGTTCCGTCTTTGGCTGCTTCAACAACCGCATTTTGAAATATTTCATGCGAAAAATCATAAAACTGCATGTCAAGTCCCGCATTTATTGCCTGACTTATTGCATCTTTCGGGTCGGCTGCCGTGTAATGCGGGGCAACCAAACGGCGAATGGCGCCTAAATCGGTAACAACCATTCCATCAAAACCCCATTCTTTTCTCAATAAATCGGTTAATAACCAAGGATCGGAAATACACGGAATCGCATCTATATCGTGGTAGGCAGCCATAATTCCCTTTGCTTTTCCTTCTGTTACGGCCTTTTCAAAAACATATAAATGGGTAGAACGGGCTTCCCTTTCCCCGATAAACACGGGACCTGTATTACTTCCGTTTTCGGGAATACCGTGGACACCGAAATGTTTGGGTTCGGCAACAACAGTATTATTGTCTTTCAAGCTATTGCCTTGCATACCTTTCACCATATTCACGGCTATTCTGGAATTTAGATAAACGTCTTCCCCATAGGTTTCTTCGGTTCTACCCCAACGAGGTTCACGAGCCAAATCAAGATTGGGGCAAAGTAAAAAATGTATTCCATGCGCACGGGATTCCGTAGCAATCGCCCTCCCGATGTTGTATATCAGGGTAGTATCCCATGAACTTGCACTGCCGATAGGAACAGGAAAATTGGTTGACCCTACCCCGCAATATCCGTGCAATCCTTCTTCGATAAATAAAACCGGAATACCCAAACGGCTGTTTTCCACCGCACGTCGCTGAATTTCATTCGACATAGCCGCTGTTTTGGGATAAAAATCATGAATAGAACCAATACACATCGAATCAATGAAATGAATAATTTGGTCTTCCTTGAAATTCTCCGCATCGCTTAGAATATCATTTGCCGACAACATGTCTAATTGGGCTGCTTTTTCTTCCAATGTCATTCTCGACATTAAATCTTTGACTCTTTTTTCAACCGGTAGGGAGGAATTTCGATAGGGTGGTTCGGATGAGTCACATGAGACAAAATACAAAATTGCCAACAAAGGCAACAATTTCAATAAGAAGTTGTTTTTCATAATGGTGGGAGTATGTATGAATTAAGAATTATGAATTATTATTTTCACAAAATTAATTCATTCCAACATATAAGTACATTAATAAACTCATTAATAAATATATTTTTTTAAAGTTAAGTCATTTATTAATTATTTTATTATATGAATATTCACTAATTTTATGTTTTATATTTCAAAAATAAATCTAAAGATATGAAACAGATCATTTTTTTCTTGCTATTCTTTTCCACTGTTGCCTTTGGGCAACATAATCCTTTTATTAGACACATGTACACTGCCGACCCTTCTGCTCATGTTTGCGCTGATGGAAGATTGTATGTCTATGCTTCTCACGACGTTGTTCCCGCACGGGGCTGCGACTTGATGGACGAATACCATGTTTTTTCAACCGACGACATGATTAATTGGGTCGACCATGGTGAAATCCTGCGGGCAAGTCAAGTGCCATGGGCGCAACCGCTTCGTAATGACGGCAAATTTATGTGGGCGCCTGATTGCGCATACAAAAACGGTAAATATTATTTCTACTTTCCTAAACCCGATAAAGATCCTTGGAACTCAAACTGGAGAATCGGGGTTGCCGTAAGCGATAATCCCGCTTCGGGATTCAAAGTGCTTGAACATCCCATGTTGGGACTTCCCGAAAAAGGTGAGATAGACCCTTGCGTATTTGTTGACACCGACGGTAAAGCGTACTTCTACTATGGCGGTGGCGGCAAATGTTTTGGCGCCAGACTGAAAGATAACATGTATGAAATCGACGGTGAGCTTATTCAAATGGAAGGTTTATTTGATTTTCACGAAGCTACCTGGGTGCATAAGAGAAACGGGATTTATTATCTCTCCTACTCCGATAACCATGATACAAGAAACGACAAAGAAGGAGTGCCCGGTAATAACAGAATGAGATACGCAATGAGTAAAAGTCCGCTCGGACCTTGGGAACATAAAGGCGTTTACATGGACCCAACCGACAGCTATACCAACCATGGTTCGATCGTAGAATACAAGGGACAGTGGTATGCTTTCTACCACAGCAGTGAACTTTCAACAATGAACGGCGCATTCAACGACTGGACACGCTCGGTTTGCTGGGACAAACTGTACTATAACGAAGATGGTACAATACAGAAAGTAAGACAAACCAGCAACCGGTTGATGGCAGGTACGGCAAAAATAAATGTTTCACCAACCAACATTCCCGATAACCGCATACTCCTTGATTCGCTGTATGCAAGAAGTTTGATTTTGCAATGGCAAAATACACGTATTGCTTTCCTCTCATTCGATTTTGGAGGATACAATAATGTTGAACTGTTGAATAAACTGAAAAAAGACTTTCATTTGGATGAAATCTATTTCTGCCCTTCGCACACCCACTCGGGATCGGTGGACAGGAACACTATTGACGCTAAACTGACAAGTATCATTAAAGAAGCTTCCGATAATATGTTCGAAGCAAGAATCTCGGCCGGAAATCGCGAAATACCGCAGTTGTCCTTTAACCGGTTAATCATCAGAGATGACGGTCATGCCCGTGAAGCATGGTACGCCGATGCGGAAGGGCATTATCGCTATCTTAATAAAGAAAGAATTCCTTTTGGTCCGGTCGACAATTCGGTTGGAGTGATACGCATTGATGACACTAAAGGTAAAGCTCGCGCTATGATAATGAATTATGCCTGCCATCCCGATGCGCTTGTAGGAGCACGTTCTGCTATTTCATCGGAATACGTGGGTTATGCAACTACATATGTAGAAGAAGCCTTCAATAATGAAATCAATTGCCTGTTTGTTCAGGGCGGCGCAGGAAATCAGTGTCCGTTATTCAAAACGCCAACGGATGGAGAAGGCCCTGAACAGTATTTTGACATGGTTAAACGTATGGGCAAATTACTCGGTATCGAAGCGACAGCATTAGCCAAAGAACTTTTCCCCAATCCCAATCTTACGGGAAGTGTCAAACTGAGAACTGATTCGATAGATATTCCTAACCGTTTTGATAATAATGTGGCGAGGGTGCATTTTTCAACTATCCTTTTGAATGATAAATATGCCATTGCGACTTTCCCCGGTGAACCCTTTATCAAATTCCAACTTGACTGGAAACGGGAGATGGGACCTTTTACAGTGCCTTTCTTCTTCGGTTATACATGGAACGGAGGTCAATGGCCAACTTATGTCCCCGATGTTCGATCAGCTGCCTTGGGCGGTTATGGAGCCGACTGGGGACCTGTTCGCGCCCCCGGCTACGGCGAAGCGCTTATGACACAACATGTGCATAACTACTATATAATCAAAGATCTTATGCGTAACTACCAAGGACCGGGTGAACACCGCCTCGACGATGGCTCGGTTATATTTATGCCTGAGTGGCAGAGGAACAGGTAAAAAAATAAATAATAAATGCAAAAAACCGATAAGTGACTACCGTTCGTCATTTGTCGGTTTTTTCTGTATGTAACCATCCCTTCCTGTAATTTTTGCTTTAAAGTAACATTCTCTTAATGTTTTATTCCCTGTGGTATTTCCGTAATTCCCGCCTGAGCTCGCATGCTCTATTCTGTGTACAGCGATTTAATAAAGTCCAGAAAGCAAGACTGTGATTCATCTGAACAGTATGGCAAAGCTCATGTAATAAAACATATTCAATTAAATGTTCAGGTAATAACAACAGATAGAAAGATAAGTTGATCGACCCTTTAGAAGAACAGGAGCCCCAACGACTCCGGCTCTTGCTTATCTTCACGCCGGCATATGTAAAGCCATGCAATCCGGCTAATTTTGATAGTTGAACCGGAAGAATGGATTGGGCTTTTATCCTTAACGCACTCTCATCTATTTCCGGTGAAGGGCGAGCGGTTTGCTTTTGAATTTTCAGTAGTAATTTTTGCTTGTTTTCTAAAAGTAATTCTTTCGCTTTCGTGAAATTCCCATACAAAGGAACGGTCACTTTGATTTTTCCGTTTTGCAAACCTTCGTGTAACTCGCGCCGTTCCTTAGTTTTCGAAGAACCTGTAAGCAAACCTATACCAATATCCAATCCCGTTAAAAATTTCTGAATACTTTTGAAATGTTGTTGGGCTAAAAGTTCGGTTGGTGCCATGAGACACGACTGAAATCCGTTGTCTGCCGCGATGAGCATTGCCATCAGCGCAACTAACGTTTTTCCGCTACCCACATCGCCCTGCAACAGGCGGCTCA
>Ga0082212_10008220_pt1 | contig 13664 bp, 8 predicted proteins | sample TergutNt197P3_FD_71548 | JGI IMG/M metagenome (GOLD analysis project Ga0082212, IMG submission 71548) | Neocapritermes taracua P3 segment gut microbial communities from Petit-Saut dam, French Guiana - Nt197 P3 | ecosystem: Host-associated > Arthropoda: Insects > Digestive system > Gut ... | reverse complement strand
TGCTCCTTTTAATATAAAAGCTTTTCCATACCTATTTTTCAAATTAAAAAGTCTGTATAAGTTGTTTTTCACGAAAATAAAAAAACAGTGAAAATTCAAAACCCTCAAGTTTTTGACAGTCTCGATTATATTTATTAATATAATTTTAATTGATTTGTTTTTATAAATTAGTTCTATAGATTATATTTATTAATATAATTTTAATTGATTTGTTTTTATAAATTAGTTCTATAGATTATATTTATTAATATAATTTTAATTAATTTAGTTCAAAAAAACTAGCTACTATGGCTTTAATGTCGGGTGTTGCTTCTTCACCAGACCAAGACATATATATTTTATTTCCATTTACTTCAAAAAAAGCTATTGAAGTTTCATTTTCAGTAAATACAATTATTTCTTCATTATGAATTTCATATAATAAACTTATAGCTGTTGTAGATTCCATAAGCTTATCATTTTCACCTGTCCAGTTCTTATCATTAACACTTATAAAAAAATCTTCTGATTTGTAGCTGTTTTCAGTTTTCACACTATCAACTGTATTTCCACTAAGAACTGAGCCATTTTCATATTTATGTGGGACTTTGAATTTAAGCCCTACTAGTTCTTTAGTTTCCCAGTCACTACTATCGCTTATGCCACTATTATCTATAAAACCTATTGAAAAAGTAGCTACAATAGCTATTACAGCTATGATTGCTACAATGATTATAATATAAAATTTTTTTTTCATTTTAACACGTTTGTATCGTTTTTAATTATTAATTAAAATCTAATGGAAATTATTGAATAAATATATTTTTGTTTTTGAATTTTTACTATAGTTAAGTAACATTTTTAGAAGAAATATATTTTTGTTTTTGAATTTTTACTATAGTTAAGTAACATTTTTAGAAGAAATATATTTTTGTTTTTGAATTTTTACTATAGTTAAGTTACATTTTAGAAGAAATATATTTTTGTTTTAGAATTTCAATATAGCTGAGTATATTTTTGAAGAAAATCTTGGTGGTTCTTATCTAGAATCTTTAGAGCGGACATATTTTGAGGACTTGTGGAAGATCGCTCTTCAACTAGGTTTCTAAGAGTTTTATTTTTCATATGTTCTCTAACTTCAGTTAGTACAAAGTCAATAGTATGTTTATTACAATCAGCTATTTGTTTTTGATCCATTTCAAATATTTTATACACTTCAAGGTCATAATTTTTTGTAGCAGTCATTAAAACATTTAAATAGCTGTAATATTCATCAGCTCCAGCTAAAAATCCATCTATTCCCATATAGCTAAGAAGTGGTATAAATGAACATTCACCAAAAGTAAATATGAGGTAAGTACTTGGTTTAATGTTTTCTCTTAAACTTATAACAATGTCTACAAGGTCTCGTGGGTGAAGAATTAAGTCATCCCCATTAGCTATTATAAGACCTTTATATCCAAGTTTTTCTAACTGTTTTCCACATTGGATTCTAAGGTCAACATATTTTGATCCTTGAATAACAGCTATATTACAATTAGGATTATTTTCTTTTTCACTTTTAGCTATTTCAAGAGTTCTTCTAACACTCCACTGGGCTATTTCTCTATCTACATTGTATGGTGCAGATTCGTCTTTAGCCACTACAACATTTGGGTCTTTCTCATCAAATATTCTTGGAGTTAAAATTTTTCCAAGCATTCCTAGTCGTCCAGGACCATCATGACTTTTTATCTGAAATTTATCCACTATTATTACCTCTTGATAATATTATTCTTTTTTTATTTCAATTTATAATATGTTTTTTTTCCAATTTTAATAGGTTTTTTAAATAGAAATTTGTTTTATTGTTTAACTAATATGTATTCTATTCATTATATTTTTTATTATATTAATTATACATATTTAATACATATTTTTTTTAAATTATTATTTAAGAATCTTTTGATAATTTCATAGATATGACATTTATCAATAAATTTTAATAATGTATACAATAGAAATTAATAAATTTTTATAATTTTTTAATATTTTATTAAAATGTTTTATCAAATTTTATAATAAAAATATTAGATATAAATTTTTAAAATGAATTAATAAAGTTTTTTAGTACTTTTTTTAAATAATTTTCTATGGAATTGGTTCTTAAATAATAATTCAATACTAATGAAAAATATATTTTTTTAATTTATAAAAAAAGTTATAATATTATATACAATATAAATAGATAATTTTTTTGTATTTTACAAATTTTATTATTTTTTTATAATATTTTATTAGATATTCTATTATTTTTTTATAAAATTTTATAAGTTTTATTATTTTTTTATAAGTTTATCTTTATTTGAAATAATTAATTTAAAAGCTTTAATTCATGATTAATATTCAATTAATTCTTTTTTACTTTGTTATATATTTAAAAATTTATAATAAAGATTTCTAAACTATCAAGTTTTTTTTAGACAATATATTTTTTAAAAAAAATTTATATACTATTAAAATATACTTAAAAACAATGAGAGAATAATGAGAGAAAAAAATTATTGTGAAGTTTTTTTTAAAAATTTTCAAGTTTTTTTATAACAATTATAATCAAAAAGTAAATTTTCCAAAACAACTCCAATATTTTCAGAATAAATGATAACTATGGCAAACTACGTTTAATTTTATTTAATATTATTATTCAAACACAAACGAAAATACACAAGTTTCAAAAAAGATTCTAAGAGCGAACATTCAATTAACTAACAATAACTTTAAATTATTTGTTTTATAGGGTCATAGTAGTTCATTAATATCAATTACTACGGTGAAAACATGAACCAACTAAATGACTTGAGAAATTTTAAAATATTCTCTTTATTAATACTCATATTTATAATAGGTATAAGTACCATTTCCGGTGTTAGTGCAGATTTAGTACCTGTAACAACTAATATCCAAGATGCTATTGATTCTCCAGGTTCTAATAATGAAGTGCAATTATCACAAGGAGTAGTATATAGTGGATCTGGAAATGTAGATCTCAATATAAGCAAAGATTTAACTATTCGGGGAATGGGAACTGGTGCTACAATCAATGGTCAAAATACTAATAGAATAATCAACAGAATTAATACAGGAGTTACATTAAATTTAATAAATATTACTTTTATGAATGGTGCTGCTGATAATTATGGTGGGGCTATTTATAATAATAATCAAGCAACTCTAAATATCTATGATTGTACATTTACAAATAATAATGTAAATGTCAATTGGAATCAAGCTAGAGGTGGAGCTATTTATAATAATGGAAATTTGCGAATTGAAAATTCTAATTTCCAAAATAACTATGCTAATTCAGGCAATTTATATGGTGGTCAAGGAGGAGCAATATATAACACAAGAGCTGCTTCAACTTTGACAATAGTGAATTCTAACTTTGATTTTAATCATGCATATGGTGGATCTGCTGGTAGTGAAAATACTGATGGTGGGGCTATTTATATAAATGCTGGAACCGTCAATATATATTCATCTAATTTCACAAAAAATACTGGAGTGAAAGGTGGAGCTATCTTTAACAACGGCGAACTTACCATAGCTAATTCTATTTTTGATAATAATTCAGCATATCAAGCTTCTCAATCCAACGCTGGAAAAGGAGGGGCTATTTATTCTATAGGTAATATGCTTGTGACAAGCTCTGTACTTTCAAATAATGAAGCTAAAGGTTCCACAGGATGGACAGGTAATCGTGGTCAAGGTGGAGCTGTTTATGTTGGAGCTGGAGATAATAGGGTCCAATATTCTATTATTTATGGTAATACTGCATATAGTAATGCAAATGGACATGATTTTTATAATAATAATGGGGGATGGCTTGGTTCATATGGAGATTTCTGGGCTGACAATAACTTCTGGGGTAACAATACTGGTTGGCAAAATAGATTAGGTGGTTGGAAAACTAATCAGCTCCCATCTAGTTACTACATTGTCAACATCCTTACTGATGAACCAATTAACAAACTTTTGATAGGCGATGATTTACCTTATTACTTAACAATATACAAAAATGGTACTAGTGATAAGACAGGTTCTAATCTTTTACCTGACTTACTAGTAAGATTAAATAGTACTACTCAAAATGCAAAATATGGTCCACAAACAGAAAATTTAGGAAACTATCCTGCTTATGGTTTTGAAGATGAAACAACTATTTTAGGAGAAGTAACCACAATAGATGTGTATTTCATTGGAACTGGCAATAAATTAGACACATTAATTTACACAACTGCTGATTACAGGCCATTTATAAAGGATTTAACAATTGATTATATTGATGACCCAATTTATGGTCAAAAAACTGTAATTGAAGGTACTGTTGTAGATATATTTAACAATCCAATGAGTGGTGATTTAACTATCACAATAAATGGATTAGGTTCAATTGTTGAAACAAATCTAATTAATGGAAATTTCAATGTAAATCTTTTGAATACATTTATAGGTTTCAGAAATATAGAAGTTTCATTTGTAAGTACTGCTGGTAAATCTGCAACACCTGTATCAAGAGGGGATGTTATTTATCCTGCTACTTTAGAAATAAACATTGACCAAAGTGGTGGTGTTTATGGTGATGATGGTTGGATTAATGGTAGTATAGAGGGTATTGCTTTTGATGATGATAATGTAACAGTAGTGATTCTTATCAATGGAAGAAGATACAATACTACTGTAAATGGAACTGATAATTCTTTCAGCTTTAAGGTTGAAGGTATTGACTTTTTAACTACAAGTTATGTTATCACTGCTTATGGTGATTCAAATTTCAATTATGTTCCAGCTGTTGCACGTGATACATTTAATGTTGATAAAGCTGAATTGAACATTGTACTTTATTTAAATGGTGGCATTTATGGTGATGATGGTACTATTTCTGGTAGGGTAGAGGGTATTGTCTTTAATGATTTTGTTACTATAAAACTTGAAATTAATGGTGAAACATATTATCTTAATGTAAGTGGTAATGGTGAATTTAGTTTTGACATAGGTGCTATTGACTTTTTAACTACGCCTTATACTGTAAGTGTTGAAGGTAAAGTTGTATATCGAAACCCATTTTTCCCAAGATTTGGAACTAGAATTAGTCCAGATTATTATGAGGCAAGTCCTGCACGAGGCATCTTTTTTGTTATTCCAAAAACCTTAACTATAGAATTAGATAATAATGGTGCTGTTTATGGTGATAATGGAGTCATAACTGGTAAAGTTGAAGGATTTAATTTTAATAATGATGATGTAAGAGTAATGCTCATTATCAATGGACAAAGATATTATGCCACTGTAAACGGAACGGATAATTCTTTTGAATTTGATATAGGGCTTATTGACTTTGGAACTACTAACTATATGGTAACTGTTTTAGGAAAAGTTGTAACTGTTGGATCTAACACATTTTATAGTCCATTTTACTATATATCTGCACCAGCATTTGACAGATTTAATGTTGAGCCAGCTGATTTAAGTATTGACATTACTTATAGTAGAGGTACTTATGGTCAAAATGGTACTATAAATGGTACTATAAATGGTATCAAATGTGATAATGATGAAATTGAAGTAACAATAGTACTCAATGGAAAAACTTATACTGCTATTGTAAATAAGACAGACAATACTTTCAGTTTTAATGTAGAAGATATTGACTTTGAAACTACAGATTACACAGTAAGTCTAAATGCTATTTCAGGCATTTACAATCAATTATCAGAAGATTTTGAATTTGTTGTTGACCCTGGAGATTTAATAGTTACTATTACTTCTAGTGGTGGAATCAAAGGCCAAAATGGTTGGATTAATGGTACTATTGGTGGTATCGTTCATAATGACGATTTAATATTACAAATTAACATCAATGGAAAAGATTATTTTGCTAAAGTCCAAAGTGACGCTTCTTTTAGTTTTAATTTAGGTGCTATTGACTTTGAAACTCAAGACTACAATATAACTATACTCTCTACAACTGGTCACTACAACCTAATATCTGGAAATCCTCACACATTCACTGTTAGGGCATTGTTAATTCCTCCAGTTAGAGATATAAATAATACTGATGATGAAGAAAATAACAATCTAGGTGGTATTGGAGACCAAGAAGAAGATTTAGAAAGTAGTAATTTAAGTAATGCAAATGCAAAAATGAAACAAACAGCTGTGCCTTTAGTAGCTATCTTGTTAGTATTATTATCCAGTTTAGGGCTTTTAGTTAGGAAAAGATAATTCTAAAACTTTTTGAGAATATTTATTTTTTTATTCTCTTTTTTTATTTTTTTATGAAAATTTTGTTTAGTTTTTTTTATAGTTTTTTTATGAAAATTTTGTTTTAGTTTTTTTTATAGTTTTTTTATGAAAATTTTGTTTAGTTTTTGTTTAGTTTTTTTTATTTTTTTATTATACAAATGTCTTTTTCATTGTGTATTTTTATAAATTTTTTTTTATAGTTTTTTTATGAAAATTTTGTTTAGTTTTTGTTTAGTTTTTTTTATTTTTTTATTATACAAATGCCTTTTTCATTGTGTATTTTTATAAAATTTTTTTTATTTTTTTTATGAAAATTTTGTTTAGTTTTTTTTTATTTTTTTATTATACAAATGCCTTTTTCATTGTATATTTTTATAAAATTTTTTATTTTTTTTAAATTTTTTCTAAAAATCATGCAAACATTTAAATAGTTTGTTAAATCAGATAATTTATTTGTAATTTTACAAAAGTTTAAATGTTTTGTTTTAATTGACAATTATTTGTAATTAATATAAACAAAAGTTTCAACTAATTTGTTTATTAGATAATTATTTGCAATTACATAAATGTTTTAAATTTTTTGTTTAAATTAGATTAATATTTTCTAAATTTTATATAATGTTTAAAATATTTTGCTGGGATTAGATAATTTAATCATTAATTAAATTACAATTAATGATTATATTTTTCATAAATTATTAAGTTGTAATAAAAATATATTATAATATAATAATATAATCTATGCGAATTATTAATAAAGGGGGATTTTATGCAAATTAATAAAGAATATAATATATATCTTAGGATTTTGTTTTTTTTATCTATTTTATTGGTTGTTTTAATAGCTGTGAGCATTCCTACTGTTAATGCACTGAATTACACAGTTTCTACTAATGGTGATGATGCTGATGATGGTTTATTTGACCCTTTTTTGAGTGTTGGCAAAGCTATAAATACAACAAACAGCAAATCTGGTGGAAATAACATCATTATATACAATGGTACTTATAGTGGAGATAGTAATTGTAATATAAATGTTAATAAGAATGTGAGTATTTATAGTGCTAAATATTTAGGATTGTCTACTAGAGATACTACTCTCGATGCTAAAAATAGTTCTAGGTTTTTTAATGTGGCTTCTGGTGTTACTCTTAATGTTTATGGAATAACTTTTCGAAATGGAGATGCTGGTACTGATTTTGGTGGTGCTATATACTCCAGTGGTGGAATTTGTAAATTAAATAACGTTAATTTTTTAAACTGTAAAGGTTTTACTGGTGGTGCTGTTTTTGCTTCTAATGCTAACAATTGGTCTTTTATCGATGTTAAATTTGAAAAATGTAGTAGTAAGAAGGGTGGTGCTATTGATGCCGCTCAGGATAATGCTAATTGGTCTTTTGTTGGTGTTAGTTTTGTGAACTGTAGCAGTATTGATAATGGTAATGGTGGTGCTATTTATGCTACTTCTGGTGATTCTTCTTGGTCTTTTGTTGGTGTTAGTTTCCAAGATTGTATTGCTTATGACGGTGGTGGGGTTTTTGCCGGTGCTACTGACTTTTCTTGGTCTTTTGTTAATGTTAGTTTCTTAAATTGTATTGCTTATAATGATGGTGGTGCTGTTTTCGCAGGGGCTGGTGATTCTTATTGGTCTTTTAATGGTGCTAGTTTCCAAGATTGTATTGCTTATAATAATGGTGGTGCTATTTATGCTTCGTATACTGCTGATTATTGGTCTTTTGTCAATGCTATTTTTGAAAAGTGTAATTCTGATTGTGGTGCTATTTTTTCTGAGGGGTCTTATTGGTCTTTTGAGAATTCTACTTTTATTAATTGTGAGTGTGCTATTTATGGTTCTGATAATGCTAATGACTGGTTACTTGTTAATGTTGCCTTTGTAAATTGTAGTTCCAATAGAGGTGCTATTTTTTCTGAGGGGTCTGATTGGTATTTAGAGGATGTTACTTTCATTAACAGTGGTGATTCTGAAGGTGCTATTGTTGGAGGGGATGATGGTACTTGGGAAATTAAAAATGATGGGTATTTAAGTTCTCCTTCTACTTCTATGAGTGTTTCTTCTGTTGTTGCTGATTATGGTAGTAGTATTACTTTAACAGCTACTGTTTTAAATGCAAATAAAAAAGGAATTGCTCGTGCGATTATCGTTTTTACTGTTAATGGTAAGGTTGTAGCTACTGTAGTAACTGATGCTAATGGTAAAGCTACATATACATATAATCCTGGTTTAAATGGGGGAATTTATAGCTATTCTGCTAGACTGGAAAGTGATTCCTATGATGAATCTTCAGCTACAGGTAATATTGTGATTAATAAGGTTCAAACTTCACATATAGTAACCAACACTGAGTATATGGGTATATTTGGTAATGTTGTAACTTTTACTTCGACTATTAAAGATAAAAATGGTAAATTACTTGCTAATAAACTAGTGGATATTTTCATTGATGGAAAAAAGGTTGGAACAACTACAACTAATGGTGATGGCTTGGCTAGCTATAAACATAGGATAAATAAAACGGGCATTTCTCAAATTGAATTTAGGTATAATGGAGATGTTAATTCATTTGAATCTTCAGCTAAATTCACATTAGCTGTTAAAAAACACTCCTCAGTATTAATTACAAATAAGATTAAAAAGAGAGGTAGAAAGATTATATTAACTTCTACTGTAAAAAATACTGGTCCAGATAAATTAAGTGGAAAAATTACTTTTAAATTAGTTAAAGGATTCAAATATATTAAAATTAGTAAAAAAATAGGCAAATATACATATAATAAGAAAAAAGGAACTATTACTTTTACTATTACTAACTTAGCAAAAAACAAATTTAAAGTAGCTAAATTAACAATAACATTTAAAAAATCTATTAAAGGTAAAAAATACCTTACTAATGTAGTTACAAGTACAAATACTCTTAAACTTACTACAAAAAACATATAATTTTTGATTATTTTATTAAATTTTTTCTAGGAATCCTTTGGGATTTCTAGTTTTTTTATTTTATTTTTTTTATTTTTTATAATATTTTTTATTTAATATTTAATAATTATATATTTTTTAGTAATAACTATCTATTTTATTTAATATTTAATAATTATATATTTTTTAGTAATAAATCATATATTTTTTTATTTTTTATAATATTTTTTTATTTTTTTATTAATTTTATTTTAATTTTAAATTTTCATTATATATTATAAATATATATTAATTTTATTATTTTTTCAACTATATTCTATAATTTATTATAATTTAATAAATAAAAACTATCTATAAAATTATTTGTTGTATTTTTCACATATATTTTGAAATATAGTAATTTGATGGTGGTACCTTTTAGGTCACACTTTAGAAAATTTTAGTAATCTTTATATATGGAGTTTTTCCAATTATAATTTAAGGATATAAGATAGGTACATAGTATTTTATCAATGATTGTCCAAGGTGTGTTTATAAATGTCTGTTTTCAAACGTCTAAAGGCTCTGTTCACAGGGTCAAAAAATGATGTAATTGAGGATATTTCTGACGATAAGGCCAAATCAGCTGATTTAGGGTCTAAACAGACAGACTCAAATACAAAAGAAAGTAAAAAAACTTCTACTTCTACAGCTAAATCTGAAAAGAAAGTAGCTACTAAATCTCCTAAAGATGAATCTAAAGGAACCAAAGTTGAAGTAAAAGAAACAAAAGATAATAAAGAGGAAAAGGATAAAATGACTCTATTAAATCAAGAAGAAAATAAATTAACATTAGAAGATGTTGATCCAGATTTTACTGCATTCTTTAAAGATGCAGGAATTGACTCTGTAGAACATTGTTTCCAATGTGGTACATGTACTGGTGGATGTCCTTCAGGAAGAAGAACTCCATACAGAGTAAGACAATTAGTAAGAAAGTGTTTAATGGGATTAAAAGATGAAGTAATTGCTGATGATGCTTTATGGATGTGTACTACTTGTTACACTTGCCAAGAAAGATGTCCTCGTGAAATTAAAATTGTGGAAATCGTAAAAATGGCAAGAAATGTTGCTGCACAAAATGGATTCATGGCTCCTGCACACAAAGCTACTGGTTCTTTTGTTATAAAAACTGGTCACGGTGTACCAATTAATGATGCAACTAAAGAATTAAGAAAAAGAGTTGGACTTGGCGAATTACCACCAACTGTACACTCTTTCCCTGAAGCTTTAGAAGAAGTACAAAAAATCTGTGAAGCTACTGGTTTCAATGATTTAATTGGATACAACAAAGCTACTGGAGAGCTTGAATAAATTTTTTACTGGAGGAATAAACAATGGAAATCGCATATTTCTTAGGTTGTATTATGAACAACCGTTATCCTGGTATTGAAAAAGCAACAAGAATTTTATTTGATAAACTTGATATAGAACTTAAAGACATGGAAGGAGCATCTTGCTGTCCTGCTCCAGGAGTATTTGGTTCTTTTGATAAAAAAACTTGGGCTTCTATCGCTGCTCGTAACATTACTATTGCAGAAGATATGGGCTCAAATATTATGACTGAATGTAATGGATGTTTTGGATCCTTATTTGAAACCAACCTTATGTTAAAAGAAGATGAAGACTTAAAAGGTGAAATCAATGAGGTTTTAGCTGAAGCTGGTAGAGAATTCAAAGGAACTATTGATGTAAAACATTTTGCTCAAATATTATACAATGATGTTGGATTAGACAAACTTGCAGAGTTAGTCACCAACCCATTAAACTTAGAAGTAGCTGTTCACTATGGATGCCATTTCTTAAAACCAACTGAAGAGATTAAAATTGATAATGCAGAAAAACCAACTATTTTAGATGAATTAGTTGAAGCTACCGGTGCTAGATCTATCCCTTACAAAGATAAAATGATGTGCTGTGGTGCAGGTGGAGGTCTTAGATCTAGAGACTTAGATGTAACTGCAAGTTTCACTAAAGAAAAACTCGACAATATGTCTGATGCGGGTGTAGATGCTATTGTAGAAGTCTGCCCATTCTGTCACTTACAATTTGATGTAGGTCAAACTGAAGTAAACAAAATGTATGGCACTAACTTTAATATACCTGTTTTCCATTTAGCTCAATTATTAGGATTAGCTATGGGATTAGGTGCTGACGAGTTAACTTTAGATTCTCACTTAATTGACTCAGCTCCGGCTCTTGCAAAAATTGTAGAAGCTGCTGATAAAGCTGTTGGAGAATAAATCGAATCTTAATCTTAACAAGCTAAGCTTGAGTATGAGAATATATTATTTTCTCTACTTTTTTTTATTTTTTTATATTTCTTTTTTATAGTTTTTTTATAATTTTATTATTTTTTCATTAGCTTTTAATAATACTTTTTATATATATTTTGTTATTTTTAATATTTTTCTACTTTTTTTACTTTTTATAGTTTTTTATAATTAGTATTAGTTTTTTTAAATAATACTTTTTATATATATTTTGTTATTTTTAATATTTTTCTACTTTTTTTACTTTTTATAGTTTTTTATAATTAGTATTGTTTTTTTAAATAATACTTTTTATATATATTTTATTATTTAAATGATTAATACTTTTTTATATAATTTATATATTATTTTGATTATTCAACAATAATTTTTTATACTAGTGAAATAATTAAATATAATTATATATAATAAATTTAATAATGATAATTAATAATTGAATTTAATTATTAAGTCATAAATATAAATAATAAATAATTAAAATATTTTTAAAATTAATAATAAATTAAGATAACAATTAGGTGATATTTTGTTTATAGCTACATTAGGTGGAATATTTAGATTTAAAGATATTCCTGTAGAATATGGGCCATACGTCCAGTTTAAAGCAACAATTGAAAAAAGAGAACCAAAAGATGAAGATGAAATAGCTATTTTAGACATTACTGGTACTGATAGTCATCATGTTCTTTTCTTAGATTCTTATAGTAACATTAATGAAGTTAAAGAAGAATTAAAAGAAGCTGATGCAAAAGTGAACCATACTACTTTAAAAATATTAGAGGGACATTTAAGTTAAATTAATCAAACCTAAATATATTAACTTATTTTAATTAATATTTATTTAGATTTTATTGATTTATTTTATTTAAAATAATTTTAATTTTTTAAATATTTAATATTTTTATAATAGTTTAAGATAGTTTATTAATTGTATTAATAAATCTATAAAAATTTATTATATTTATAATATTAAATAATATAATAAATCTATAAAAATTTATTATATTTATTATATTAAATAATATTTATTTAGATTTTATTAATATTATATAAAATGTATTATATTTTTTATATAGATATTATTTTATTATATTTTATTAATCTATAAAAACTTAATACATTTATAATATTAAATAATATTTTATTGAGATTCCATAATATTTTATTAAAATACTTAGCTATTTAATTAAATGTATAATAGGTTATATCTCATATAATATTATATAATAATTTTATTAAATGTATAATAGGTTATATCTCATATAATATTATATAATAATTTTATTAATGCATAATATTTTATTATATTCTATTTAAACTATCTGTCTATTATTAGATTATTCAAATTGTTTTTTATATACTTAATTTCATTAATTAATTTTCTAGGTGAGGAATAATGTTACCAATTGAACAAACTTGGTTAATATTGGTAGATCTTCTTACAGATCTTAATAAAAGAGGAATTAATGTTCCCAAATCTCTTAATAAAGATATAAGTCTTCTTAAAACTTCTATTAATTTTTATAAAAGAGACATGTCACATCCTGACATGATTAAAGAATTTGATAGGGCTAATATTGTTGTTACAGATGTTCAAGATAAACTTCTAGAATACGCAGACGAGTTTGGAACAGATTATTATAATGAATGGGTTGACAAACTAAGAAGAGCAAATCTTGGAGAGGAAATTTACAAACAAGCTGAAACAGCTTCTAAATTCACTGGAGGTGCACCTCCAGGATTTTCTCAAGCAAAAGTTCATCTTAAAAAACCAATAGCTGAGGATCGTTTTCAAGAAATAGCGGAATATAATAATATTATAATTGAATTTGAAGACGACAAAACTATTCTTCTTTTTGGAGATTCTGAAGATATAAAAAAGAGTTTAAAAGAAATCTCTCCTTTTTTTAATGAATAGTTTTTTTAATTAGAATTTTTTAATAAAAATTTATTTTTTTATATTCTTTTTATAGTTTTTTTTAAAGTTTTTCTATAATCTTTCATATATTTTTTTATTTTTTCTTTTAATTAGTTTTTTTTATTATTTTATTATTTTTTATTATACATTTTTTTTAATTAGTTTTTTTTTATTATTTTATTATTTTTTATTATACATTTTTTTTAATTAGTTTTTTTTTATTATTTTATTA
>Ga0082212_10008219_pt1 | contig 13665 bp, 17 predicted proteins | sample TergutNt197P3_FD_71548 | JGI IMG/M metagenome (GOLD analysis project Ga0082212, IMG submission 71548) | Neocapritermes taracua P3 segment gut microbial communities from Petit-Saut dam, French Guiana - Nt197 P3 | ecosystem: Host-associated > Arthropoda: Insects > Digestive system > Gut ... | reverse complement strand
CGATGAGCCAGAGGAGAAACTGCGGGCTCTTACCGCCCTGGTGGACCGCTTCTCAAATGAGATCATCCCCGCGCAGATCAAGACCGACTTCATTGCTGATGGGGTCAACTGCGTGGTCATGCTCAAGCTGGTACCAGAGCACATGTGTGGCAAGGCCCGGCTCTCGCGCAAGCGCCCCTGCTTGAATTACTGAGTCCTTTTACTGAGCTTCCACCAGGTTTCCACACGTTCCAAAAGTCTCCATGAATCTCCATAAACCCCACAAAACCATACTCTGAGTACCAGGGACTCAAGTCCTGCGCGGGTTGTCCCCAGTGAACACACAAAGGAATATCGAAGACAAGGCTTCTGCATGGGTCGCCTGAGCGACCCAGTCCATTTTTTACAAGGCTAATAGTGGATTGGGTGGAAGAATACGGCTGTGATCAGCCGTTGAACCTGAAGGAGTACTGTCATGCGTAAAACGGATAAGCAGGAGATCCTGCAGGTCATTAATGACTATATGCAGGGGAATTACCGGGCTGACGAGGTATTACTCAAGAGCGTCTTCCACGAGAAGGCCGTGATCCATGGCTTCTTTGATTCTGAACTCAAGCTGAGTGATCCGGACTCCTATATCAGGGAGATCACCGGGCCTACCTCCATGGAACTGAACAAGTGCAGCTATAAACTGGCTGTGGAGCATCTGTACATACAGGGAGATATCGCATCTGTGACAGTCACTGAGACCGGGTTCTTAGGTAAGTACAGACTGGTGGATTGCTTCCATCTGATCAAGGTCGACGGGCTGTGGTCCGTCATTGCTCGGCTCTTCACCACGTACTGAATGCGGCCCGTGCCATGTATGCGCTACTGAAAGGCCCAAAAAGCGAGGTGGAACTCACGCCGCCTTACCAGCCTGCGCTTGAGTCCAAGGTCCTTGACTACGAGGAGAGAGTCATCAAATGGCACTCCGTGGGCGTCAAGCGCAATGCCCTGTTCTATCGCTTCCGCTCTCCATCAGACGAGGAGGACTGCAAGGTGAGCATGGTGCCGGATGCCTGTGTGAACCTGCTGTTCGCATGCTGTCCGGACAATCCCGGGGCAACGCTTTCAGGAGTGCAGTTGAGGCCGGTCGAGGTGCAGCTCAAGCCCAATATGGAGTACTTTGGCTTCAAACCTTATTCAGACAGGGGATTTAAGGAAGGCAAGTTGCCCCTGACGTCTTTGGTAGATAGCTCGGTCGACCTGTTGGAGTTACTGCCCATGGCTGAGACGCTCATCAGTGGGCTCATGGAAGCGCAGGCCAAGGGTCTTCTCGAGAGCATGGCCCTCTTTGATGCCTTTGCTAAGAAGAACCTGGTTGAATCCGAGTATCAACCGAGCTTTGTAGACTTCTTCACTTTGCTGCTCTGTTCTTCTGGTGGGATGACTGACCTGGAGGAGATGCAGCGGATGACGGGTTACTCAAAACGGTATTGCAGGGAACGCTTCAAAGCGGACCACGGCATCACGCCCAAGCAGTACAGCACCATCATGCGCTTCCAAGGTACGCTGAAGCAGTTGATGCGTGGCGGGGAAGGCAGTTTGACCTCACTTGCAGCGAACAACGGGTACTTTGACCAGGCTCATTTCATCCACGATTTCCGGCATTTCACCAACCAGAGTCCCAGCCGCTTTCGCAAGGAGCATCTCATTATAGGTGCATAGGCAGGGAGTATCGGGCTCTTTGGCTAGCGGATTGTCGATGGCACACAACGCTTGAGTTGCGCCCAGGCTTTCTGCTTGTCCTTCTCGTCTGCAAGTGCGGCTTCGAATCCTTCAACACTGTACAGTCTCCTGCCAAGCACTGAGGCCTCCGTGCCTGAGGTGAAATCTATGAGGAGGCCCTCCTCTGCAGAAGTGAAGGCATGGATGAGGGCGAGGCGTGCAGGGTCATCCAGGGCCACCAGGGCCAGCGGGTCGACAGTCTCACAGATGAGCTGGAGCTGCTGGGCGGTGAGTGTGGGTTGGTTGGGAAGCGAGAGCGCGACGCCAAGCCAAATCCGTGTGTCGAGGCTGCCAAAACCCCAGCCCAGGCGGCCGAACGCCTTATCCAGGGCGAGGCCGTCGTCTCCGCTGAAAGGCAGCTCACCAGCGAGTTCAGCTGAACCGGGGATGCCTTTTATCGCCACGAGTGAGGCAAGCGGGTTGCCAATGAGATAAGGGGCATAGGCCTCAAGCTGCAGTAGGCTGTTCTCACGATAATCCAGCATTGTCTCGCACGATCCTCCCTGTTGCTTTACTACATACAGCCTAGGGGTATTGCCGTCTGGTGGCAAGTACCGTGTATCACCTGCGCTTCCATGAGGGTTCAGTTTCTGTTCAGATTCTATTTAGGTTCAAGGTGAATCCACGAACGGGATGATTGAGCGGTTTTGACAACACGACCTCCCATACTACAGAAGCATTGGAACCTGTGGTTGGAAAGGTCAAAGAATGAGCCAGACAAGGAAACGCCTTGCGCTTGCATTGCTCTGTGGTGTGATTGCTGCTGCAGCTATGTTCTTATACGCGACGGGGGTCAGGGAGGAAGCAACACAGACTCGGCAACAGGCGCTCTCTGCCTACGGTGGTGAGCAGGTCGAGGTCTTTGTCGCGACCCGCAATATCGCTGTAGGCGAGACCCTGTCCGGCTCAAACGTGTCCTCACGCCTTTGGCTGAGCGACCTGCTCCCCGCAGGTGCGCTGAGCGATCAGACGCAGGTCTTTGGCCAGACGGTGTCTGTGCCGTTGCTGATGAATGAGCCGGTGGTGGCCGCCAAGCTCGGCGAGCTGAAGGCGCCGGTAAGTGTGCCGGCAGGGCTTTGCGCGCTCAGCATCCCCTCAGAGGACGTACTGGCGGTGGGGGGCGCTATCTCTGCCGGGAGTTACGTGACCATATACGCAGCAGACAGCAAGACCGTCGAGCTGATAGCCGAGGACGTGCTGGTCTTAGAGACCAGCAACGGGGCCTTCCAGTCAGTGGACAGTGGCTCTGGGCTCTTTGGGAGCTCCAGTTCACGTCCCAAGCTTGTCTGGGTGACTCTGGCAGTGGATCCAGAGATAGCCCAGGAACTCATAGCCGCCTCCTCTTCTCGTCACCTGCATCTGGTCTTGCCAGGAGGTGAGAGCGGTGGGCGATGAGATAGTCGCTTACTCGTTCATCCAACCTGAGGAGGAGGGCCCTTGCGCTTCAGGTTGGCAGGGGGCGACCATCGCAACAGGGGGTCCAAGTAGGGTCATCACGGCCTTTACCTCTAGTGCGGAATGCCGCCGGACACTGCAACACGTCTCTTCGGCTGTGCCGGTAATAGTCTGCTCTCAGGCCGGGCAAACCGGGCAAACCGGGCAAGGCGAAAGGGCCGGGCAAGCCGGGCAAGCTGGGCAAGCTGGGCAAGCCTCAGAGGTGACGCCGATTAACCTTGCGGCAGCCTTATGCGCCGACTCACCCGAGCGGGATGTATACCTCATAGTGGATCGCCCCACCGAGTCACTTGCCTCTGGAAGCAAGGCAGCGGGGATACGGGGGATAATCAACAGAGCGCAGGCTGCCGAGCTTCTGGGTATCAGGCAGGTTGTTGCTTTACAACAACCTGTGATGTCGCCAATCGCCAGGCTGCCGTTGACCCGAGAACTGCCACAAACAGAGAACCTGCCCGCGCCTGACTCTCTGCTGTTCCCAGAAGAGCCGTCATGGATTGAGGGCTTATCGCAGCAAAGAGAGACTGTGGGGTCCCAGGGGCCTCTTCCCATACCGCTGGTAGCTTGTGCTGCAACAATGCCTGCTGAGAAGCAGGCTGGGCAAGGTCGCATCGTTGGCTTCTTCTCAGGCCGTGGTGGCGTGGGCAAGAGCACAGTCGCGCTGATGACGGCAATGGAAGCGCAGCGTCGCGGTGCCCGTGTCGCCTTGGTTGACCTTGACCTGCAGTTTGGCGATATCGATTATCTAGCAGGGCGGGAGCCCTCAAGCAGGATCCAGAGGATCCCCCTTGAGGAGTACTGCGCGCAGACCACGCCCCCCCAACTTATGGCAGAGACACTGTCTCTGATCATCCCGCCCAAACGTCCTGAACAGGGCGAGGCTTACATGTCAATGATCCCAGACCTGCTTCTTGGACTGGCTGCTCAAAGGGACCTTGTTGTCATCAATACAAGCACTTTTTGGACGGACGTGCATGCACAGACTGTGCGCTGTTGCGACCACCTTGTCTTCCTTATGGATCAGAGAGCCACATCCATTGAAGCCTGCAAGCAGGCCGTCGACCTCTGTGTGCGGATGCAGGCTCCCCAGGCACGCTTCATCTATCTGCTCAACGGCTGTGGCCGTCATGCCGCACTGACCCCCATGGATGTCAAGCTTGCGCTGGGAGGCGTAGAGGTTGTCGGCCTTGCAGATGGCGGCAGCCTGGTTGATGAGCTGCTGTCACTTGGTTGTCCCCTGGAACTCCTGAGCAGCGGTAATGCATTCATCACTTCACTGGGGATACTGGTCGATGACCTTTTGAGGCAGCAAAAGGCAGCCTCAAGTGAGGCCCTGGAGGTCAACCAAGGCGACAAGGCCCGGCTATTCGACATCACCTCCCTACGCAGGTTCTTTGGGGGTGCCTATCGTGTCGCTACTTGATTACCTGCAAGAAGCCCCAGGGAGCACAACCATACGCACAGAGGATGTGGGGTATCTGCGCAAGAAGCTCGAACTGCGAGATGCCCTCTATCAGCGTTTGACCAGCGAACGCATCGCCAGCTTGCTCTCCTTGGATAGGGCGCGCGCTGAACGAGAGGTGACAGCGGTCCTGGAGCAGCTGACGCTTGGTACCAACTACCAGCTCCAAGATGCGCCACAACGCTCAGCCCTCATCCAGGAGGTCTTGAACCTGGTCATCGGTCTAGGGCCGCTGGAGGACCTGCTCAAGGACCCATCGGTCACCGAGATCATGGTCAACGGTCACACGCATGTCTTCTTTGAACAAGAGGGGCGGCTGCACGCGAGCAGTATTGTCTTTGACGACGAGCAGCAGCTCAGGCTGGTCATCGATCGCATTGTGGGGCCCCTGGGGAGACGTGTCGACGAGCAAAGCCCCCTGGTCAGCGCACGTCTTCCCCAGGGACATCGCGTCAATGTGGTGATACCGCCGCTTGCGCTGGATGGCCCCATCCTGACTATCAGGAAGTTCAGGGATGAGATATTCACCCTTTCTGAGCTGGTGGATAAGGGCAGCATCGATACCCAGACCGCGCAGCTCCTCAGATGGGCAGTGCTTGCTCGCAAGAACATCGCTGTGAGCGGTGGCACCGGAGGGGGAAAGACAACACTTCTGAACGCCCTGTCAGTTGAGATACCGCCCAGTGAGCGCATCGTCACCATCGAAGACGCAGCAGAACTCCGTTTCTCCACGCATCCCCATGTGGTGCGACTTGAGTCCCGTATGAAGAACATCGAGGGCAGCGGCGAGGTCAGCATCCGCGATCTGGTGGTCAACGCCTTGCGCATGCGGCCCGACCGCATAGTGGTGGGCGAGTGCCGTGGCGCTGAGGCTCTGGACATGCTCCAGGCCATGAACACGGGGCACGACGGCTCACTGACAACCCTGCATGCGAATTCACCAGCAGACGTCATCGCCCGCTTGGTCATGATGTCGCGCTATGGTATGGACCTGCCGGTCGAAGTCATTGAAGAGCAGATCGGCTCAGCGCTGGATCTTATCGTACAAATCGACCGCTTTGCGGATGGACGCCGTCGCGTGACACAGGTTTGCAGCTGCACAAGCGAGCAGGAAGGGGTGGAGCTTGAGGTCCTGGTCCAGTGGAACCAGCTGTCTGGCTGTTATGTCTGGAAAGCCGTACCCCCTTGGCTCGACGAACTTGCCCTCAATCCCCTGATCGATGCTGGGGAGGTAGAGCTATGGCGTCTGTCTCTCTAGCCCTCCTCGTGATTGGCGTGTTGTGCGCTGGGCTCTGCGGGGCTCTTGTCCTGCCTGCGGTTCTCAGGTTTGCTCATCAGGGCGTCAACCATTCAAAAAGGCAGGCAAAGGTTGTAGGGGGCGCTGGTGACAGGGAGGCCCTGATTGCGGGATTGTGCCGTAACGGGATCATTGTATTTCGCCCGCTGGCTAGGCTGGTCCTGACTATTCCCTGGCTGCGCAATACCTGTGAGCTCTGTGTACGTGTCCTGGAAATTAAGGGCCACCATGCGTATCCTTCTGCAGTCTGTGAGACCATGCTGGCAGGTTCTGCCCTCGTTTTGCTTATCGGACTGTTGATAACAGGGAACCTTCTTATCGCTGTCTGTCTGGTGTTGGTAGCGGGGGGCGTTGTCTTAGGCAAGGCCAAGAAGTCGCTCGATCTCTGGGAGGAGAAACTCATCGAGCAGATACCAGACGCGCTACGCTCCTTTGGTATCTGCTTCAACGCGGGGTACTCCCTGCAACAGGCTTTTGAACAGGCCGCATTGGATACCCCCGCGCCACTTGGCATGGAGCTTCGTCAAGCCTCATTCGATGTCAATGCGGGCAGGAGTATAGGGGAGGCGCTGGCGGCCTTGGAGATGCGCACCCAGGCGAGTGACCTGCGTTTTGCGGTAGTGGCGCTGGAGATCCAACACCGGACCGGTGGCAGCTTACAGGAGCTCTTGGAGAATGCCGCCGAAGCTGTGGTGGCCTCCTGTGATCTGCGCCGGCAACTGGGTGTGCAAACCGCGCAGGCCCGGCTCTCTGCCAAGGTGGTCACGATCCTGCCCCTGGTATTGGTTGCCGTGCTGTCCCTTGCGATGGATGGCTATTTGAACACCTTCTTCTCCAGTCCAGCAGGTCTGGGCATCCTGTTCATCGCGCTTGGCATGGAAGCCATAGGCGTGCTTGCAATACGCAAGATACTTGGCATAGAGCTGGGATAGAGGAGGGACAACCGCGATGGCACTAGTAGCGCTTCTTGTACTTGCAGCCCTCTGTACTGGCCTCTGTGTGCTGATTGTCAGCAACGAGTGGCTCTTGGGCCGCGAAAAGGAACACAAGCAACGGCAAGCCCGTAGACGGTTAGGGGTTTTGGGGGAGGTTGAGCAGCGACAAGGTCTCCTGGCGCCAGCGCTTGAGAGGATGCCCTTTGTTGGAAAGCGCCTCAAGCTCAAGCAGAAGAAACGCCTGGCAGCTTCCTTTGAGCGGGATCTGCCCGCCTGCCTGGAAGTGGTTGCGCTTGGGATGCAGGCTGGTATGGGGTTTGACCAGGCTTTCGCCTTATACACGGAGCGCTTCAGGACCCCCTTGGCCCGCTATTGCCAGGAATCGCTTGCCATCTGGCAGAAAGGCCTCATCAGCCGCGAAGAAGGCATGAGGCAGTTGGCGGAGCGAATCGCAACGCCGTCCTTCAGGCACTTCAGCTCCAGTGTGCTTCGCGCGTTGCGTTTTGGGGCTCCGTTGACACAACTGCTGATGGATCTTGCCCAGGAGGCAAGAAAGGAATACCGCGCCAAGCGGGAAGAGTTAGTAGCAAAGGCACCGGTGAAGATGCTCCTGCCTACGGGGGCGTTGATATTGCCGGCGATGCTGTTACTGGTCATGGGACCGATCATATTGGATCTTATTAGGAAGATGGGGTGAAGAACCATGTTAGGAGAACTGAGGATGAACGTAGGAAATGTGTTTCAGAGAAGATGTATTGCCGGAGCTGTCAGGGTGTCTTTGGTAAAGGAGAAGCTGCTAGACCGTCTGCGTGACACCAAGGGCCAGGGCACCACTGAGTATGCCATATTGGTGGGCGTGTTGGTGGTGATCGCCATCATTGCAGTGGTTGCGTTCAAGGGCAAGATCCAGGCGCTTTGGGATGCTATCAGTAATGGTATCAACGGCCTGTAGGCACTGGATATGCACAGCGCATTAGAGCCACAGCCAAAGCCTCGAGCTGGGCTTGCAGCGGTTGCCATCATTGTACTCATCGTCTTGTCCCTGCTTTGGGTCTTCTCAAGTGTTGGCGCATGGAACAGGGTGGAGAATGAGGGTGCGGGCACTATTGCCCAACAGACGAACCCAATGGTCATGTCTCAGGCGCCGGCAAGCCAAGCGCCTGCGGGTCAAGCGCCTGTGGGCCAAGCGCCGGCAGACACACGGAAGGGGATGCCTGCATTCCCAGACACCTGTCCGGTTCGCCTGCCGGCAGGTTGTACAGGGCTTGTCCATTCGCAGGGCTCTACCAGTGAGAGTTGGAGCGCCTACAGCGTGCTTGAGTGTCGCGAGGTTGCACAGGAGCTGTTGCTGGCCCTGCGAGATGACGGCTTTGAGTTGGTGAAAGCCGGGTTCCTCGATATATCAGGTTATGCCTGGGGCTGCACGGTGAAAGCTCCGGACAACAGCTCATTTGTGATCACGCTTATTCCGCAGAGGATCGGCATGCCAAGCGGTGAGGACAACCGGCTGTCCATAACCATTGTGCACATCGTGCCGCCGGATCTTGAGGATGTCGGTGAGGTGGCTGGAGGGTGGCGATGAGCAGAAGAGAAGCGGGGGCGTTTCACCTTATGGCGCTCAAGTTGGGCAACAGGGGGCAGGCTACGGTTGAGTATGCCATTGTTGCCGTGGCTTTATTGGCGATTGTCCTTGGGCTGAGCGCAGTGGGTAGCCGTTTGGAGGAAGGGCTTTTTGTCAGGCATGCCGTAGAAAGCGCCTCGCACGCTTTTGGGCCTAATCTGATGGGATCGATTGGTGATGTATTGCTGTATTGATACCGGGCGCAGGGATCAGCGCATCAATGCGAAACGCGGGCAGGCCACGGTGGAGGCTGCATTCATGATACCGTTGCTCTTCCTTCTGCTCCTGCTGCTACTACAGCCAGCCATTCTGCTCTACAACCGTATGGTCATGCAGAATGCGGCTGCAGAGGGCTGCCGTTTGCTGGCAACTCGCGCTGATGTGGGCTCAAACAGCGCCGTACAGTACGAAGGCTACGTGAAACGTCGCCTGGCATCCATTCCACCCGTTGATATCTTCCATGCTCATGTGGGTGTCAATACATGGGATATCGAGCTTATCGGGGGAGAGGACAGTGCTGTGGTGACCGTGCGTATAACCAACTACGTAAAGCCCCTGCCTCTTCTCGATATGGGCGCTACCTTGCTGAATCTGACTAATCCCGATGGATACCTTATCCAGAAGGTTGAAGTAACCATGCCCACACAACCAGGCTGGGCTTTGAACAGCGGAGGAGGGCCGGCGCAATGGACGTCGCAGTGGTAGATGCTTCCCCAGAAAGCGGGAAATCGTTTTGGCTTGTCGAGAAGGATGGCGGCTTCACCAGCGCAGGCGTGGTGGTCGCTTTAGCCTTGACACTTGCCCTGCTCTTTACCACTGCGCAGGTCTATTGGATCAATTCCACTGCAGGAGACATCCAGTTCGCTGCAGATGCTGGCGCCCTGGCTGCAGAGAATGTGGTTGCTGAATACTATGTGATCGCACGGGTTGCCGATGCCGTTGTACTGTCCATGAGCCTCTTTGGGTTGACGGTCTTTGGTGTGGCGATTGTGGTGAGCTGCATCCCCTATTTCCAGTCGGTGGGGGCGCAGCTCATGGAATTTGGTTTCAAGGTCTTTGAGACCCGTGACAAGATCGCCCGTGAGGCACAGGCTGCGCTTATGAAGCTGCAAAAGGCCTTGCCTTTCCTTGCGGCGGCGAACGCTGCCTCTGTCATCCATGCCAACAGCTTCTCGCCTTCTGGCGGCGCCAGCTATATGGGAATCGCGATCCTGATCCCCTTGAACGGTGTGGAGATCGGTTTCCCCGACACCTCTGCAGTTGAGGAGAAGGCTGAAGTCCTGCAGGATCTAAACGAGGAGACCAGCGATGCAACCGACGCGACAGAGGATGCCCGCAAGGAGATGGATGCTGCCAAGCGGGAGGGGTGGATGGCGGATTGCGGGGCTGCGCCGGGCTATTGTATGTATGAACGGACCGAGTGGCTTGCAAAGCTGAGTGGCGTGAGGAATCCGTACTTCTCGTCTGCTGAGTTATGGGAGTTCAGCTACGCGCTGGATCGTGCCAGGGCGTATTACGAGAACCGCAAGCTGAATGAGACACCGGGGAATTCCAGCCCCGAAGAGCAGACGCGATCCGTTGTACGCAGGAATTTCTATATCTATGCTCTTGAGGAGATGTATGCAAGTTCTGCCCGTATCGACTCTAAAGGTGTTCTCAATGCCGATTTCCACCGGCTGGCAAGGAATGTCTCAGAGGTAAAGGGTACCAGGCTTTATACCGACAGGGTCTATCCTGCTGATTCCGATGGGGTTTTGCATGGATATACCGATTGTCCAGGTTTTGAGGGTGCCTTCTCCTTCTATGGCTCCATTGCCGACCTCGACTCCGGGCGCTGTGGGAATTGCTCTACGTGCGGCTTGAGTGTTATCTCTGTTGGCAACGTTGCCAGTGCGACTACAAATACCCAATACGGCTTTGAGCATTACTACTTAATGGTGGCCGATGCCGCAGACCGCTACGCCAAGGCTTCCAAGGAATATGCGGAGAAGAAAGCCAAGGCAGAAGAGTCTGCCAGCGAGGCTTTCGACACCTACTCAGAGGCGCTCAACGCGTTGAAGACACAGCGTATCGAAGTGAAACCTCCTGGGCGGAACGGGTGTATAGTGATTGCCTTTGACCTGGGTTCGCATCCGGTGCCAGGGTCGTTTTCCAGCAGTTTTGTTGGAGATGGCACAAAGCTGCCACCCCGTATGGCGATATCAGCTGCTGCGCTAGCTGTGGATGCTGCGTCAGAGGGGAATACGATCCTCTCGTCATTCTTGGACCGTGTGCAACCCGAGGTAACCGGCAGCACTTCAGCGGCTCCCATCTCAAAGGGCTTCTCTGCTGTGCTGAAGGTCTGGGGCAATATGCTGTTGGCTTACTCCAAGGGCGTCGACTCCATGTCGGAGGGGCTGAAGAAGTTCATCAAGGATATACCGATAATCGGTGATACACCGCTTGCAGATTGGGCAGGGAAGGCCCTGCAAGAGACCATTGAGGCCTTTGGCCTGCAAGGGGTTGACCTGTCTGCCCCCAAACCGGTCATTGTGAATAGCATCCATGTGATAAGAGCGGGGGACTACCAGGTATTGGATTGGGTGGGCACGGCCAAGGAGGAGTACAACTCTTTGGGGAGCTCGGGATCCGGCACGCTTATGGATGGTATAGCCGATGGCCTGCTGACCAAGATCGAAGACCAGGCCAGCATAATCCTGGAAAGTGAATTCACTATCTATACCTTCTCGCTTGGTGATTTCCCTGGAGCGCCACAGATTCCCATCAGGATAAAACTCCCGGATGGAGTTGTAGAGCAGGGGAGAGGGCTGCTCAGTGATGGGCTTGCCCATCTAAGCGGTTTGTTTGGAGGTGGGGGCGGTGGCAGGATTTGGGAGTAGAGGGTTGCTGGGGAGCAAAGGGTTACTGGGGAGCAAAGGGTTGCTGGGGAGCATGAGACAGATGGGTGACAAAGGACAGGCTGCGGTAGAGATGGCGGTTGTGATGCCGGTTTTATTGGCGGTGGTTGGTATCGCTATCAATCTCATGGTTTGTTTTGGTGACTGCGCTCGATTCGACCGGATAGCAGCCGAAGCAGTCAGAACGCAGGCAGCATCTCCTGGTTTTGGGGAATACGGGACCACAGCGAGAGCGCAGCGAGTCCAAGGCTTGATTGAGGAGGGTTTCTCAGGATCCGACCATTTGAGTTTCTCAGTAAGCATCTCTGGAGGGGGGAGCGCCGGTGGCGGTGGGGAGGGTATCACCCTCTCACTTGCTCCTCAGAGGGAGACGGTTATCTGCACCCTATACTATCGCCCTTGGGGTTTTGGCGACTCCTTCTTTGGTGTGGAGTTCTCTGGTATCCCCCACACCCGGCAGTATGTGATCGATCCCTACAAGCCGGGGGTGCTCTTTTGAGAGCCTTCAGTGCAAAGAAGGATGTTGGGCGCAGTGTGCCTCTGGCTGCTTGTCAAAGCGCGAAACTTCACGGAAAGGTAGCGGAGAAGCGACGTCTAATCGTTGCCAGGAATACGCTGGTGGTCTTCATCTGTGGTTGCCTGCTACTTGCGTTGATGGGTGTCTGGGAGAGGGCTTCGAGAACCATGAGCGCCACGGAGTATCTGCTTGCAGGTGAGGTTGACAGTCAGGTTGATCCCTTACGCTTGACCGAGCGCCTTGCAGGGCTTGAGTTGGTAGGGGTGTCAGATGACGGCGCTGTTATCGGCTATGCGAGCGAGCTGTCATGGTCACAGGTGGCAGTGCTGTTGAAGTCGGCCCTGGAAGCTGATGGATGGATCCTGGTAGATGATAGCGGGCAGGGGATACTGAGCTTTCAGCATGATGGGCTGGGTACAGTGGTTGGCTCGCGGCTCCTCATACAGTGTCTGGCAGTTGGCCAGGAAAGCTCGATAGTGGTGCAGCGATGGTAGGCATGGATAGGGTAGTGCGCTTCAGGTTTGCCTGCACCCTGTTTAGACGCATGATCGGAATGCTTGATAGAAGTGTCTGCGCGAATGGCGAGATCCTGGTGCTGCTTCCCTGCAGGAGTATCCATACCTTTGGTATGAAGGAGGTTATCGACGTGGCTTTCATCGATGCCCAGGGCCACGTTGTGAAGGTGGTCAACGCACTGGCACCGCGACGATTCTGCGCTTGTCCTGCAGCCGTTGGAGTACTAGAGCGCAGAGGTGGGGGCGACCTACCTTGGTTTGAAAGCGGCGATGTTGTTGGATTGATGCTTTGGCAAAAGGAAAAGGATTGATGATGAAGACCTGTAAAACCTGTTCAAGCACCGCCTTTGACGATATGTCTGTGTGCTATGGGTGTCTGCAGCCATTTGATGGCACTGAGCCCGTGTTCTCGCACACTCTTGTGCTGGTGAGTGATGCAGATGACGACCTGGAGCTTGAGGAGCCTTCCGAGTGGGTAGAAGACAGGAATGATTCTCTGAGCGCGGTTCCCGAGGCACGGTTCCACGTTGCGGTTTCCGAGCTCTTTGGATACGACATCTACCTGCGCAAGGAAGACGGTGCAGAGCTGACGATAGGTTGTGCTCGCGATAACAACATAGTCCTACCCCATACTGAGTCCTGTCGACATCTCTTAAGGCTCTATTATGCTCAGGGGGAAATCTGGGCTCAGGACAGGGGTTCCCAGCAGAAAGCCCTTATTAGTGACGCGCCACTGACTGGCACACGGTGTCTTAAGGAGGGTGGGGTTTTGCATATCGGCGAGGCAAGGATCGAGCTGCTCGCTGGGTAGTCTATGGTAGCTTGGATCACCGTAGCTAATTCAACTGAAACTCCTGTGGCAGAATTGGTATACTATCCGATGCTAATGGGCGATTGGCGCAGCGGTAGCGCAGGTGCTTTACACGCACAAGGTCAGCGGTTCAAATCCGTTATCGCCCACCACGTCAAATTCGCAGGTCAGAGCGTAGTTTGCTCTGGCCTTTTCGATTTCATTAACCCCAAATTTCAGCAGAATGGGTATAAAATGGGTATAGAGAATCCAGTGGGTACAGAAGCAGGGAGTCTTACGCACCGAGAAGTTCGCCGACAGACCTTGCTGTTTCCCTGTCGCCTCATCGAGAACGTCTTTCGTGATGGTGCCATTCAGGAAAGCGGAACGGCAGTTATTGCCATCCTGTCGCCAGCTTCACGTTTTACCG
>Ga0082212_10008218_pt1 | contig 13666 bp, 13 predicted proteins | sample TergutNt197P3_FD_71548 | JGI IMG/M metagenome (GOLD analysis project Ga0082212, IMG submission 71548) | Neocapritermes taracua P3 segment gut microbial communities from Petit-Saut dam, French Guiana - Nt197 P3 | ecosystem: Host-associated > Arthropoda: Insects > Digestive system > Gut ... | reverse complement strand
CCGCTCGTGAATGACGCAGGCGGAAGTCGGCAGGAAATAGTCCGGCGACTGGGTACAAAAGAGTACGAAATCAATTTCTTCGTGTTCGCAGGAGCCGTTTTCCAAAAGTGCTTCGGCAGCGGAGACTGCCATATCGGTCGCCGTTTCTCCTTCGGCGGCAATGGGTCTGCTTTCGATGCCGAGTTTGCGAACAATTTTCTCTGCTGTCCAGTGGGGAAACTGTTCAACGAGTTCGGCATTTCCTAGCAAGCGGCTTGGAAGGTAGCAAGCGATACTCTGAATCTCGGCGAAGGAACGTTTCATGAGCGCCATTGTACCGTAATTTGCCGTTCGCTGTCAACTGTTTTCTCGCCTTGCGTTTGCGTGGGTGTGTAAAACTTTTGTGAGCGTAGGAATGACGTTCACAGAGCCGCAATCTTTAGATTGCGCCCGAATGACTCTGCGCAGTCTGGACAGCAATTTCTACGCGAAAATGATGGTCATGTACCCTCCTCTGCCGGTATAACCGTTAAACTTTACGCAGATTACCATGACCCCGTCGACCGTAAGGAAAAAACTATCGAAAATGCGGTTAATAGGAACGAAAAGACTCAACCGGTGCGGAAAGAATGACGAAAAGAACGTTAGCGGACATAATTTATAATAACAACGGCAGGGATGCTACTATGTCTCCATTGAAACTCAATTCTTTGTTGACCGGGGCTCTTTTCGCAATGGTGATTGCGTTGAGCGGCTCTGTACTGGCACAAGACGCTTTGCGTCTGTGGAAGCCATACAGTCCCGAGTCGTTTGGTGGTGGTCGTCGAAGTAATGACGGTGTCTATGCTTCTGTGTCAGGCATTTATTGGTCGATTTCTACGCCCACCGGCGGATATATCGGCGCAACGACCACAAAAGGAAAAGATGAAATTCGTTGGGTCTATGACGTGCCAATGGACGGACTGCGTCCTCAAACCAATTCTGTCAAGATTAATATGATGAGTTCTGCCGATTCGCTCGGCACTCGATTCGAGGTTGGCAATCGTCGCGGGCATCATGGTTGGCTTGTCAGCGGATACGGGCTACCCAGTCAATCCCATAGTCTGTATGCCGAAAACGTGTCAATGACCATCAGGGATGAAGGACGATTCAGTATGGCTCCCGGTCAGATCGCATTAGGTGGAACATCAACCGTCGGATATTTGTGGGGGCCTAACTCCGGCACCGTAGCGGCGATGACTTATCAACGACAGGAGGATGGTGATGGCAATCCGACCCCCGCCGGTCCAAACCAGGTAGGCTGGGTGGTCGATCCAGTGGGCGGTGGATATATCTACTATACTGGTTGGGCTCCCGATGACAGTCTTCCCAGACCCCTTGATCCGAGCGAAAGGTATGGATATATCCCCGTGGGGATGGACTACTATTTTCCCGCAGAAGGGGAGTTGAGAGACGTTGTAGTGATTGCCCCGTTGCCGATTGCGTTCGATAGCATTAATGTCAACGTCCGTTCACAACTTCAGAGTGCAGATCTCGTGTACACGTACCGCTTGCATCCCTTTGTTTGGGGTTCGATGGAATTGCTTGCCGGAGCCCGATACTGGGACTTTGAAGACGGATTCGGATTAACTGCTCGGAATGAAGTCCCTGTTGTCGGAACGATGGGTGACGTTCGCGCGTTGGCGAATGGAGTGATGGCAGACGGTACACAAAGAGCAGCAATGCTGGTCAATGCCAAAGGGTACAATCGAGTGTTTGGTCCACAGGTCGGCATGAAATTGAGTCGCCAAAATGCTCGATGGTCCTTTAATGCCGAAGGACGACTCACCGCCGGCATCAACGCACAAACGGTGAAAACAGAAGGATATATCACGCCACACGTTAATTATATGCCCATCGCTTTGCAAAACGGCAATGCCAACACCAATTTTGGACATCGGCAAAATAAGACCTACTTTTCGCCGATGGGGGAACTGCGTTTGAGTGCCGATTGGCAGTGGACAGAGGCGGTCAGTATCTTTGGAGCGGTTGACGGAATGTTTGCGGGCAACGTTGCTCGGGGCGTTCGGATTACTGATTATGTCGTTCGTTCGGACGGTACAATTTTCGGTATTCGCGGCAATGATCGGAACACCTCCGTGTTGGTGTACGGTTTTGAAACCGGCATCAAGGTTCGCCGGTAATCGGTCATTTAGCCGGTACTCCGGGTAACACTCACCAGCGGACTTTTGCGCCGCTGATTTTAATCTTCGGCGGCTTTTTCCAACGTGGCAATGATAGAACCCTCCGACTCCGCAATAAGCGGATCCGCACCGAAACCCAAAATCTGATCCCGCTTCAATTCCGCCTGCTCCAATGACGACGTAAATATGATTGCCTTGCCATACGTATGCACTTCCATCGCCAGTTGAAAACCTTTCTCGACAGGATAACCGAAAAGAGTATGCAACATAATGATGACGTAGTCAAAAGTGTGAACGTCATCGTTCCAAAGAATCACGTGAAATCGCGGCTCTTTTTTCGGTTTGCCTCTTGTTTTACGCCGTTCCTTCGGACGGACATCGGTAGCGTCAAAAATAACGGACATCGAAAGGAATCAATAGAGGGTAAAATTATACTGTCCCGTGTCAATAAATAACCTTTTGTTCTTTGTGAATTCTTTGTGTCCTTCGTGCCTTTGTGGTAAAATTTTCTTAACCACAAAGACACAAAGGGCACAAAGTGAACACGAAGAAAAAATATATCTATCGACATTACACAGTATGTTACCCCAAAATATACCGGAAAAATAACGATTCGTCAATAATCACAGACGTTGACATCGGCACCGCCGTGCAATAGAATGATGACACTCGATGGCGATTCTGCCATACCCCTATTTCACCAAGGAGATTCGATATGATGCGAAATTTCGTTTTTGCCCTCATCGTTTGCAGTATGGTATGCTTCCATACGGCACAAGCCCAAACATCCGCCGATGCTCCGAAAATCAAAGCGTTAATCGTGGACGGGCAGAACAATCACAACTGGCGAGGCACCACGCCGGTACTCAAAACCATCTTGGAACAATCGGGACGCTTCACCGTTGAAGTCGCCACCACGCCGACCAAACGAGACAAAGAAGCCGATGCCGAAACGTACAAAAAGAATTTGGCGGCGTTCAAACCGGATTTTGCCAAATACGATGTCATCATCGGCAACTACAACAGCAATGAAACTCACGATGATTGGTCGCCGGAAACAAAAAAAGCATTTGAAACGTATATCGAAAACGGCGGCGGATTCGTCGTTTATCATGCCAACGACAATTCTTTTCCGAACTGGGAAGCGTACAACAAAATGATCGGGTTGGGAGGTTGGGATCGCGGACATCTGCCCGAAACCGCCGGAAAATATCTCTATTGGGAAGAGGGCAAAGCCGTAACGAGCAATGCGAAAGGTCCTCGCGGCAATCACGGACCAGGCTGGGCGTTTCTCGTCGAGATTCGGAATGCCGAACATCCGATTACCGCCGGATTGCCCGACGCATTTCTGCACGCCTCGGATGAACTCTACGATTACATGTGGGGACCAGCAGAAAACGTAACGATCCTCGCCACGGCAAATGCTGAAAAAGAACACGGCGGCAGCGGAAGACATGAACCGATGCTGATGGTCATCTCTTACGGAAAAGGGCGAATCTTCCATACGGCACTGGGACATGACGTGCAACAGGTTCGGAGCGTGAGTTTTATCGTCACGTTTTTACGTGGAGCAGAGTGGGCAGCCACCGGCAAGGTAACGATACCGGTGCCCGATGATTTTCCCGGCAAGGATGAACCTGTCTTCAGACAGTTGTAGCAGAAGATGTATATCGTAAACGAGGACAAAATGGTTGTTTTTTCTCTTTGTGAATTCTTTGTGTCCTTGTGGTAAAGTTTTCTTAACCACAAAGGGCACAAGGCACAATTTCAAATCAAAATGGTAATTTCTTACCGTTGAGCGAATAGGTTTATAGTTTCCCATGCAAGTGATTCTCGATGGCAAATCGGTTTTGGCAGAGTCCGGTGAGATGATTCTCGATGTTGCACGACGTGAAGGAATTGACATTCCGACTCTATGCTATTTGCCGGACTTGAAGCCGCCATCGACATCTTGTCTCGTTTGTCTGGTGAAACTCGATGGAAAATTCGTCCCCTCATGTGCCGTGCCCGTCGAAGAGGGGATGGTCATCGAAAGCGAAACCGAAGAGGTCGCCTCCATGCGGCGATCAGCACTCGAATTGTTGTTGAGCGATCACGTTAGTCATTGCCGGTCGTGTGGTGAAGGACGCAAAAAATGCCGATTGCTCAAATATATGGCAAAGTACAAAGCGGATCGGAACCGATTCGGCAGCACTCATCCCGACGAAGAAGAAGCCGTTTTGTTAAGTGATCGGGTAAAACTCGACCCGAAAAAATGTATCAAGTGCGGTATTTGTATTGCGCTGACTCGGCAATGCAACGAGGAAATCGGCTTGACATTTTTTGGGCGCGGATTCGACACCCACATCGAGATTCCCTTTGACGAACCGCTGCAAAAAGGGATAGGGCAGTCAGCGGAGAAAATCGTTCCCGCCTGTCCGACGGCGGCTCTTGTCTGGCGAGAATGAATGACAGCGGCGACCCGCACCATTGTCGTGAGTGATAACGTTATGACGCGGCAACATTCGCATTTTCCGGTTGATCCGATGGCAGAACCGCTGAATCATCTTGCGTTGAAATTGCACCGTATTTCAACACCTGATCCATAATGTCTTGACATTGCGAAACGACCGACACCATTCGACCACGGTCGGGAATGATTTCCATCACGTCGCCAGTGTCCGTAATAATGCTATCCAAATTATTGAGTTCCCCTTTGAGTGCATCGACAGCGGTACGTAAATTGCTCGCCAGCATTTCGCGGGAAGAGACCTCCGGGATAATATCGCTGAATTTGCCGCTTCCCGCCGCCCACTGATTACGCAACCAACGGAGAAGCGGTGTCCGACTGATGTATCCGACCAACACATCGTCCTGCACAATCATCACGCGGCGAACCGACGTGCGATTGAGAAAATCGACGATTTTCCGAATCGGCGTGTCCACCGGATAACTCGCCACGTTGGGAAAGACCATCTTTTTGATCGGCGATGCCCATTTTTCCAGTTGTCCAATGACGGCGATAAGATCGGTTTCCGAAACAACACCAACGAGTTTTCCTTCGTGGTCGGTAACAGGCAACGTTTCAAAACGTGTTTTGAGAAAATAATCGGCGACCGTCGCTGCCGAGTCGTGCGGTTGAATCGACAGCGTGAACGGAATCATGACTTCCCCTGCCGTGACGTTGTCGAACAACTGCGTCGTGAAATGTCCGGCATGACCGGCGGCATTCGCCAACACTTCGGAATAGGCAATCGATCGATTGCGTCCCCACTCCTTTGCAGCGAGCAAGGCTTGGTCGGCACAATCAATCAGGTGATCGAGCAAGCCTGTCGTGTCAGACCGCTCCGCCACACCGAAACTGACCGTAATCGAAATATCCAAATCGGCATGTTTAACGGGAATCGACTCGCACTGTTGCCGAATGCGATCTGCCCAGTTCCAGGCAGTTTCTTCGTTGCAACCGGGTAAAATTGCGCAAAATTCTTCGCCACCGTAACGGCAGATCACATCGGATGTTCGAGAAAAACTCCGAAAAATGGCGGCGAGTTCTTTCAGGACGCTGTCTCCTGCCAAATGTCCGTAGATGTCATTGATCCGCTTAAACAGGTCACAATCCATCATGACGGCGGCGAGCGGGGCTTTACTTCGGATCGACCGATCCCAGTGGAGATTGGCGGCTTCAAAAAAGGCAACACGGTTGAGAAGCCGAGTCAGCGGATCATATTTGGCGGCAAATTCGAGGTCAATTTCCAGTTTTCGGATTCGCAGGGCGGCATCGAGTCGGGCTTGAATTTCTGCCCGAAAATGAGAAAGACTGGAAATATCCTTTTCGATAAAGTCGTCCGCACCTGCTTCCAGTCCTTCGACAACGGAATCCTTGCTACTCTGGGTGGTCAGTACCAGAATGTACGAATAGTGAGGCAGAACTTTACGGGAGTGCAGTTGCCGGACACGTCGGCAAAGTTCGGTGCCGCTCAAGCCCGGCACGAGAATGTCCGTTATGAGAACGTCGGGACAATCCTGCAAGACCATTTGGAGTGCCTGATTGCCGTCGGACGCTGAGCGCACCCGATGATGCCCTAGTTCCAAAAGATGGGTCAACAGGTTGAGAAACACCGGATCATCTTCAACAATGAGTATGTTGAATTGTGACGTGTCGTCTCTGAATTTCACACCAAAAACTCCTTATCGTTCCTCGTCTCTATCGGCATAATGCAAGAGCGAAATGCTCCAAATAACGGAAAATACGGTAAATTCCGAAAAATTTGTGTACATCACACGGTTCTCTTCGTGTTTCCTTTATGACCTTTATGGTACAATCTTAATCGCAAAGGGCGCGGAGAAGCGAATTTTTCCTAAATCGTTAACGCAGTAAGTTTTAGAGGTGCCTTATATTAGACTTCGGTATAACCCTATAATTTAATTGCTATCACTACGAGGCTACGAAAGATATTGTAGCAAATTTTCCATTCCCCGTCAAGAAAGACCAATGACACAAAAGGGTCTCCCTTGCCTATTGCGAAAAAGAGAGTAGAATCTTCGTAAATTGATTGGAGATTTCGATTAGAGTCTATGCCTAATATCACCAGTGCTAAAAAACGGCTTCGCCAAAACATTGCCACTCGGGAACGGAACCGCGCAAGCAGGTCTTTCGTCCGAAATCGTTGTAAAAACGTCGTGAAAGCGGTCGTGGCAGGTAGCGTGGAGGATGCCGAAAAATTGTTCCGCGATGCGGTTAAAGCACTGGATCAGGCAAGTTCCAAGCGGATTGTTCACAGAAACGCTGCTGCCAGAAAGAAATCTCGTCTTTCCGCCATGATACGGAAACTCAAAGAAAGTGCGAAATAGTTCTCGGAGAAAAGTACGATGAGTGATTCGATTCCGATGACACGCGAAGGATACAATAAAATTCGCGCCGAACTTGACCGTCTTGAAACCGAAGAAATGCCGGTGATCTTGGAACGTCTGGCAAATGCCCGCGCAGAAGGGGATTTGAGCGAAAACGCCGAATATCACGGCGCAAGAGAAAGCCAAGGTTTACTCCAAGCCCGAATCAACGAAATAAAGAGCAAACTTGGTCGCGCAACGATTCTCGATCCGGCTTCGATGCCGCAAGGAGAAGTCCGATTCGGGGCAACGGTCAAAGTGAAACGCCAAGGGGGCAAAAAAAACGAAACGTACACGTTAGTCGGTGCTGGCGAAGAGGATTACGATGAAGGAAAAATTCTCGTAACCAGTCCACTCGCACAGGGATTCCTCGGGGCAAAGAAGGGGGAAACCGTTACGGCGCAGTTGCCGAAGGGACCAACCGAGTTCACCATTCTGGAAGTGAATTACGAATAGATGCTATCGAACGGTAACGGATTCGCGATGACCAGAGTGCCCGGTACTCATTTGGGGGGACGATTACCTTCAGGTATCGCTATGGCATCCAAATCGAAAACCAGGGGAGTCATATCGGCAACGACATCGACCGATAATTGCGTTTGAACGTTATAAACACCGGGAACATACTGCTCCTTCGGTAAAGAGGATTCTCCCGTCATCGAATCGACAACAGGTTCCGTGCCGAGACGAAAACCATGAATTTGGACGTTTCGCTTACCTTCGGGCAATCGCCCGGTGAACGCACCACCCTTGATAATGAACGACTCCGACGCTCCCGATTCATTCGGCGGCGGCATAAACACGATCACACCGTCTTCGATGGGTTGTCCGCCATAACTCACGGTTCCTTTTACTTCCATTTTGCCGTCACTTCCGCCGCAGCCGCTTAAAGCGACAAGGCAAATGATCAGACTCATGGAAAACACTCTTTTCATCACAATAGTAATCTTCATAAATAACTCCTTTGGCGATTGACTGCAAGGCTAACATTGAAACCGGAACGACGAGACGATCACGGCAGCGATGCGTTTTCGCTGCCAGCACCTGTCGAAAAGGCACGCCAAACGTTCAGACTCACAGAGTCAGTAACAAAGCGAATCGAACCATCTACCAATGCCGCATTCACGCCGCTCGGATGGTAACTACGTGCCGTGTGAATCTGACGTATTCCCCATTCAGCGACGTTAGAAGAAGTGGCTTTGACCTTGCCGATTCCAATATCACTAGGGAACGCATTGTTATAGACATAATCTGGTCCCAATGCGTTCGGAGAATAATAAGTGTTAAATCCGGCTCCGACGGCAAGCAACGCATCGCCGTAATAACATGCGCCGTTGGTGCGTTTGGTCGGAGTTACTTCCGAGAACAGCATCGTATTGCTTGTTCCATCGACCATTGCGGCAAGCGTTTTGTGTTCGTTTGGGGCAACGAAGGGGGGGGAAAGGTTTTTCACTGGGTAAGGGCTACCCGCCGTAAAATCACCTGGTCCCTCCATTCCGCCGAAAGTTCCTGGTCCCAGATTGGCGGCATAACATGTCCGCCAGCGGTGCCAATCACTTGTTGGATTCCACATGTCCCCTTCCGAGCCACCTTCATGGGTCGGACACGTTAAGAGTGGAACTGCGGCGCGCAAGTACTGCCTCCCTTCGTCCGTTGTTCCCACCGGGGTGGTCCAGCAACCGACACGCATATTCTGAGCATTCATACTTTCAGGGATCGACACGAATGTGCTATATACTGCGCTCTGTTCAATATAGGGTAGAATTCGAGCGTACCACGAAGGATTAAACCAACCTGCATTGACACCTCCCCCTCCGTCGGCTCGATAGCCACGATTAGAGTCCCAACTCACAATTTCGACGAACATAGGCATCGCTTCTTCGTACTTGTCTGCATAATTGTGGACTCCCAGTGCGAGATTTTTCAAATTGTTCGCACACGCCATCCGCCTTGCCGCCTCCCTTGCCGCTTGAATAGCAGGCAACAGCAGGGCAACTAACATGCCGATAATAGCAATCACTACCAGTAGTTCTACCAACGTGAATGCTCCATTTTTGCTTCTTTGGATATTCATAGTAAAAATCTCCCATGATATTATGTTATGTTGCGTCAATCGTATAATGAATCTGCCTTATGGTAACGTAGCGGAATTACCGTCTTGGACATCTGTCAACCAGCAGAGAAGTTGCATGTTGGTTGTATTGGACACACCACGGATGGATCCGTCTCCTATTGCAAACTGGCAAACACCGGGGTGGTAACTGCCGAATCCATAGAGGAGAACCACCCCTTCATCTGTTGTGTCATAATCTCTTGGTCCATTGGCTAACCGATGAGACTCATGCATGACACGCGCAGCAGAAAATTCACGGCAATTGCCGAAGGCACCGAGATAAGAACAGTCTCCCGCTTTTGTCCACCTCGACTCTGGACCTTTTTCCACTTCCGACGGATCCAAGAGGCAGGCATTGAGAAACCGGGACGGAATATGCTTTTCGCCGAAAATAATCTGATGACTTGATCCGTCACGCCACCAGCCCATTTTATCGCGAGGTATCCAGGAATTGGCATCGAGGTGCGTCCCGAACACGGGAACGCGGAACGGCTGCATAAAACTATCAGCGGTCGTTATACTCGTGTCTCGCCAGTTCCACCAATTTGTCGGGTTAGGATTTCCGGCTAAACTTGGATTATAGACGGGCATCGCATAGTCGTTGCACGGTCCAGGATGATAGGAGGGATCCCGCGTACGCTGTCCACCACTCCGGCGTGTTGGACATTTAGCAATCGGAACACTGGCAAATCCTGCCCGTTGAGATTCCTGCATACCTTCCCACCATGCTTTACTGGGAAAAACATTGAATCCCGTATGAGGTTCTGGACGGTAAGTAGGGTGATCAGTATTCGAAAGAGAACTTTGGACATAAAAGTCATACAGAGTTTGCTGTTCAACGTATGGAAACAAAACCATCCAAAGGGTAGCGGAAGCATTGCCCGTTACACAGGGAGGGAGCCCGTTTCTCTGTTGCTGGAAATTGTGTACAGCGAGTCCAAATTGTTTTAGGTGATTAGTGCATTGAGAACGCCGTGCTGCTTCTCTCGCCGCCTGAACGGCTGGCAACAGCAAGGCAATCAGCATACCGATAATAGCAATGACGACGAGAAGTTCGACAAGCGTGAAAGCACGCCTCCCTAAATTGCCCCCCCCCCCCAGTTTAACATTTTTGACACGTAGTCCATGATTTTTCTCCTGTTAATGTCCTTCACAACGCACCAACACGTCCAGTATAACATGGATGCACACATTTTGTTGTCTAATATCCAATAATCAGTGGATTTTGAACGTCGTCCCGAATCCGGGTCAGGGAGGAGAAACTTTGAATTCGACAGTTTCATTTCCCTTGACCGTACACGTCAAGTCGGATGTCTCTGGATTACTAAACTTCGCTGCAATCAGCGGCTTGCTCTTCCCATATTCATCGTCGGCACCACCGCTTTCCATCTCAAACGCACCGGCAATACTGACTTGATATGTTCCCTTATCTATACCGGCGTTCGGTGTTGCTCCCATCATGACGAAAGTGCCGTCCTTTTGGACCGTACCGGAAAACATTTTGTTGCCCTCTACAAATCGAACCTCCCCTCGTGTGAGCGGAGTTCCATCTTCAAAAACGACTTTGCCCTTGACGGATGTCCCCTTGCTGCATCCTATTACAAGAAGCAACAAAACCAATACTGTAACGAAACGGTTCATCGAATTGTCTCCTTATTTATTGTTTTCCTTTATCGAACATATTCGGAATATGTTTTTTCAACGGTTTCCGGCGCAATTTCGCCATCCCAAACGGCGACGCGATACGAGACAGCAAATGTTTCCCCGGTTTTCAACTCCACCGACTGTCGGTGGAGATTCATCGTGGCACTCATATACGCAAAGGGACCTCCTGCATCCCCCATCGTAAACGCCGTCATCGGCACCGGATTTGAAGGGTGATCAAACACCGCGACCGTTACCGGTTGTCCGTTCAACTTCGCGGTGTATGCCATCCATTTACATCGAGTCAAACGTTCATCGCCGTTTACAATTTCGCCGTCGTTCTTACCGGTATCGTTGAAAAAGCGTCCGCTTTTGTCCATCGTCTCATCGAAGCGTATGCCGAGTCCGTAATAGTGTCCCCCTCCTGGACCTCCTAATACGGCACTATCGACTGCTTTGAGCGTGTTTGTCCAATCAAGCAACGTAACATTGTCTCTCGGTTCGACATTGATTTTTCGAATTTCCTTCAAAAACGTTTTTGAGTCGGGAGCGTTCCAACTGATTTCCGATTCGAGGGAATTGCCGTCGGCTTGGGCTTTTTCCGTAATCTGTTTTCCGAAATTTGCGTTTGATTCTTCCCAGAAATTGCAATTATTGACTTTCAAGGCGTACATCAACGCGTGATGGTGAAGATGATCCCACGGAGCATCACGAAGGATATTTTTTCCCGACGGCGTGCGCAATTCATCAATATATGGCTTGAACGGAACGCCAACATAACGATACTGTGCTATCGGTTTTCCATCTTTTTGCAACAGGACTCTCGTCGGTACTACCGAAGATAACTGTTCGGCTTTACCTCCTGAGATTTTGTAGAGATTACCGTTGCTCACTGCAAACAATGTTTGTTCATCCTTTACGATGATATTCGTAAACACCAGGTTGTTTTCGGCAAGCAATTTCGCCCACGCTTTTGTTTCATGACTATAACGGACAATCGCTCCTTCGTGATTGAGAGCATAGAGCGTATCGAGTCCCTCTTTGTTGCGTCCGACGGCGAGACACGTCGCTTTTTGTCCGAGGTCTTCCAACACTCGGTTTTGGTAGAGAAAAACGTTTCCCTCTTTATCGAACATGGCAACTTTATCGCCGGAAGATGCCGTAAAGTTACCGGCAAGTACCGCAGCAATATGTTTACCTTCACTCACTCTGGAATAGGTGTTCCATTTCGTTGAATAGACGTAGACGTTTCCCTCTCCGTTGACGGTAGCGAAATCGTCTAAGTCACTTCGTTGATCAAAACGACCTCGTGAGGCTTGCACAAAATCACCGGGAATGTTGATCCAACCTTTGTCCATGACCTCCTTTGTCCAACGAAAAGAGTCGCCACCGAATGTACAAACGAACAGCGACGGAAACGCTTCGTCGGACGAGCAATGTCCTACTGCCAGCGTTCGAACATTGTGTCCGAAAGGTCCAATGGACTTTTGCGTCTTAAAACTGTAGACGTACAGTGCTTTTTTGGCACTGTCCAAATAGACAAGTTGATCTGTTCCCTCTTCCAAAAGATCGGCAGCGAGAATTGCATGGACTCTGGCACCCGGAACAGGTTCGGTCACCTTCGTGCCGTCGTGTAACCGGATAAAACCATCGTCATCCAGCCAAGCCGTACCGAATGAGCCAGTGATCAACGTGTTGTTCGTGTTCTCCGCCATCGCAACGGACGCGGCAAAGAACAGCGAAACGATCAAGCAGAGGCAATGAAGCGTTTTCATAATCGGGTTCTCCTAATTCATGTAAATTGACTGTTTTTCAAAGTCGAACATTGCGACTTTGTTTTCCAAATGCGAGAGAACACCCATTGATAAAGGTGCCTGCACCCGCACTGCCATTTCAATCGGACACATCGGCGTTTCTCGTGTTTTGACACATTCCAGCAGGTTTTGCCAGAGTTTGCTGGTGTCCCCTTGTCCTGCCCAGGGGATCGTTACTTCTTGTTTTCCTTGAGCAAACGGGACAAAACGAACGCCGTATTCCCTGCCGCCCTGTATCATTCCCCAAGTAATGAGACCATCGGTTCCTCGAATTTGCGTGTCCAATGGCACATGGTTGGAAAGTGAATTCGTCATCACAACGGTTGGACCATCCACGTAATCGGCAATGATATTGCATTGATCCGGCACCTCTCGATTGTATTGAAATGTGCCACCGCCGCCGAAAACCCGACTCGGGAAATCAAGTTCTAATACGCAAAAGATCGGTGTGTACGTGTGAACAAGCAAGTCGGTCGCGGGTCCTCCTGCATAATCCCAGTACATCCGCCATTGGAAAAACCGCGATGCCGAAAAATCCACCTTCGGCGAATCACCGAGAAAGCGTTCCCAGTTGAGATCGGGACCCGGTTTCGCATTGGCATCGGGGATGGGCATCCGCTCTCCCCAATCGCCGCGCCGGAAAAAACTGCATTGAACATGTACCGGCTTGCCGATGATTCCGTCGCGAATCATTTCGATAAACTTCGGATAATTGTCGTCCGCCATGTGTTGCGTACCGACTTGGACTAATTTACTCTTTTCTTTGGCAACTTTTTCGATTTGCTTGGCGAGTTCAAATTGATTCCAGTGCGTCAGCGGCTTTTCGCAAAACACATCCTTGCCGGCATTGATCGCATCAATGGTTTGCCGAGCATGGTGTGCGTCGGGAGAAGCAATGCACACCACATCGACATCCTTGTTTGCCAGGAGTTCTTCGTGGGTGTCATACATCGGCGTGGTGGCGGGGTTTTTGGGGGCGGGGACGAGGGGGGGGGGGGAAAAAAAACAAACCCCCACCGGGGTGGCAAAGGCCCTTTTCTTTTAAACCCTGTTGAGGTCCCAAA
>Ga0082212_10008217_pt1 | contig 13667 bp, 10 predicted proteins | sample TergutNt197P3_FD_71548 | JGI IMG/M metagenome (GOLD analysis project Ga0082212, IMG submission 71548) | Neocapritermes taracua P3 segment gut microbial communities from Petit-Saut dam, French Guiana - Nt197 P3 | ecosystem: Host-associated > Arthropoda: Insects > Digestive system > Gut ... | reverse complement strand
AGAACGTTTTAGCTGGATGATAGAAAGTCTGCGTTTGTCGGAAAAAAAAACTTCGTATCACATTAACGAAGACTGTACCGGCTGTACTGCCTGCGCTAAGCTATGCCCGGTTTTCGCAATTACCGGCGACAGAAATGTGCGGCATGTTATAAACGACAAACGCTGTGTTGAGTGCGGTGTCTGCGGCAGGGTATGTCCCAAAGGCGCAATCAGCGACAACGCCGGAAAAACCTGTGTAACGGTAAAACGTACCGAATGGCCAAAACCGGTAATTAAAACAGAGACCTGCAGCGCCTGTTCAATCTGTGTTAATGATTGTACGCCGGGAGCGCTGCAAATTTCCCTGCCCAAATTCAAGGGAGATATTAAAGTATATGCCGAACTTGCACAGCCCCAGAAATGTGTAGGCTGCGCCATCTGCGAATCGCATTGCCCGCTGGGCGCTATCAGTATGGAGGTGGCAAAATGAAACTGCCTGTTTACGCAAAAATTAATCTTGATACCGGTAAAGTAGAACCTTTTGGCATCAGCAAAGACTACTACCGTAAATACATCGGCGGTAAAACTTTGGCCGCCCGCCTGCTTCTGGACATGATGCCTCAGGGAACAGCAGCGCTTGATCCTGCTGCTGTGATCATCATCAACACCAGCCCGCTGAACGGAACCGGTGCGCCTTCTTCCAGCCGTTTTAACATGTCGTTTAAAAATGTTTTAACCGGAGGAATTGCCTCGTCCAATTGCGGCGGTACGTTCGGAGTAATGATGAAGAGAGCGGGCTTTGACGGTCTGGTCATTACCGGCCGTGCGGAGCGGCATTCGCGGATCGAAATTGTCGACGGTATTGTGTCGATACTTCCCGCTGAAGAGCTCTGGGGTCTTGATACGGAAGCAGCGCAGGAAAAATTGCCCGCTTTCCACGGCAAACTGGCAATAGGGCCGGCAGGTGAAAATCTGGTACGTTATGCAGCTACTGCCAGCGGCGAGCGCATGGCAGGCCGCTGCGGAAGCGGCGCAGTTCTGGGATCAAAAAACATCAAAGCGCTCAGCGCATACGGAACAAAAATGCCGTCAGCGGCACACGAAAAAAAGCTCAATCGTTTTATAAAAAAATGGGTGCGCTTTATCCGCAATCATCCCATGACAGGGGATGCACTGCCCCGCTACGGAACTGTTGGACTTGTAAACAAAGCCAACGCTTCCGGCGCTTTACCCAGCCGTAATTTCCGTTACGGCCGCGATCCCGATGCGGATGCGGTAAGCGGTGAAACACTGGCTGAAACAGAACTTACCCGAAACTCGGGCTGCATGAGCTGTCCCATACGCTGCGAAAGGCGGGTTAAAAAGGAAGACCGTGAGATCAAAGGGCCTGAATACGAAACCGCCGGTTTCTTCGGCCCAAATATAGCAGCAAAAGATCTGCGGAAAATTATCGACCTTAATTATCTCAGCGACCTTCTGGGAATGGATACGATTTCCCTTGCATCTTCCATCGCATTTGCAATGGAGTTAAAAGAACAGGGTATGGCAGATTTCGGCGTTAATTTCGGCGAGACCGGTAACCTGGAAGATGTCCTTCGCAAAATTGCAAACCGCGAAGGAATTTATTCCGAACTGGCAAACGGCAGCAAATGGATGAGCGAAAAATACGGCGGCAAAGAATTTGCCATGCACTCCAAAGGCCTGGAAATGGCATCGTATGAACCGAGGCGATCGGTTGGTATGGGTCTTGGTTATGCAGTAAGCAACCGCGGCGGGTGTCATCTTAACGGCGGCTATTTGGCCCTGCTGGAATCCATAGGGGTACTTTCCACCGATGCACAAAGCCCGTCGGCAAAAGCTGAACTGACGGTGTTTATGCAGGATGCCCTTGATGCGGTATCTGCATCGGGCTTTTGCCTCTTTAGCGCGCAAACTTTTGTGCCGGCGATCTTTTTTAATCTCGGCCCCAATCATATTGTTACCCGCATTACCGGAAAGATAGCGACCCACGCCGGAACGGCAGTCCGAATGATGCTGGGAACAAAGCCTCTGCTGCGTTTCAATTCATTCTTTCTGCTGCCCCATGCCGAAGCTCTGCGCCTTGCCACCGGCTTTCCCATGTACACCGGCAGTTTTATTGAGTTTGGCGAGCGATGTTACAATTTGGAACGGCTCTTTAATTTACGGGAGGGCCTGACTGCAGCGGATGATTCCCTGCCCGAACGCCTGACCAAAACACCGCAACCCGCCAGGAATGGTACGGCAAAAGCCAATTATGTTGTTCCCCTGGAAAAAATGCTCAAACAATATTACAAAGTGCGGGGCTGGGACTCAGCAGGGGTTCCCAAAAAACAGACCTTGAAACGTCTGAAAATTGAAACTTATTGAAAAAGAGGAAATAATAATGCAAGTAACAGTAAAATACCGGGCGCATTTGGCAACACTCACCAAAATCGCCTCAGAACAAATAACAGCGGCAACGGTAAAAGATGTGCTGCGGCATATCAAAGCGCATTTCGGCGCGGAAGCCGAAAAACTGGGAAAAACCATGCTAATTGCAGTTAACGGAGAAAGCATACTCCAGCATGCACACTTTAAAACAGCTTTACAGGACGGAGACGAAATTTCCTTTCTGCCGATTTGCGGCGGTGGCTGAACATTGCTGAAAGACATGGCATCGTGTACTGTCAGGGATGGGGTATGCTGTTGCGTGTACAAAGAGGAACAATATGGATATGATAGAGAACCATCTGAATTACAACCCATGGCTCCGCGGAATTTACGATGAGGCAAATCGTATCGCAGCAAATGACCCCGGTACGGTTCTGGAACCCGGATTAAGCGAGGATGACCTGTATTTAAGAGCGGAGACGATACGGTATGGCGACTATAAATTTAATAATACAAACGGTAACCGGGATTTAATTAATAATGAAGCCACCGCCGTTCCCGAAGCTTACTTTTGTTTCCTGCGGCTCATTGGCGGCTTTAATTGCCGCAGCGTGCAGCTTTATCACCTGGGAAAGGAATACCTGTATAATGACCATGGCAGAAATACCAGTATTGCCAACGTAGTGGGACCGAGTGTCCGCGAAAAAGTAATAACGGGCGAAACACAGTCATATCATGTAAAGTTTGAATTATCGTACCCTCTGCAGGTTACACTCGGCAAATGCGATCATGGGGAATATGTCTATGACCGCCGTAACGACAGTTATTCATTAATCGGTTTTGACCGGACCACAAATTTTAAAGATTGCGGCGAGATGTTAAACCACGCACTGTACCGCGCACGGGAAAACATTAAAGAAAACTGGAAAGCATCACAATGAAGCGCCCCGGCAGAAAAAGCAGAGCAGCCTTATTACGGTAATCCCAGTGTTAAATTTCCTGTTGAATTCCTATACATCTTATGAAGGCATATAATCATTTAAAAGAAATATTGGCGTTCATTGAAAGTGATGAGGCGGATAAATTATCCATTGATATGTTATCCAGGCGGTTTCATCTTTCCGGATCACATCTGCAAAGGTTATTCAAAATGACAACAGGACAGCCGATTATGGAATATATCCGGGGACAAAGACTGGCTCATAGCCTGGATACGCTGTTTAACACTGATTTGCACATAATAGATATTGCACATGAGTACGGATTTCAGCATGAGCAATCCTATATTCGGGCATTTATTAAGGAATTTGGATCTACGCCGGGACAGGCCCGGAAAGCCAAAATAATTTTACCTGTCAGGGAACGTATTAATCCCAATGATCTGCAATCTCTTGACAAAGGCATTCTTTACGGACCGGAGATTGTTATAATGCCGTCTTTTAACATAATCGGAAAACCTCATATATTCACGGACTTTAACGATCGAAGAGATGCACTTGAACCAAATAAGCTGGCGGTTAATTTTGCCAAAGAAGCAGTAAAGTATATTCCGGGCATGGTAATTCCTGCAATTTATATCGGGTATATCAATGTGTTGTCAAAGATAGATAACATTGAAAATGTGGAATATATGCCTTCTGTTCTGGTTAATGATCTGTCCGGTGTGCCCGAAGGCTTTAAAGGCCTGACTGTTCCGATGCATCAATGCGTCCGGTTCCGTTATATAGGCGAACATCATTATGAAGAAATAACTATGGTAACTGCAAGGAGTACATACGACAAAATACATTCTTTTTTTTCCGGTCAGTCAAGATATACAGCGCAAACGAATTATTTTATCGAATGGCTGGAAACAAGCGCTTATAACGGTACGTACTGTAAAATGGAATGGTTGTTTCCTGTATCAGATGAGCTAAGGTAGCTGTTCCAAAAACTGAAGTTTTGGAACAGCCTCAAATACATTAAAATAATACTTTTGATTCATTGGTTAAAAATGATATTTTTGATTCGTTTCTCTGTGGTAAATACGGATATTATATAAAGCAACAAGGAGATTGCTTTATGAAAATACAGAAAATTGCTGTTGTACCGGCAGCTGTAATGATAATTATGGCCTTTACCGGCTGCAGGAGCCGAAGCGGCCCTGAAGTGGAGATGGTATGGATACCGGAAGCCGGTACACCGCCTTTTACCTTCAGCATGGGGCAGATAAATGTTGCAGAACCGGTTCACAGCGTAACATTGACCAAAGGGTTTTACCTGGGAAAATATGCGGTAACGCAGGATCAGTATTTGGCGATAATGGGAAATAACCCCAGTAGTTTTTCGGCTGATGCCGATCCGGGAGAAGTACAAGGAAGGCGTCCAGTGGAACAGGTAACATGGTATGATGCTGTAGAATTTTGTAACAAGCTAAGCGAAAAGAAAGGGCTGAAAAAGATATATACCATAACTGACAGAATTCCGGCGGCTGGGTATCCTATAACCAGTGCAACGGTAACGGCGGACTGGAGCAGGAACGGGTACCGGTTGCCCACGGAGGCGGAATGGGAGTATGCGTGCCGCGCAGGAACAACTACAGCATGGAATACGGGAGATACAGAAGATTCGGCATTTCAGGCTGCGGCATGGTACGGCGCTAACGCCAACCGAAAAACACATGAAGTAGGAAAAAAGACAGCCAATGCGTGGGGCTTATACGATATGCATGGAAATGTGTATGAGTGGTGCTGGGACTGGCATGGACCATATAGCGGTGCAGAAACCGATCCGGCGGGTGTGCCTTCCGGATTATTCCGCATATACCGCGGCGGAGGCTGGTGGAGTACGGCTGAGAACTGCCATTCGGCAAACCGGTATAGTCACCGCTCACCAGGCTACCGGGGCCGCGGCATTGGTTTCCGTGTTGCAAGATTTTAATGGTGTATTACAACAGTATTACTTGCCCACCCTCGTCTTTATCAACAGACGGTGGTTAGTTACTGCTTTTTAATGTCTATTACTGCAATTTCAGAATTGGAGGCGAGCCTTAATGGCGGTCCCCAAACTCCGGCGCCGGAAGTTATAATCGCACGGGTATTACCCTTTTGCCAATGACCGTAGTGGGTTCCCCCTGCTTTTTTAAAAATAAAATAAGTAAAAATCATGCCGGGAAAAACTTGTCCTTTGTGGGTATGGCCGCACAGTATCAGATCAAAACCTGCTTCGGCAGCATCCGGCAGTTCAATGGGCTGGTGATCCAGCAATATCATAAATGGCGAGATTTCTCCGGCATTTCTATTTTTTAATTCCTGTGCGGAAAGTCTTCCGGATTGCATACCTATGGGCCGGACATCACGGCGGCCTGTAACGAAAATGGGCGGCAGCCCGGCTGTACGCTGTATGGGGACGGTTTCGTCAGCGAGAAAAGTTATCCCGGCTTCAGAAAGAAAACGGTCAATCTTATCGATCGAACGAGTACGCCGGTCTGCATCATGATTACCGGGGCAGGCAAAAATCCCCAGGGGGGCATTAATCCGCCGTAATTCGGAGGCTATGCTTTCAGGATCTGCCATTCCTTCGGTCCCGCTGTCAAAAATATCTCCTGCTATACATACCATATCAGGAGATGCCGCATTGATGCAGTCAACAATCCTGCCCACCCAGGTTTTTCCTACTGTTGGACCAATGTGCAAATCTGAAACAAGAACTATCCTTAGGTTCTCTGCAGAAAGATTGTTAAAACCAAGACTGTAATGAGCGGTTTTGATGTCTCGCGCGTGAAAGGAACTGTATACCATAATGACCAAGGTCAGGATTAGTGCAATTCCAACCTTAAACTGCTCTTTCTTGTTTTTTTTTCGTTTCCACAGGTAAAGAACCAGGGAGATCATATCAAATAAAAAAATGAAGGCAAAAAGATAAAGAAAAAAGACCGGCAAATACATTATTACTAAACGGATAAATCTGACCCTGTCTAACCGGAAAATTGCAAAAAAGAAGAAACTATAGGAAAAAAACAGATAAAAAGGCCAGAAAAACCGTTTGCTTAATAAAGGTTGAAAATGTTTGATAAAGACAAAAAGGCGTAATCCCGTGTAGATTATCATTCCAGTGTAAATAGCCATTACAAAAATAGATCGAAATAGCCAAATCATGCTTCTCTCCGGACTGCAAGAGCAAGGAAATATAAATTTATGTCCGCCGCTGGACGCAGCATGTACATAGCGATTTATACCACATTGGAGGCTTTTCTGGCAAGAAAATTTCTTTTTTCCTGAGTTTTTTAGTATACTATTATTAGAAATTAAAAAACTCGTATTCAGGGAGATTTAAAAATGCTTAATAGTACCGCTGTAAAGAGGCCCATAACACAAAACCAGCTTCCAAGGACCGGTTATTGGTCTATTCCTGTATCTGAATCCCAGATTATTCGTCAGGACAGGCTTCTTAGAGCGATAAATTCTGTCGCTTTTACTTTTTTCTCTCAGGAAAACCCGGATTTTAACAAGGCAATTGAAAACTCTCTTGGAATTTTAGGCCGCAGCGTTAATGCTGAACAAGTTATAATCTGGAAAAACTATATAGATAATAATAAGCTTTGTGTTTTCCGGCTTGCCATGTGGAATAGCCCGGAATTAACAAAGAAATTATCCCAAATGGCGGAAAAACAGGTTCCTAATAATTTTTCGATTGAAGAAATTCTGCCGAACTGGAATGAAATGATGATGGAACAATGTCCGGTATACATTAGCAATAAAAACCTTCATGAACCTTTTCGTTCCATTGCATTGAACATGGGTATTCGTTCTGTACTGCTTCTTCCCATTTTTTCCAATGGAAATTACTGGGGTTTTATTACTTTTATAACCTATACGGAAGAACGGCTCTATTCCAACGCAGAAAAGGAATTACTTCGCTCCGGCGGTATTCTTATTGCTTCTGCCATAGAGAACAACAAAAGCTTAATGGAACTGAAGCTGGCCAGAGATGAAGCCCAGTCAACCACACAGGCAAAGTCTGAATTTCTTTCCAGTATGAGCCATGAACTGCGGACTCCCCTGAATGCAATAATTGGTATGACTGAAATTGCAAAAATGTCTCCGGCAAAAACAGAGAATTGTCTTGAAGTAATCGGGAATTCATCCAGGTATCTTTTGGAGATAATTAACGATATTCTTGATATTTCCAAAATAGAAGCAAATAAGCTTGAATTGGAAGTACGGGAATTTAATTTTGAAAAAATGTTTCAAAATGTCAATGATGTTATCCGGGTTAAGGCAGATGAAAAGAAGATCCGCTTTGTAAGAGAAGGAAATGTTTTTGAACGCATGATATTGGGAGACGAACTCAGATTTTCCCAGGTGTTTCTTAACCTTCTTTCCAATTCCGTAAAATTTACTCCCGAAGGAGGCACTGTTTCTGTTAAATTTGATCCTTTAGAAACAAACAATAAAACCATTCTTAAGGTTGAGGTAAAGGATTCGGGGATTGGAATGTCGAAAGAACAGCAGGAAAAGCTCTTTAAACCCTTTGCTCAGGCTGATATGACGACAACAAGGAAATACGGCGGTACCGGTCTTGGATTGGTTATTTGCAAGCAAATCATAAACCTTATGGGGGGCGACATTTGGATCGAAAGTGAAATTGGCAAGGGTACGTCGTTTAATTTTGAAGTGAAAATTAATTGGGGAAAACCGATAACAACCGGAAAAAATAAACATGATGATTACCGGATTCCGCATTGGCAGGGAAAAACGATTTTGCTTGCCGAAGATAATGAAATTAACCGGGAAATAATCAATTCTTTACTGGAAGAAACAGGAATTACCATTGAAAACGCCGTTAATGGAGCGGATGCTGTTGCAAAGTTTAAAAAAAATCCCGGTAATTATTCTCTTATACTTATGGATATTCAAATGCCTGTAATGAACGGTCTGGATGCAACCCGTGAAATCAGGAAACTGGAAACACAATGGCAAAAGCAGAATGAAAAAAAATATTCAGAGAGAATTTCGGATTTATTGGAACTTTCCGGTTCGGATAAACAGGGGCTTTTTAAGAAAAATCCGAATTTAATGAAATGGTTTACCGTGAATGTGGCTGATGATTTGAAAGACAGAAAAATCCCAATAATCGCAATGACTGCCGATGTTTTTACCGAAGATGTTAATAATTGCATGAAAGCGGGAATGAATGATCATCTTGCCAAGCCTATAAACGTAGAAAAACTTCATAATGCCATTAGAGAATATCTGGGATAGGAGTTTGTCGGGCTTTGCCCTTTTCTATAAGCAAAATGCGAAAAAACTCTGCAAACTCCCAAAGGAGTCCATAAATCGTAGAATTTTGCGGTAAGTTACCGCAAAATTCTACAAGTCCGACAGACTCATAGACCAGCATTAAAAAGCTGTTTTTTCGGCGCTTTAGTCCTGTTCCAGTTTGTGCTCCATCAGAAACAGATCAAAAACGGTAAGAAAGAGGATAACTATCATGGGTCCAAGAATCATCCCGTTTAAACCGAATACACTGATTCCCCCAAGTATTGCAAAAAAGATAACCAGAGGATGCAGTTGAATCCTGTCTTTAAGTATGAATGGCCGCAGAAAGTTGTCTATGGTGGAGATAAAAACCGCCGAAATAAGCATTAAAAGGATTCCGTTTCCCGGATTTCCGTCAAGGATACGAGTCAATCCCAGAGGAATATAGACCATCGTTGGTCCTACCAGGGGGAAGAAAGAAAAACAAAAAACCAGCGATGCAAAAACCAGGGCTCCGGATACCTTGAAAATGGAAAAAATAAAGAATGCTGTTACCGCTTCGGCAAGGGCAACTATGATATAACCCAATACCAGCTGGCGTGTTATCTCTTTAAATTTTGTAACAAGAGTTTTTAGATATTCTTTGCGAATGGGAATAACACGCAAAACCAGCCGGGAAAGATAACTGCCGTCTACAAATAAAAAGTACAGACTGAAGATCATAAAAACAATGGTGATAAAAAATGAACCGACATTTCGGGCAGCATTACCGGATGTTCTGACCAGGTTTTGCAGCCCTGAACTTAGATAACCCAGAATACGCGAACGAATCTCATCGGCGCTAATTGTAATTTGTTCAGAACTGAGATCACTGATAATTTGAGAGATGTTTTCCAAAACGGCATTTTCGTTAAAAGAGTGGGAAGCAAAATAATCACTGAGTTGGCGGATTGAATCAATTACCTGCCGAAAGAGCTGGAAAACCACAAAAGAAAAGGGAACAAGGATTAGAAATACCGTGCCCAGAGAAAACACTGCTGATATGACATTGATACAGATTTTTCCCCTGAATGTGGTTCTGTTAAAACGGGCGATACATTTTTGATGAAGCGGTTTAAACATAATATAAAAAAGAATTGACCACAGGAGTACTGTAACAAAAGGGGCAAAAAGCCGGCAAACAAGAGCAAAAAGGAATATTAAGATAACTCCAAAAACGATATTTTGAATGTTTCGTGTTTTTTTTGCTCCGGTCATAAACTTGTCAGGATCTTCTCCGCTTCTGCTTTTCCACTGTAGCCGGGGTTTTTTTCCAGCAGGGCCGCCAGGTAGCGTTTCGCCGATTCGGCGTCCCCCATGCCGGCACAGGTTTTTCCAAGTTCAAACATGGCATCGTAATTATTCGGGGCGAGCCGTAATACTTCCATGTATGCATCCTTTGCACGGGAAAGATTCTTTGCGCCTACATAGGCCCGTGCCAAATTCATTCTGGCCGTGATATTTCCCGGTTGTGATGCCAGTGCCGCTTCGTAGCGTTCTACAGCCATGTTCCAGTTTTCCAGACGTGCATAAACATTGCCCAGGTTATTGTTTACCTCAAAGGAACCAGGTTCTACACGGTAAGCTTCCATAAGATATGTTAACGCTTCGTTGGGAAACCCGCCCTCCAGGTAGAGAAGTCCAAGGTTTATCCGGGGCCGTAAATAACGGGCGTTCCGCGCTGCAGAAGTTTTGTAGGCAGTAATTGCCCCGTCTATATCACCGGCTTTTTCACATGCCAGCCCCAGAGTATAGGAATAGCGTTCGTTGTTCGGGGCTGCAGCGACAGCTTTTTTTGCATAGTCAACCGCTTCTTTGTATTTCTGAAGGGAAATTTTTACCAGCGCCATATTGTCAAGGGTTTGTGCATCATTGGGATCGGAATTTAAAGCCTGGGTAAAGGATGCTTCTGCTGCCTGGTATTTTCCCATTTGACTTTGGGCATAGCCCAGATCCCTAAGGGAAGCCAGATCCCGCGGATTATACTGCAAAGCCTTGCTGTAATTTTCTTCGGCCCGTGCATAATCTTCTTTAACGGAATAGATGCGTCCTATTTCCCGCCAGGCAGCAGCATAATCACTTTTTAATGCAACAGCTTTTTGATACGAGCTCAGGGCATCATTGGGTTTTCCAAGCGCTGCATAGGTTCCCCCTAAATTGTACCATGCCGGTTCAAATTGGGAATTAAGACGTACTGCAGTTTCAAAAGCAATGCGGGCATCGTTATACTGACCTGCCCGGAACTGGCTTCGGCCCAATTCGTAGGAATAAAGGTAATTGTTTGGATCCAGGCGGGATGCTTCTTTAAAAGCTGTAGCTGCTCCGTTCCAGTTTCCACGGTCCCGTTGTACTCTTCCTACTGTATATTGGGGCAAGGGCAGAGAAGGGTCAGCCCTTATGGAACTCTGTGCTGCCTGTACGGCTTTTTCTGCAGCTTCGTTACCCAATGCCGTATTGCCGTTACGGGAAAAACCTTCGTACCATGCATCGGAAATGTCAGCGAGTTTCTGGGCTTCGAAACGTGTTTCGCCTTTTGGTATTTTGGCAATTGCCTGTGTAAAGGCTTCTGAAGCTGCTTTAAAATCGTTTCTGCCTATGGCGGCGCGGCCCTTGCTGATCAGTTCGTTGGCTTCACGCATTGCTGCCTGAACAGCCGCCGACGCATTGGCCAGTTCTTCCGCTTCGGCGCGTTTGCGTTCTTCGGCAGCTGCCGCCGCTGCTCTTGCTTCCGCTGCAGCAGAATCCGCCGACTGTTCATTATCAGCGCCGGAAGATCCGGCTTTTTGAATGGCATCTCTTAACGCTGCATCTCTTGAAGAAAGTATCCGTTCAATATCGGCAAGGGAAAGTGTTTGCCCGTTTATCCGGTATTCTTCCAGAAGACGGGCTATGTCTTCGGCAGTAAGTGCGCTGCCGTCGGAACGCAGCATTTCTGCCAGGCGTTTTCCTTCAATTGCTTCGTCTCTAAGAGCGCGGGCTTCTTCGTTATCCGGATTTTCGATTAAAAGCCTGTCCAGGATATCCATGGCCCGCTGATATTCACCTTTTTCGATGTACTCTTTTGCAAGTCGGATTGTATTGTTTATTCGCTCTTGTTCTGCGCTGTTTCCCCTAAGCAGAAAAAACAACGCGCCGATAAGCAATACCAAAGCGGCAATTCCGCCTATGATGATCAGTTTTTTCTTGTCCATGTTTTATTCCAGTTCAAATTCAATTTCGTAGCCGGAAAGATCTTCGGCTTCCGCGGCAATTCCCTCTGCTTCGTCCGCCTGAGCCTGAAGCGAAGCCGATACTTCTTCAATAAGCCGCTGCCGTCTTTCGGTTTCGGCCCGGGCTGCTTCTTCTACCATAAGTCTGCGTATTTCTTCAGCGGCAAATTCTTCCTGAATCAGGCTGATAAGTTTTTCTATCTGAGGCCGCTGGGGAGAAGCTGGTTCAAGACGGAGGTAATGTTCATAATCAGGCAAGGCATCCCGGAGAGAACCGGTTCTGATCCGTACATTTCCGCGGTTAAGCCATGCCGATGAATACACAGGATCGCTGCGTATTGCATGGGTATAGTATTGTTCTGCAAAGGAGTTACTACCTTTTTTAAAATAGAGGTTTCCCAAATTGCAGGCGATAAGGGCTTCTTTTTCTCCGCCGGAAGGAAGGATTCTCCGGTAAATCATAATAGCTTCGTCGTATTTTTCCACCTGTTCGTAGCACATAGCCAGGTACAAAGCTCCTTCAAGGTGGTCCTGATTTGCCACAAAGGCTTTTTCCAGGAATGGCAGGGCTTCGCCGGGTTTGTTTTGCATAAACAGCTCTTCACCCCGGGCATAATCGGAACCGGCAGCGCTTCCGCCGTTTTGGGCTTCCTGGGAAAAAAGAGGCCAGAGAGTAAAAATGGCAGCTGAAAATAGCAAAAATACGAATTTTACAAAAAACTTAATTGTTTTAGCCCTCCCAATAAACCAGTACTTATAAAATATCACAACAAGGGTTTGATTACAATTATATGGTATATTATCGGTAAATTTGGCATGATTCTAAGCTATAAACGGCAATTTACCGCCGAGACTGGCATATTAATTATTTGCAATAATTAAAGTAAAGGGGTGGGCAAGCAACCTGGTGAGAACGCCTGTAGAATTTGCCTCCGAAGCCACAGCACCTAAGTAAATGTCTTAGTACAAAATAAAAAAATGTTGAGGTGCTGAGTCTCCTGAGGCAAGGAATTCCAGATGTTCTCACCAGAACGCTTGCCCACCCCTTTCCAAATAATACTGCACAACATGGTATGCCAGGCTCAGAAGCAATTTGAGGTAATATGTACGAGGCGCTTGCCTCACCCTTTCCCGGCATTATTTCAGGTCATGGTTTGACAGATGCTCACCGGTAAAATTCCGATTACATCCACCATAAAAACCTCAATCTGCCTCTGAGCCTGTCATACATAAACTTGTAGTATTGCCTGGAAAGGGGCAGGCGTAAGGTCGGGTAATTACCAAAAGCCGGACTGAACGCATTGGGGATAATGTTGCCACATAGGTGGGAGGGGGGTTACTCAACAACCATTTGGCGTGATACAACAGCAGCGACGCCAAAGCGTCCGTCAACTGCAGCCACTTTCTGATTGACCGCGAAAGCGGTCTACTTCACTATGGTCTGAATGAGTGTTCTTCCTCCCACCGATATGGGAAGATTGATGCGTTCAGCCCGGCCAATGGATTCTACAGGCGCTTTTACCAGGGCTTTGCCTGCCCCTTTGCTTTAATTATTGCTGCAGATTGGGATTATTTTTTAAATTTACGATATACTTAAAAAAGTTTGCGGAGGAATGAAAAAACATGAAAGATCTGGAACTAATTCGATCAAAGAAAGCTTTTATTATTGACATGGATGGTGTTATCTATCATGGAAATGAGCTTTTAAAGGGTGTTAGGGAATTCGTTAATTGGATGGAAGAGAACAATAAAGCGTTCCTGTTTCTGACCAATTCGAGTGAACGCTCTCCGCTGGAGCTTTCTCAAAAAC
>Ga0082212_10008216_pt1 | contig 13675 bp, 12 predicted proteins | sample TergutNt197P3_FD_71548 | JGI IMG/M metagenome (GOLD analysis project Ga0082212, IMG submission 71548) | Neocapritermes taracua P3 segment gut microbial communities from Petit-Saut dam, French Guiana - Nt197 P3 | ecosystem: Host-associated > Arthropoda: Insects > Digestive system > Gut ... | reverse complement strand
CATTTTTTTACTACCAATATCACCGCTTTGATTAAAAAAAACCCCGATTTTTGTATTGCCTTTTTTCTTTGAAAAATCTGCGGCAGTCAGCTCGGCTAGCTTTCTTGGCCTAAAACCGCGAATAGAAGATGATTCAAAACAAATTTCTCTTTCCAAGGCTTGAGACATTGAGATAAAAGTAACCGCTATATTTCTTTTATCATAGTACAGCTTCAATCTATTATTTTCTGGCTTAAGTGAATATTGAAACATATACTCCTCATCCCCGGATTCCGTTTTGTCAATGTATTTGTATTTTTTCACAATATACCCGGGGCGCCTGCCAGAAAAACTCAGTCCTTTCGTTTCTGCCTCGCTTCTTATAATTGCGATCGCCTCCTGTTCAGTCAAAAACACAGGTGGATCGATTACCATGCATCCCACCGATCCTGTACCAGAGTCATGAGTAAAAATCGGCGCCACATTTAATAACCTTTTTGTTGCTGCTGCGATATCTTTGTTTTTTCCCCAGGTTGATGGCAGTTTCCGCAACAAATCCGGCGCTTGGCTTGCTTCTTCTATCGTCAGGTACTTCGTCGGTTTATTATTTTCGACCGGTTTGACAGTCAGCGTGTTGTCGCAGCCATCATCTTTTTTCCTGGTCATAAGGATTCACCTTTCATATCCACTGTTTCTGGTTCTGCCCAAACAGGTTTTGCACCGTCACCCCTTTTTCATTCCCAGCTTCCATTTGATACCGTAAGGTAGTCTTTATATTTGCGGTACGCGGTACGCAGCTTCTGTTCCAAGTAAGTTTTGCCAATGCTGCGTAAGTAAGCATTGCACTTTTCGCCGCAAAGTAAACCAATTAAATAAAGTTCATTTGAATGAGGGGGTTGCTTACACTCAAGGGCCTCTTTTAGTTCCACCAGCTCTTTCGTCGCTCCGACAGGCGGGTTCTTCTTTTGATAATGGTCGAAAACATCCTCAAATATGTGCTTACACACATAACTATCCGGGCGATTTACCTTCTCCTCTGAGAGACACCATGCTGCAATTTCAAGATTAACCCCTTCCAGGTTCAACATTCCTTTCATGATTCCTTCCCTCCATGATTTGTTTTCGCTGCACTTCGACAGCTCATTGTTAAGCCCTTTTTCGTTTTTTTTTTCGTTGTCCATTTCATTGTCCTCTCTGCCGAATACAACCGACATCGCTTGCGCTAACTTACAGGTCCCATCCTGCTATACTGCATAATTTTTTCCTTTGCTTCATGTTTATCAACTCCTTTTAAAATCTGTTCCTGCATCGAGTAATCAATATTATACGCCACAGTTCCATATTAGTCAATAAATTAATCATTTTAAGATTAATGCATATTTTTTCAACTCAAAAGACGGTTCATATGGCTCGGCTCTATTGGGTTCTTGTCAAACCGTATGAAGATAGATTAGAGATTAGAAAAGAAAGCCTGGGCGTCTTGAGGAATAGGGGTTGAGGAATTTTGCCTGTAATGTTATAATGTAAACGTACATTTTGTACAAAGAGTACAAAAATAGTCGGCACATTACGATTGCATACGTGGAGGTGAAGCAGTGGAAGTGGTTGCGAAAGGGGCGTCGGAGGCACGGAAGAATTTCTCGTTGTTCCTGGACGAAGCGGAAAAAAGGCCGGGGTTTATCAATCGGCGCAGGTCGACTTATATCGTGATCCCGTCAAACGCTATCGAGAAGATAGCCTCTTTGAAAATAAAGGTTGCGTATTGCCATGACGACATGGATGCGGGGCGGGTTTATTATACAAAAAATCCTGTCTTCCCGGACGTCGTCGGTTGGGGTGACACAAAGGAACAAGCACTGTCTTCATTTGTTGACGGGCTCAAGGATTTCTGCAGTATTTTTTATGAGGATTTCTATGGTTTTTCCAGGGCGCCGAACAGGCAAGGGCAAGTCTTCCCGGTTCTCGCGATTCTGTCTATCATGTCAAATGGCGGGGATGTATCTGAAATCATTGAAGATGGTGGCAACTGATGCCTTCATGGAAAGATTTGGCCCGGTTTATTTCCCATGAAGAAATAGGGCCTGGCTTGTTTGCGGAAATACTCAAACAGCTTGCCTGCTCAAAGTCATACTTCGGTCGCGTATTGTCGAGCAAACGGAACAGTTCCGACGATCCGGCCAAGCGAATATAGCTTTTTTGGCATTGAGCTATCAGGGCCTGAACCAAAAGACGGTTCATATGGCACGGCTATTTGCAGTAAAGCTCATACGGCATACCCCTTTTGGCTCTGGCTCTGAGAGACACAAAAAGAACCATCCCCTCTGTGTTCTGCTCCCTCTGCTGAGATTACTCAAAGGTAGATTCCGCCAATAGCTGCCCCAATAATTGCGCGCTGTTGGAACTGCCCGACATTAGTTCGAACAAATACTCACCTGTTGTTACGTCAAGATTTCGCGAGGCTTTCACTATGGTTTTCATTTTCGAATCCATGATTCGTCTGAATTGCGCGGTTCCGTCGCCTGGAATCCCTACATATATTTGTGATAGTTTTAAATATTGTATTAACAACGGAGAATGGCTGGTGATGATCAACCTGGTATTCTCCTGGGATTTTTGATTTATTAAAAACTCGATTTCAAGGCGCGAGCCTGTCCTTATTTTTGTGGTTCCAAGCAACACATCGTTATCAACAAAAACCTTCGCCAATGGCGAGAGTTTCTAAATTTACCGGAGGCTGCGGCAAGCGTAGATTTTTGACAAGAAAATCAATATCGAGCGTTCGCAAGACAGTCGTGCCGCGAGTGGATATTCCGCATTTTCAGGACACATGTGTCCGCGAAAACTGAACATCGTGTCCGCAAGGAATTGGACACAGGTTTCGCAGAATCTGTACACCCATTCCGCAGGATTGAGCATTGAACATTCATAATATGCGTGTTACGGTGTTGTTGCTTTCGCCCTGATGGAGGATAAGGCAATGCCGGGGGGCACCCTGAGCGCCATCCGGGACTTGGCAAAGTGATGAGCGGGCGACACAAAAAGCCGCCCGCTATCGTGCAGCCTCATCATTTTGGAAAGCCAAAGCGCCAAACCCTCGAAGCTATGCTTCGGCAGAATCGAGTCCGAGACGTTTACGCATCGAATCCTCCCCTTTGATGAAAACCTTGTAGGAGTTATGGACGATGCGGTCGACGACTGCGTCGGCGACCGTCGTGTCGCCGATTTTGTCGAACCAGCCTTTCGTGTCGAACTGCGAGCAAAGCACCATTGACGCGCCCACCGCGTTACGCGCCTCGACGATCTCGAGCAGGTCCCGGGCCTCTCCTGCTTTAAGAGGGTGCAGCATCCACTCGTCGAGGACCAGCAGGCGAACTTTTTTGTACTGCGAGATCACTGGGCGAAAATTGTTCTCTGCACGTGCGACCGAGAGCTCGTCCAGAAGCTCTGGGAGCCGTATATATGCGACTGACAGCGTGTTGCGGCATGCGGCATTCCCAAGCGCGCATGCGATGTAGGTCTTGCCCGCGCCGCTGGCCCCGAAAAGGCAGACATTCCTTTTGTCCGCGATATACGAGCAAGATGAGAGCTTCGTGAAAAGGCTCTTGTCGAGCCCGCGGTCCGGGTGGTACATGATGTTCTCTATGCATGCGCCAGGGATGGAAAGCCGCGCGTTTTTCAGCGTGCGAGCGACGCGTGCGTCCAAGCGGCGGCTCCATTCGAGATCCACCATCATCGCCATGCGGTCCTCGAACGACAGCCCGGCGCATGCGGGGTCGGATCCCTGCCGCTCGAACTCCTTTGCCATGCACCCGAGATGGAGATCGTGCATCTTCACTATTGTCTTCGACTCCAGCATCAGGCCTCACTCCCTTCATAGTATTCCGCGCCGCGCGTGAAGCCGTGCGGCGACGGCCCTTCTTGGGCTTGCCCCTCAGGGTCAAGAAGCCTGTCGCTGCCGGCGTTCAGGATGGCTTTCACGCCGCGCAACGACGGGCGGTGCGAGAACGAAAGGGATTTGGCGCATGCGGCCTCGAGCCTGGCCACCGAGTATTTGTCGGCGAGGTGCAGGAGCGCCCGGCACGTCTTGAACGCCTGCTCTTCGATCTTGACGTTCTCGAAGAAACAATCGATGACAGCGCGCGTGCACGGCCCGAATTTGTCCGCCCACTTCCTGAACCGGCTGGCGTTCCAGTCGCCTGCTCTTTGGTGCTTCTCGGGCATGTGACCAGGCAACGTGCTGTGCAGTCTGTCGCACGGGCCGAGGCGCGGGTGGGAGGCGATACGCTCAGTGGCGTAGAACACCTCGATCGAATCCGCCGTCAAGCGCACGTCAACGTCTTTCCCGATGAATTCGTAAGGGACAGAGTAGTATTTGCCGCCAGCAGTCACATGATAATCGAAGTGGACCTTGCAGGCCTTCCATTCCGCGATCTCGTACGGTGATGTCGGTAGCGGCCTGAGAAACGGTTTTTCCTCAAGGTACATGGAATGGCGGCTCCCGCCCTTCTTTTGGAACTCCCTCGCGTTGAGCTCCTCTAGTTTTTCCCTGATCGCTGCGTTGAGCTCCCCGAGCGTGAAAAACTGCCCGTTCCTGAGCGCGGCTATGATCCATGTGGAGGCAACGCCGACCTCGCCTTCCACATTAGGCTTGTCGCGGGGCTTCTCGACACGCGCCGGCAGCACGGCCGTGTCGTAATGCTCCGCCAGTTCTTGGTAGGCCCTGGTGACGACCGTCTCCTCTTTAGTGTTCGAAGTTATGCCGGTTTTAAGGTTGTCCGGCACGAGTATACGTGTCACCCCGTTAAAATACCGGTATGCATGGTTGTGCGCCGCGATCCATGAAGCCTCTTTCATGTCGGTGAACGCCTCGGCATACGCGTATTTGCTGTAGGCGAGCGCAGCGACGAAGACATATGCTTTGACAGGCTCCCCTGTGACGGGGTCGGTGAGATATGCAGGATCGCCGGCCCAATCGACCTCCATGATGTCGCCGGGCTTGCGGTGGATTACCATTGTCGCTTTGTGCTTCTGCGCGAATTCCCGGTAGTATTTGTAGAACTGCGTGGATTTGTATGGCATCTGCCCAACAAGCCGGCATGCCTCGCAGTATTCGACCCAGAGCAGGCTGAGGGTCACGCCCGAACGCCTGAGCTCAGCATGGATCCGTTCGAAGTCCGGCATCATGTACTGCGGCTGCTGTCCGTTCTCGTCAGCTGGGTACAGGAGCCGCTTGACCTCCCGGTCGTCTAGGTCCTTCACGTCCTCCCATGCGAGGCCTTCGTTGCTTGCGGCGCCAAGGACGGCAGTCACGGTCGTCCTCGAATAGCCAAGGCTTTCAGCGATCTTGAGCTTGCTGACCCCGAGGTGACAATACAGTCTCAGGATCTCTTTGTATTTGGTCATGGATTGACCTCCTTTCATAGAATCGAGTAGGGGGTAGCCCGTTATTCGGGCTACCGCCCTCTCATACCACCGTACGTACCGTCCGGTATACGGCGGTTCGGTAACGCAAGTGCACTTCCTCGTACTTCTCGGAAATGTCTGAGTATCCGCGTCGTGCGAGACGTTCGTTCGTAATGGTTGTGGCGAGCGGCCAGCTGTTGGCGATGTGCCAGTACCCTTTGCGGGTATTAGCCCATTCCCATGCACACCGCTTCGTAGCACCGAGCTTCATCAGATTCCGGAATCTCGCCGATATTTTCTTCCACTGTTTCCAGATGTACATCCGCAACCTGCGGCGTATCCACCCGTTTAGATCCCTCATGAGCGTCTTCATATCGGCGATGCCGTAGTACTGAATCCACCCATCGGTATACTGTTTCAGCTCGAAGACTATCCGGTCGAAGCTCCTTCCCCTGTTCCGCTTGGTGATCTGTTTCACCTTCGCTTTGAATCTCTTTACGGACTTGGGATGGATTCCTACGCCTTTGGTTCCGTCGCTCCTTGTGTAGAGCGTGAACCCCAGGAATTTGAGCTTCGTCGGGCTTCCGACCGCGCTCTTGTCCTTGTTGACTTTCAGTCCCATCTTCTTCCCTTCGAGAAACTCTACGCTGCTCTCCATTACGCGCTCGGCGGCTCTCCTGCTTTTCAGATAGATGTTGCAGTCATCCGCATAGCGGACAAACCTGTGCCCTCTCCCTTCCAGCATTTTGTCGAATCGCGTGAGATAGATGTTCGACAGTAACGGAGAAAGGTTCCCGCCTTGCGGCGTCCCCTCCTCCGTCGGCGTTACGATTCCGTCCGCCATGACCCCGCTTTTCAGGAAGGCGCGGATAAGCTTGATTATCGGCCTCTCCTTCACTTCCATCATCACCATATCCATCAGGATGTCATGGTTCACCGTGTCGAAATACTTGGCGAGGTCTATGTCCACTACGTGTCCATAGCCTTCCTCATAGTATTCCTTGGCTTTCATGACCGCCATGTGGGCACTGCGTCCGGGCCTGAACCCGTAGCTGCTGTCCGAGAATGTCGGCTCGAATATCGGGGTCAGCACTTGCACCACCGCCTGCTGGATTACCCTGTCCACGACCGTCGGGACTCCGAGGAGCCTGACGCCGCCGTCGGGCTTGGGTATCTCTACCCGTCTCACTGGGCTGGGCTTGTACTTCCCTTTGATGATTCGCCGGATTATCTCGTCCTTGTGCTCCCTTAGATACAGTGCGGCTTCGTCTACTGTCATCCCGTCTACTCCGGGTGCGCCGCCGTTCTTCTTCACCTTCTTGTACGCGGTGTTAAGGTTGTTCCTCGACACCAGCTTGGCAAGCAGGCATCCTGCACCGTCTTCTACCTCTGCGCCCGCCGGCAAGACACTATGCGCTTCGCGTAAGTCTTCATGTTCCACACTATCCCTGTCGCGCCAGCCGGACGCTTCCGTTTTCTGCACTTTGTGTCTCCCTCCTTCCTCAGTTTCAAAGACTGTTACCGTTCAGCCCTTCCCGGCGTTCACCGCCGGTACTATGGCCTCTGCTGACTTCTCACGATTGAGCCATACATCACTGCATGGGTTGGCGTTGCCGCCCCTCGTGAGACCTCCCCGGGTAAGAACGATGACCTTCGCCTCATATACCTGCCACATTTACGCTGTGGGGTTCGGGCAGTATTGGACTTCGTTTTGGTTGGCAAACTCGTCCGCCCCACTTGCGCCTGATGTGATTCCTGTTCGTCAGGCCGAGGTTTTGCCTCCGGCTTCCTTCAGATTCCGCCTCGCGGCGGACACCCTTGCCTTTGGCTAACAGTTCCTACTGCCAAGCCTGTAGCGGACTTTCACCGCCAAGTCATCGCCCATGCCGGGCGCACCAACACACCTGTCGGCATGATTGCCGACAGGTATGCACGAGGCCAATTCTATATCTTTATCGCTGCCCGGTGTACAATTCTGGCAGAAACGCTGTCCAATAGGCGCGGAATAAGTGTTCAGTTTTCAGCGGGCAAGGTGTTCAATTCTAACGGACTGGCTGTTCAAAAAGGTGCGGAATACCCATATCATGCTTTCAAACCCGTCCCAAACATCAGGAGTAAATCTTACATGTGACTTTTTCAACGATTCAGAAGATGCCGATATACTCATTATCGATACTGAAGAATAAGGCAGTGGCAATAAGGAAGACGATAGCTAGCACTTTCATGAGAGGCGAAGACAATCAAGCATCATCGAGTGATGTATCAACGTTTTTCAAATCATTAAAAAAATCATACGTCAAATGCTTTTCCTTAACTGAGGCGGGGGTTGTCAGCACTATGACCACATCAGGATTATACTCATAGTAGCATTCTTCGAAGTCCCCTTCAAAATACCGCATATCAAACTGGTTGCAACTATTGAAAACCAAAGGCAGGAAAGTGCAAGGAACTCTAGAGAATGAATCACCAATGATCAAGACCTTCAAGTCCGAAGGCGCCATTTCGTTATTATAGTGTTTATAGCCATATTGGCCATGTCCATATGAATCATGCACTCTTGCTGAGAAATAATCGTAGACTATGCAGCTTGTATCATAGGCGATATCCCTGAAATCCCCATGCAAACTAATTGACCTTGACGGCAGTTCCAATGAGAAATCGGTTTCGAACTTGGGAAATATGAACGAAAAATCATCGACCCCTGCATAATAACTGCCAGTTCGTTTCCCGGCAGACCCAAGGAAGAAGTCTTTGTAGACTTCTATCTCATATTCATTGATATCTGTGTACACAGAGTCAATTGGATTCATCGCTCCTGTCTGCACAAGCTGGTCGATGATTTTTGTATATGCCCAAAACCCGGTTTCTGGTTTCCAATGGTGGTCGGTCACAAAGAAAGCATCGGTATGATCAATCTTTTCATTTAGCATTTCTTCCCGCAGATCCAGCACCGGCACATCGTTTTTTCGAAGTGTCTCAAGTAAATCATCCGCATTCTGATTAGAATAGCTTTTATAGCCAGCAGGTAAAATATCCTCATATTTTGGCACTTGGTCTGGCGCAAGCACGTAGAGGAAATCCTTGTCTTTTTCTTTTTGGTGGGTGTATAGCTTTGTTAACTGGATGGCAGGGAGGGTTACATCTTGCGGTTTAACCATCGCTGCCAAATGCCCGTTCTCAAGCTTCACCCTTTTGTTCATATAACGCTGGCCAATTATGCGCGCCATGAGGCCATTTAAGTTCACATAAGTGCCTTTACTTTTTAAATTGGAGTGTTCAAAATCCAGCATTCTTCTGTAGTCCCGATCAATCTGTTTCTTTATTGATGATGTGTTGGGTTGTCTATCAGATTGAGCATTGTCAAAAATACTCCCGATATTATTGACAGTCGCGGGGAAAGTAGCGGAACCGATATAGAAGATTGCCAGAAGAAAAGCAACGGCCAGCACTTTCATGTGGGTAATCCCTTTTGCTTTGCCAATTGTTTGTTTCTTCTCCATTCGTGCCCCCAACTAGATACTAAAGCAAAAGACTATTGTATTCATCTTTGTCATCCAAGGCGTCCGAAGTATCATCAGCATTATGAAAAATCAATGTTTCTTGATGATTAGTTCCTTCCTCAGCTTTTTCCCTACAAAAGACCGAGGTATAAAATCAATTACTTCAACTTTTTTCGGCACTCTGCTAGCCTCAAGTTTGTTTCGTAATATACCGAACAACTCCCTTTTATCCAGTTCCGCCCCTTCTTTCACAACCACGAATAGTTTTGGCGCTTGCCCCTGCAAAGCATCCTCCACAGGCACACAGGCACAATCAGCAACCGCAGGGCAATCCATTGCCACTTCTTCGATTTCAACAGGGGAAACCATGCGTCCGCCTATGTTCAGCATGTCGTCCTTTCGCCCTGTCAGGTAAATCAGGCCCTCATTTATATACCCAACGTCTGAAGTGAAAAAATACCCGCCATCAATGCAGTCAGCAGTAAGTTCCGGTTCGTCCCAATACCGCATCATGACCACATCGCCGCCTACTGCCAGCAATCCGCAATTATCTTTGGATGACTCTATTTCCCTGCGTTCATCATCGACTACAATAAAATGGGAATTGATCATTTCCCTTCCTATACAATTGCCCATGCCGCGCATCTGGTTATAATCGTACATACATGAAGATCCAGCCTCTGTAAGCCCATAACTGTTATATAAGCGGGTGTGGGGGAGCAATTCACGCAACCGCTCTTTTTCTATTTCGGGCAATGGGGCAGTCCCATTTTCTATGAACTCAATTGAATCGGCATATTTGCCTATTTCATCCCCACAAAGGGTCAGTAGCGCATGAACCACAGAAGGATGGAAACAAAGCGCCGTAACCGGCATTTCATCGAGCAAACTGAAAAATTTCCCCACATCCATCATGCCGTCCAGTATTGCCACCCCGCTGCCATTAAGAATAGTGGTATGTATTTTCCGAACTGCGTTGGAATGGTTCAACGCTCCCGGCACAACAAGCAGGGTGTCGTCCCGGTATTCCATTCCCGTTTTCAGGTTCTCCGCCACAGCTCTCACGTTTTTGTGGGAAAGCAAAACACCCTTGGGCCTTCCTGTGGATCCAGCTGTAAAAAGAAGCTCTGCAGGCTCTTCGGGATCGGGGAGCATGAATTCGTCAGAGCCGTGCAAATTAGACATGGCAACTTCCCTAAGCCTACGCACATCCACCCAAAATGCTGACTCGCAATCTTCCTTGCTGATTATTATTGAGGCTCCAGTCAAGCTGATATAATCTGATATGCTCTCTTTGCTGGCGTCTTTTTCCAGAGGCGCAAAAATCCCGCCTGCCATATGCGTTCCATAGAGTGCCACGACATACCATAAAGATTGCTCCGTATGCATTAGTACACAATCCCCTCTGTGAAGCCCAATTGAAATCAGGTATTTCGAGAAGCCGCATGCCAACTGATACAATTCTTTATAATTCAACCCCTCGTTTTCAGCCCACACGGCCATTCTTTCCGGATAATCCATTGCATGGCTCTTAAGTGCATGGACGACAGTCTGGTATTTCAACACGCTATTACTCCCCGTCATCATCATTGTTGCTTCGTATTGTCTCTGATAGAAGCGTCCAGCATTCCGGGTAACCGGGGCTTTGAGGGGTCCGCAAAACCCCTGGTTCACCCTCCACTGGGTTATCCATGAACAGTCTTATGCTTTCTGAATTGTCCCCCATCACCAACATTTTGTTACTCAACCCTATTGCCTCAATGATTGAGTGGGTGACAAAAAGCACTGTTGCCCCCGACGCTTTCCAGATTTGCAGCAGCTCTCTTTGAAGCAATGTGCGCGTATCAGCGTCCAAACTTGCAAAAGGCTCATCCATCAATATCAGCGAAGGCTGCATAGCAAGCGCCCTCGCAATAGCTACGCGTTGCTTCATGCCGCCTGACAACTGATGCGGGTAATAATCAAGATTGCTTGACAGCCCAACCATGCTGAGGTATTCACGGGCAACCTCAATGGCTTGTTCTTTGGTCTGGCTGGCAAGCTTGTTGATAAGCAAGGGATAGACAACATTCCCAAGTACGGTTTTCCAAGGCAAGAGCTGGTCAAAGGTCTGAAAAACCATCGCGCAGTGCCTGCCGGGGTTGGTTACAGGCACCCCCTCAATCAGAATATCCCCTTCACTAGGCTTTAAAAACCCTGCCAGGCATCTTAGCAGCGTAGTCTTTCCACACCCCGAACGCCCCAGGATACAAAGAAAACTCCCTTTGCCCAATGTAAAGCTCACGTCGTGGAATACGAGCGTCTCTTCATTATTAAATGAAAAACGTTGGGACAGGTTTCGGATTTCAAGATACTCGCTCACCTGGCCATACCCCATTTCACAATTGTGGCGTTCTCCACACGTTTAAAGAACAGATCCTCTATCAAAAGCCCAATAGCCATGATGACAATCAGGCAGGCAAACATCCCTGGCATATCAAGAAAACTCCGCTTGAGATAGATATCCCAGCCCAAGCCGGCCGCGCTTCCAGCCGCCCCAAATACCATCTCGGCACCTATAAGTGACCGCCAGGCCCTTGACCAGCCTGTCTTTAGCCCCGCCAATATGCTTGGCAATGCCGCTGGTATGAATATACCCCAGACCATTCTCAATCGTGACAAGCCAATCCCCATGCCGACCTCACGGTATATTAATGGCACAGTCTCAAAGCCTTTCATCACGTTCAGCAGGACCGGCCAAAGAATTGAATGGACCATGACAAAGAGAATCGCATCACGCCCAATGCCAAACCACAGGATAGCCAGTGGCAGCAGCGCAATCCCCGGCAGGGGATCCAATACTGATATAAGTGTGCCGCACAGATTGTGGACTGTTTTGCTCAGCATCGACAGCACCATTAGCAGCAATACCAACGCTACAGAGATTACCAGCCCCAGCACAATCATATACAGCGAAGCGCCAGCCTTTATCAACAGGCTCCCATCAGCTATTTCCTTGGCCAAAGTCAGGAAAACAGTCCCCGGCCCAGGGAAAAGCAGGACCGGGAACACTTCAAGCAGATAGATAACTTCCCATATTGCTACTATTACTATGACATAAAAAACACGCTTGACTGCTGTTTTTTCCCATATTCTTTTCATGAGCGCAGATGCCCCGGTTTTGTATTACTTGTCTACAGCAACTGCATTATCCCACATTAGATCAGAAACACTTTCAGGGGCTTTGTCAATATACTCCTGTTCAAACATAAACTGAGCCAAGCCCCAAGCCCCATAAGCCCTTGTATCATATATGGTCCCAGGCCACTGTACATACGCAAGCGCGTCTTCTTCTGAAATCTTTTCGATTTCCGAGATGACGCTGATTACTTCGGGGCCCTTGGCGTTGATCAGGTCAATCGCTTCGGCCAGCGCGGCCATCAACCCGTCATATGCCCCACTGGAATCGCTGTGGAATGCTGATGTAGTGACGCAAATAATGCTTGCTTCCTGCCCATAAGCTTCCCGGGCTGTCAATATGGAAGTGCAACCGTCTTTTGTTTCCAAGTCAATATACGGCATACTCGCCATGTGCCCGATGATGTCCGTTCCGCTGATGAGCGCAGCATACGCATCCGGGTTTGCCATGGCGACTATGTTCTGGTCCAAGGCGTTGGCATCGCCCAAAACACGCTCGGCAGCCATCGCCAGCATGATGTGCTGAATGGAACCCACGCTTGGCACCCCTATCTTGTCCGTCGGCGTCAGGTCTTCAATGGAATTGATCCCCTCTTTCTTTATCATCAACTCTGAAGGCGGGACACAAATGCCAGCAGCAATCCGATAGTCAACCCCTTTGGACCAGGCAATGATTAGCGGGGGGAGTCCCATAAAAGCGATATCAAGCTGCCCCGCAATCAACGCCTCATTCATAGCAGACCCGCCTGCCAATTGTGACCATTCCAGCTCAGCGCCTGGCAAGTGTTTTTCCAGCAAGCCAAGCTCCTGCATAACGTAGACTGGCGCGTACTGCATGCCATATTGTTGTGCTATGCGGACTTTCACACCGCTGAAGTCAGGCTCCGGCTCAGGCGCGGGCTCGGGCGCGGAAGCGGGAGTCTCTTCTTCTACGAGCTGTTCATTTTCCACTGAGGGTTCTGCTGCTGTATCTGCGCTTCCGGGGTTGCCGGAGCAAGATGCCATTAATAGAACTAAAAAAGTTAATGCCAATACAATAGTGTTCTTTCTGAATTTTTTCATTTTTGAATCTCCACCCCTAATACGATAACTAGTCTTCGGTCTTCGGATACTATAATTCAAATCTATTTAGAATTCAATAAAAAATTAAAAAGTTTTTTACTTAAAATGTTTGCTGAATTCAACAGAATTTATATGATAAACTTACTGTCATGCAAATCAATGTGCTTGAGTATCTCGATAGTATCTCGAAGGTACATGGGGCTAAAACAGCATACCGCAGCGAAACACACTCACTGGCTTTTGAGCAAGTACAGAGATACTCGCTCAGTATAGGGAGTGCCTTGATGCCTTTTGTTGAAAAGAACTCCCCGGTTGTAGTCATTAGCGAAAAAAGTATCTTCACGATACTGCTTTATCTGGGTGTCCTGCAAGCTGGTTGTTACTATATCCCGATTGACAAGGACTTGCCCGTCTCGAGGATAGAAACAATAATGTCTTTGGTCGGTTCGGACACATTGTTGACCGATTCTGATAGTATCCCTTTGGTTGATGAACTGGGCTTCTGCGGCACAGTGCTAAATGTGTCTGACATTTTGGAATCGGCCATAAACCAC
>Ga0082212_10008215_pt1 | contig 13676 bp, 9 predicted proteins | sample TergutNt197P3_FD_71548 | JGI IMG/M metagenome (GOLD analysis project Ga0082212, IMG submission 71548) | Neocapritermes taracua P3 segment gut microbial communities from Petit-Saut dam, French Guiana - Nt197 P3 | ecosystem: Host-associated > Arthropoda: Insects > Digestive system > Gut ... | reverse complement strand
GATGGAAACGCCCGCTTTACCCACATCGCCCACTACACGCTGGTGGTCGGCATCGTATCCGCGGTGGGTGGCTAAGTCGAAAGCGACTGAAAGACCTTTTTGTCCGGCTGCTAAATTCCGGCGATAAAAAGCATTGGATTCTTCAGCAGTGGAAAATCCGGCATACTGGCGAATGGTCCAAGGGCGGGTGATGTACATACTGGAATAGGGTCCTCTCAGAAAAGGAGGTATTCCGGCGGCATATTCCAAATGTTCCATGCCTTCCAAATCTTCGTGGGTATAAACCGGCTTCACCGCAATGTTTTCGGGTGTATTCCGGTCGGCTTTGATGTTGTTTGCCTCTGCCCATTGTGCGGGATCGACTGATGCGAATCCGGCTTCTATATTGATGTTTTTAAAATTTGGTTTCATTTTAATAATTTATTATTTAACTCCTGTAACGTTTCCAACACATTACTCCTTACATTGATAAAATTCGTAATTCCCTGTACTTTCAAATCCTCCATACAAGCGGGAGCGCCTGCTATAATCAAGATTTCTTTATCGCCAATCAGTTGATAGGCTTCCGGAGCATAGGTTGCATATTCGTCGTCGCTTGAGCAAAGAACAATAATATCTGCATTGGCTTTGCGGGCAGCTTCCACGCCTTGTGCTACCGTTTCAAATCCGAGGTTGTCGATAATCTTATATCCGGCACAAGCCAAGAAATTGGAAGAAAATTGCGAACGTGCCAAGCGCATTGCCAAATTACCGATGGTCAGCATAAAGGCTTTCACTTCTTTTCCGGATTGTTCGGTGGATAAACGCAGGGTTTCAAAATCATTGGACAGACGTTTGGCGTTTAAAGTTTCGGTGCAAGGTGAGCGACGAGCGGCGCACGAATCGGATAAGTTCTCCTTTGCCGTTGACTGTTTACCGTTTACCGTTTGCCGTTCCCCGAAATTCGGATATTGATTGGTACCCAAGAGGATTTCCCTGCGTTGGGCTACGGCTTTGAAACGTTTTTCCGCGCTTGCATTGATAGCGGCTTGCACTTCTCCGGCTTTTACCGATTCGTAGAACCCTTTTTCTTCCGCTTCGAGGAAAATTTTCCATGCTTCGCGGGCAATTGATTGGGTAAGGGTTTCAATGTAGTAAGAACCTCCGGAGGCATCTGTGATTTTATCGAAATGACATTCTTCTTTCAGCAGTAATTGCTGGTTGCGGGCGATGCGTTCCGAAAATTCATCGGGGGTTTTGAATGTTTCATCGAATGGACTAACCAACAGCGAATCAACTCCTGCAATGCCTGCCGACATAGCCTCGGTTTGTGTACGCAACAGATTGACGTAAGGATCGAAAACGGTTTGATTGAATGAAGAGGTTTGTGCAAAGATATTCATTTTTGCGGCACAGCGGCAAGCGTTGTTGGGTCCTTCGTTCGAACATTCGTGGTTGCAAGTCGGATTGTAGGCATTCACAATTTCAGACCACAATTGACGGGCAGCCCTGAATTTGGCAATTTCTAAGAAATAATTGGATCCGATTCCAAAATTGAATTTAATTTTTTTTGCGGCTAAGGTAGGGTCAATGCCTGCTTCTATCAAACGATTCAGCAGTTCGTTTCCCCAAGCCAAAGCGTATCCCAATTCCTGCGTGATGAACGCTCCTGCATTGTTGAACAGATAGGCGTTGACAACGACTGCCTTGAAGTGACGGAGTTCAGCAGCAGCATTGACCGTCTCAACCATTTGGTCGATCCATTCTTCGCGTACAACGCCTTTTCTCAATATCCTTCCAACAAAATCTAAATTGACAGAGCCGCGAATTTTTGTTAAATCGCAATTCCTTTCTTTAAAATATTCAACCAAAACACGCATCAAACGTGCGGAATGTAAACTGCAAGTGGTGAAATTCAGTTCAACACATTCGGGATGAATGTCTTTCAATAATAATGCGATATTTTCTTTGCTGATATCTCCTCTTGCAATTTCAAATCCTAACGAGGTGATTCCTTTGTTTAAGATGGTCAAGGCTTTAGCATTGGCTTCTGTGACTTTTTCTACCTCAATGTCTTGGCGGACAAACCAGTTGTTGTCTTTTTTCGTTCCCCTGATATAAGGAAATTCTCCGGGCAGGGATTCGGTTGTTTTCAGTTTTTCGATATCTTCCGTGCGGTAAAAAGGGCGGATATCGAATCCTTCATTGGTTTTCCAAACCAATTTTTTCTCGAAATCAGCCCCTTTAAGATCAACCGTAATCTGATTCATCCACTGTTCGGTGGACACGGGCGGAAATTCCGAAAAAAGTTTTTCTTTTGAATGACTCATAATTATATTGTTAAATTATAGTTCGTTTTGCTCAGCGCAAAAGTACAATAATTTATTTAGATTGGAAAAAATTTAGTTTTAACGGTGTACATCTGACATTGGCTTTGTTTATAAATTTAAACTTTACATTTAATTATTAGTCCTAATAATTGAACAATATAGCATTATTATTGCTATATTTGCAGTGTTTTAACAATATAAAATTTAGAATCATGAAAAGGTATTTTGTAATGTTTACAATATTTGCCGGTGTTTTAGCTACGGCGTTTATCACTACCGGTTGTAGTTCTTATGTTCGAGCCGGTTACAGGGGTGATTATTACAGCTATGAATATGGCGACGGACAACCGGATGTTTATTACTACAATAACAGGCAACAACCTATTAGACAAGTATCCATAAGTTTTAATGATTTTTATGCCCAATTATCGCCCTATGGGGTTTGGGTAAATATACATCCTTACGGACAGGTGTGGGTTGCCAATGTTCCTAATTTCCAACCCTATTCCACGAATGGTTATTGGACTTACACTACCTACGGATGGACTTGGGTTTCCAATTATTCGTGGGGATGGGCGCCGTTCCACTACGGTCGTTGGGGCTTCAACAACAGGTATGGCTGGTATTGGGTGCCGGGTTATGAGTGGGGACCGGCATGGGTAGCATGGAGTTCCAGCGCTGATATGTACGGTTGGGCGCCATTGATGCCGGGGATGAGCTATAATGTCTCGCTTTCTATGAATTTATTTCCGTCGAGTTATTGGACGTTTATGCCGGGTAGATATATGGGTATGAATAATATCGGGAGCTATTACGTAAATCGTTCACGAAACGTAACTATCATCAAGAATACTACTATTATTAACAATTACGGTACGGAAAACAACCGTCGCTACAGTACAGGTCCAAACGTCAACGACGTTCAAAGATATACGGGCAGAACCATTCAGCCCATGCGTGTAAGTTCTGTCTCGGATAATACCAGAGCCGGCGTCAGCGACAATGAATTGCGTGTTTATCGTCCCGTAACGAGAAGTGATGATACACAATCCAGTAGTAGAAGTGCAACTAATGCAGGAACCTCGCAAACAAGAACGACGCAGCCATCAAGCAATGCAGGAACCTCGCAAACAAGAACGACACAGCCAGCAAGCAATGCAGGGGCCTCGCAAACGAGAACGACACAGCCAGCAAGCAATGCAGGGGCCTCGCAAACGAGAAGTGCGCAGCCGGCAACACAGCAGGATGCAGGGCAGCGTTCTTATCAACCTAATCCATCTCAGCCGAAAGTGACAAATAATGCAACGCCGCAAACATCAAGGCAAATTCAAGCTGCGCAAAACGAAAACAGCAGGACACAACAAACACAGCAGCAGCGTTCCACAACGTCGACTCGCTCCAGTACCAACACTGATACCCAGCAGAGGAGGTAGGTAGTAATTAAAAAATGGAAGATTCCGAGGCAAAGTTCGAGGAATCCGTTAAATCAAAAAATAGGCTAAATATTTTATGGAATATATCAAAACTGAAATAGACGGTTTATGGATTATCGAGCCTTTGGTTTTCAAGGATGAACGCGGCTATTTCATGGAGTGTTATAAAAAAGCGGAGTTTGAACAACAAATAGGGAAAGTTGACTTTATTCAGGAAAATGAATCGAAATCGTCATTTGGCGTTTTTCGAGGATTGCATTATCAAGCGGGAGAAGCGGCGCAGGCAAAAATTGTCCGCGTGATTCAAGGGAAAGTGTGGGACATCGCCCTTGATATCCGTAAGGCTTCATCCACTTTCGGGAAATACTTTGCTGTTGAATTATCCGGAGACAACAAACGGCAATTGTTTATTCCGCGCGGATTTGCACATGGCTTTCTCGTTTTAAGCGATACGGCTGTTTTTTCTTATATGGTAGATAATGTTTATTCTCCTGCGCATGAGGGTGTGATAAATTGTATGGATTCCGATTTGGCAATCCAATGGCCGTTGGACAAATCGCAAATACGTTTGTCTGAAAAAGATAAATTAGGAAAACGACTGAAAGAAATTTATATATGAAAGGTATTATTTTAGCCGGAGGAAGCGCAACCCGTCTTTTTCCCTTGTCGAAATCCATTTCCAAACAAATCATACCGGTGTATGATAAACCGATGATTTATTATCCTTTATCAACCCTGATGCTGGCAGGAATCAGGGAAGTCCTGATTATTTCTACACCACGCGATTTGCCTATGTTTGAGCAATTGCTCGGAACGGGAGAAGATTTGGGAATGAAGTTTGAATACATCATTCAGGAAATACCCAACGGTTTGGCTCAGGCATTTGTTTTGGGCGAAACATTCATAGGGGACGACACCGTCTGTTTGATTCTCGGCGATAATATTTTCTACGGACAAGGGTTCGGAGCGATGCTTCGGGAAGCCCAATCGATTGAATCGGGCGCTTGTATTTTCGGTTATTGTGTGAAAGACCCGAGGGCTTACGGAGTGGTGGATTTCGATGATACGGGAAAAGTGATTTCCATAGAAGAGAAACCCGAACATCCCAAATCTAATTATGCCGTTCCCGGATTGTATTTCTACGATAACACGGTTGTTTCACGAGCAAAAGCCCTGAAGCCCTCGGCGCGGGGCGAATATGAAATTACCGATCTCAACCGGGCTTATTTGGAAGAAGACCAGTTGAAAATACAAATTTTCAGCCGGGGTTTTGCATGGCTTGATACCGGTAATTGCGATAGCCTGTTGGATGCCGCCAATTTCGTTGCAACCATACAAAAGCGACAGGGATTTTATGTTTCCTGTATCGAAGAAATTGCATGGCGGAAAGCTTGGATCGATGATTTACAATTGAAAGAGTTGGGGAAAAAACTCGAAAAAACGGAATACGGACAATATATTCTTTCTTTAATTCCTTCTTAACAATGAATACTTATTTAGTGACAGGCGGCGCCGGATTCATCGGATCTAATTTTGTAAAATACTTATTGAAGAAGCATCCGGATATTCAATTGGTCGTATTGGATAATTTGACTTATGCGGGAAATCTCGGGACAATTAAGGAGCATTTAACCGATCCGCGAATGACATTTGTCAAAGGAAACATCAATAATCCCAAAGTAGTCAGAGACATTTTCGAAAAGTTTCCGGTTGATTTTGTAGTCAATTTTGCTGCCGAAAGTCATGTGGATAGAAGTATTGAAAATCCGCAACTGTTTCTGAAAACAAATATTCTGGGAACTCAAAATTTGTTGGATATTGCTAAAAAATCATGGACAAGCGGAAAGGACAATGCCGGTTATCCCATCTACAGGGAAGGTGTCAAATTCCTGCAGGTATCGACCGACGAAGTTTATGGAAGCCTTGGAGAAACCGGTTATTTTACCGAAACGACACCCTTAGACCCGCGCAGCCCGTATTCGGCATCGAAAGCCGCAGCCGATATGATTGTTCTGGCTTATTCCGAAACCTATAAGATGCCGGTCAACATCACGCGCTGTTCCAATAACTATGGTCCTTACCATTTTCCTGAAAAATTGATTCCGTTGATTATAAAAAATATCCTTGAAAAGAAAAAACTTCCGGTGTACGGCGATGGTTCCAATGTGCGCGACTGGCTGTATGTGGAAGACCATTGCAAGGCAATTGACAGCGTAGTTTTGCGCGGACGAACGGGAGAAGTGTATAATATCGGCGGACACAACGAGATGAAGAATATCGATATTGTCAGGATGGTAATCACAACTATCAAGCGATTGATGGAAGAGAACTCCGTATATAAAAACGCCTTGAAAAAAGACAATCTTCCGGCACAGGATTTGCAACAGGATAATTTGGATTGGTTAAACGACGATTATTTAATCACTTTCGTCAAAGACCGTTTGGGACACGACCAACGTTATGCTATCGATCCTGCAAAAATCACCAATGAACTGGGTTGGTACCCCGAAACGACATTTGAAACAGGAATCGTAAAAACCATCCGTTGGTATCTCGAAAATCAGGATTGGGTGGAACATGTGACTTCAGGCAATTACCGGAAATACTACCGGCAGATGTATGGGGACAGGTTGTGATTAAGAATTAAGAGTGTAAAAGGGGCTTATTCAATATCCTCTTCTTGTATATCTTCTTCCTGATTGTCTTCTTCTTGATTAATCTCGTCAAACCGGAGTTGTTGCTGCGTCCGGCATCTCTCGTTCAGTTCGTGCTGCAGCAGCGCTATTAACGAGAAACGGTTGATGATGTCGCGCGAGAATTGCAGATAGTTCAGGTAAAGCTCACTGCCACGCAAAGAGAGATTATGCTCGTCAATGCCGGTAAGCATCTGGTGCTGTATTGAATCTATTAATTTTATACTTTTTCTTGTGCGCTTGGCTACACGCTTGTCTCCATGCTCCGGAGAATGTGCATAATCGTCGAGAAAACTTCGAAGATCTTCCAAATCGGTTATCATCTCCAGCAGATTCTCCTGCAAGTCGCCACGATATACCGAGTGGCTGTTGTCGATATGGTTGTGAGCCATTCCGACAACGTTTCTCAAGCCATGTCCTATTTCTTTCAGGTTCGTGAATACGCGGTAGTAATAATACCTTGCGTCACTGTCCACTCTATCTTCAACTCCCTCATAAGCAAACCGGTAATATTCCCCACGTTTACTCAAAATCTCATCATTAAGATGTATGGCTTTATTTCTCGTTTTACGTAATTCTTTCAGGTTTTCATCTAAAAATTCATACAGGGACTCTTTATATGTAGAGAGAATAGAATCGAAATAGGTGGTCACGGAGCTATTCACGTTGTTGCGTATGGCAATCTTATCGGCTTTCCCAAATTCGGGAGATAGTGTATCGTTTTTGCGTTTCGGGAAGAAGTTGGTTCTTATGATAATGAACAATACGACTAACATCAGGACTATTGCGACTATGGTACCTCCAAAGAAAAGGGCTGCCACCATAAGACCGCAGAGCGTGAAAGCGCAAAATGCAGTAAGGAACCATCCGCCTATTACGTTCAAAACACCATTGATACGGTAAACAGCGCTCTCCCTGTCCCATGCACCATCGGCAAGGGACGATCCCATAGCCACCATGAAAGTTACATAGGTGGTCGAAAGTGGCAGTTTCAGCGATGTGGCTGATGCAATCAGGATGGCTGATACAACAAGGTTTATCGAGGCGCGTATATGGTCGAAGGGTAACGATATTTCACCTTTTCTGGGTATTTCCTTAATCATCCGCCTGTCGATGAAACGGGTCACGCCGGCTGGAAAGAGTTGATGGAGCATCTTACCAAAGTTAAAAGAAGAGCGTGCAATGGCTCTTGAAACCACAGACGAACCAAACTGTTCCTTTGCTCCACGACTACTACTGCTCAGGTTTACCGAAGTTTGAATCACCTGCTTGGCTTTTTTTGAGACAAAAAGCGTGACTACCATAATCAAACCTGTAAGCAGAAGGTAAAACGTAGGGGTCTTAACGGCGCCTTTGAGCATCTCCATTGTCATCATGTCAGCTGCCAATCCGTTGTTTTTGTAGGCAATAAAACTGTCTAATGCAGCAAGCGGGACTCCAACGAAATTCACGAGGTCGTTTCCTGCAAAAGCGAATGCTAAGGCAAAGGTGCCTGACAAAATGACAAACTTGAAAATATTAGCCTTCAAAAACATTATAAGGAGCTGAAATATGGCCGTTGTTATTAAAAAAGTATATAGGAGTATGGATAACGTATGGGTATTGATCCAATCCATGTATTCCGGACGCATGAAAGATGCGCCTTTGGCTCCTTTCATTATTAAAAAGTAAAGTATTGCGGTTACGGCCATTCCTCCAAAAGTAGAGCCGGCATAGCGGTATATTTTTTGGTATTTAAATGTAAATATAAGACGGACTATATATTGGACGATAACACCGGCAATAAAAGCGATTACCACAGAAGTAAGGATACCCGTAATGATTGCCAAGGCTTTTTCGTTGTTAATAAAATCGGACAGATGCTGTCCTGACAAAGGGTTGTTGTATAGTTTGATAATGGCTATGGAAACAGCGCCTCCCAAGAGTTCAAAAACGATTGAAACCGTCGTCGATGTGGGCAACCCAAATGAGTTGAATATGTCTAAAAGTAACACATCGGCAATCATTACCGCAAGGAAAATAATCATGATTTCCTTAAACGTGAACATCTGGGGATTGAAGACGCCGCTACGGGCGATTTCCATCATTCCGCTTGAAAATGTCGCTCCGATTAACACACCGAGACCGGCGACAATAAGTATGACCTTGAAAGGAGCCACACGGGAGCCGACGGCCGAGTTCATAAAGTTTACGGCATCATTACTTACTCCGACAAAGAGGTCGAATACTGCCAAAAGGAGCAAAAACACCAGAATGATAATAAAATACTGATCCATGAAATATAAAATTATGCTATACTACTAAGGGAATCGTCTCATTACCTCAAATCCCATACGGCTGTTATGGTAAGGACAACGCCACTGGTCGGCTTTTACACGGTTTTTCTGGGGCGTGCCACCGGGATCTACATTTGCGTACCATTCCCCATATTCGCGATCAATCATGTAGGTTTTTATCCATTCCCATGCACGCAGGGCTGCATCAAGAAACTTTCTTTCGCCACTGATCTGCCAGGCATTCAGACAGCCTACTACTGTTTCGGCTTGCGGCCACCACGATAAAACGGCATTCATATGCTCGCCGGATTTTTCATACATCAATGCTCCATTTTCGTCGATACCTTGCTCCAATTGTACGGCAGCCAGATTTATGGCAATACGATGCGTTTCTTTCAATATCTCTTCGTCGCCCAATACTTCGGCTGCTTCGACCAATAACCACGAAAATTCGATATCATGGCCATAAGAATCAATATCCCGCTGGTTCTGCCAATCCATCGTAAAGAAGAGTTGTTCATGCCAGGTATCCTGATTGAGTACCTTATGAGACATAAGGCTGATTTCTTCCCGTAACTGATTCTTTAAGCCTTCATCTTTCCATACACGGTAAAGATTGGTAAGGGCTTCCAAAACATGGAGATTGGTATTCATTGTCTTGGGAGATTGTACATCAATTATTTGCCATTCACGCGTGAACGATTCGATGAAACCTCCGTTCACCGGATCATAAGCATGTTCAATCATTTTCCTGTAAATGGAAACGGCTGCATCTAAACTTTCTTTGTTTCCTGTGGCGTGGTAATGTTCCGAAAGCCCATAAACGGCAAAAGCATTTTGATAGGTATCTTTACGCGTATCCAAAGGAGTCCCGTCGGCATTTAAGGTATAAAAAGAACCGCCGTATTCAGGATCGATGAAATGGTCGATAAAATAACGCTGCGCCCTGTTTGCCAATGTCAGGTATTGTTCGTCCTTCAGCATACGATAGGCAGAGGAGAATGTCCACACCAAACGGGCATTCAGGATTCCTCCTTTCATTGCATCTGCCCTGGGTGTCCCGTCGAAATTCAAAGTTCCGTAAAAACCTCCGGTAGGGTCGGGTGAATGGTTTATCCAAAAAGACAAAATATTCTCTGTTAAATCCTGTGTGATTTCCTGTTTGAGTTGCGCTACTATTTTATCTTCAGGAGACATCTTTTTCGTACATGCTGCTGTAATCAACAAACAAGTGATTGCAAAAACCAGTTTTTTCATTATGAGTATTATTTATTATTCAATATTTGCTGCGCTGCCAAAACCAAGAACATATAATGCGAAGAACCGCCTCCCATCACATACTCCACTTGTTGCCAAAGATAAGGGAACTCCAACAGTTCAGGGAAGTCTGGTCGAATCAAAGCTGTACCCGATACCACTCCTCCTGGGATATACGACCAATCCGCCCTGTTCAGACCATAACCGGGAATGGCTGATTTCGTACCTATCCCGGAAGCAAATGAAGCTGTATTAGAGCCGGGATGGCATCCGAGTATAAAGTTGAGGGCGTTAAATACCATATCCCGTTCGAATATTTCCGGATAAGATGTATGGAGGAAATAGTATTCGTAACCCATGCGCTGGATGTCCCATCCTGCCCCCCATATATGCGGGCGGTAGGGTATGCCGTATGGTGTTTCTGCCGCCTGTTTTTCCAATTGTTCTTTGAACGCAGGTAAGGCATCCTTGATGACTTTAGTGAATTTCGTTTCGTTTATCTTTTTCTCAGCCCGTCCGATGAACCATCCCACACGATTGATGTTTGCAGCAATGTATTCGGTTTCCGAAAGGAGGTAATCCTTGTAAACCTTTTCACCGGTAGTGAGGAATAACTCGACGGCAGCCTGTATTTTAACAGATTTAGCTCTTTCGCTTACTTCCGTCACCATGAACAATGTTTTGGCAGCTTCCAAAGCTTGCAAACTCAGCGTATCGTTGAAACCCTTCAAAGCTCGTGATGAGGCGGCTAAACCGGCAGCTGCCATGAGCTCGCGGGAAGGATTGTTTTCGGTGAAAACCCAACGGTCGTCGTCGTTTCCTTTTATGCCGTCGGTCATCGCTCCGGCATCACCCAGTAGCACGTATTGTCTCAAGTCGTTACAGATAATTCCACGATAGAGCCTTCCTAACGAACGGTATGCTCCTACGATGGATAGCAATCCATGCTCGATTTGCTGGAGAATATCATTTTTGCCGTCCGGTTGATGTATTTCCACCACCTGTTTGGCTTGGTCAATAGATGTAGCGTCGTAATTCACATCAAATGCTTCGTAAGTTAGTGCGAGGATATACGCCTCTCCTGCTTGCGATTCGATTCGTAAATCAAAATCTCCTGCATCATGCCATCCACCCACATTAAGTCCCGGTACAACATCGCCCGGTTTATATTTTGTCAAAGTAGAAGGACCTTGCACATATCCATCAATATGGTTGTAATTGACAGGAGCCATGCGGGCATCATCTTCATGGCAGAGGTCATGCCACACGCGGTATTTTTCGTTTACGCGAACATGACACATTTGCACCGGCAGGAAATATTCCAGCACCGGTTGCCAGGCTCCACGATCGTAAACGTCGCGGGCAATTCTGAAGATGGATGAAAAAGACTTGCCGTAATGTACTCTATATAATCCTTCCTCCTTGATGTTTGAGAAATCGAATTTTAAGTAACCATAGCGCAAAAACTGTCCCCAATCTTCCCCTGAATCTGCAAAGACTTCTTCTTCACCATTCTCTGTGATTTTGCATAAAAGAGGAGTTTCACAATAACAATCGCTCTTGTCTAATTCGATGATTGCAATCTTGGGTTGATCCGGATGGTAACCCAATTGAGAGGTTTGTATCACCGGTTTGTATTTCCATCCATCCACTATATTAGGCGTAATCACCCACTTTACCGCTTCCACAGTCGTTTCCGGCGCTATATCGCTACGTACCACAAACCATCCGTTGTTATGGTTCATACGTCCGTCATATAATTTCATTTCCGTTCCATGTGTTTCTATTACGAACCTGTTGGCAGGGTCGTCGGGATTCACTATAAAACGTTTTCCAACAGCATAAGGCTCAGCAATTATGTCGTCAGCCAATATCGGGTTATATCCGCGATGGTATCCCGACAGGCGCTCGAGATCTGCTTTTCCATCAGGATTAAAGTTACCTGTATGCGCATAGTTCTCCGGTTGCACCAAGAGCGGGGCATTGGGCTGTTGCGGAAATATACCATGGTTGTTATCCATAATCCAAGACTTACCGAATAATGCGCCGGGAAACAGTTCTAAATTGAAACCGATTTTTCCCGCATATTTAGCAGGAACTGGACGGTCTAAATCGACTGTGACTATAACCGAAGCGCCTTCGCCCTTGATCCTTACCGTATAGTTAAAAACAAAATCGGGATAAATCATGGGATTAAATCCGGTCTTGTGGCGCGAAGTATCCGGAAAACTAAGCTTTGCAGTAATCGTATTGGCCACCTCATCCATTATCCGCTCCCTTTGTTTCGGAACCGGTTGCCATTGTCCGGGTGTAGGTTCAAACCTTATGTCTCCATTGGTTGCAATACGGTTGCCATGCATGATAATACTCACTCCGCTTTGATGTCCTTCGGGATAAATATCGTCAAATGCCATTACATCCACTCCCCCGTTTTGAAAATAATTAGAACTTTTGTTTAGTTTGAAATTTTGAGCGTTGACTATCCATCCACATAAACTCCACAAGCACAAAGAATAAATCAGTTTTTTCATAGAATAATATTTACGATGAGGCAAAAATATATCAATTTTTCTGAATATACAAATTATCAAATCGTACTACTTCTATCAATAAAATTTACTTATATAACACAAAAATACAGGGGCGTTTCGACAAATCCGGTTTTTGTTTCTTCCAATCCGACACGGTAAGGGTTTTTATATATTCGCTTTCCAATGTGATGTCGGCGGCAATACAAAGTTTGGTGGATGATTTACATGTTTTTAGAATGTCGTTAAAAATTTTATCATTGCGATAGGGGGTTTCGATAAATAATTGGGTCTGGTTTTCGGAATAGATTCGTTGCTCCAATTTTTTCAGCGTTTCTCTTCGTTGTTCATTATCAATGGGTAAATAACCCTGAAAAGCAAAATGCTGTCCATTAAATCCCGATGCCATCAATGCCAATAAAATGGACGAAGGACCCACCAAGGGAACCACACGGATATTATTCTGCTGAGCCAAGGCCACTACTTCGGCGCCGGGGTCGGCAACAGCGGGACAGCCGGCTTCGGAAATAATCCCGACAGAATATCCTTCTTCAAGCGGTTTAAGAAAACCGGATATGGATTCTTTTGAAGTATGTTTGTTGAGTTCAAAGAAAGTCAAAGCATTGATATCAATGTTTGGTTCCGTCTGTTTTAGGAAACGGCGGGCTGTACGTACATTCTCGACAATAAAATGTTTTATTGTTAAAATAATGGTTTTATTGTAGTCGGGGAGCACTTTTGAAACTGCCGTATCGCCCAAGGTTGCCGGAATTAAAAAAAGACTTGCTGTCATCGTACTGTTTTTTGGCAAAATTACAATATATTTGTAGAAAATAAAATATGCAGTTACCGGAAACATTTATTATTCGCACAAAAGAACTGCTCGGCGATGAATGGGCGGCTTTTGAAAGGGCTTTGAACAAAGGAAGTCCGGTGAGTATTCGCTTGAATCCGCGCAAAGCAAGCCGGGATATGTTGTCTGAAACCCTGCCGTTGTCCAAATCCGTTCCGTGGGCAACTGAGGGCTATTATTTGCTCAATCGTCCTTCATTCACATCAGACCCTTTGTTTCATGCCGGATGTTATTATGTGCAGGAAGCGTCGTCGATGATTTTAGAGCATTATGTGCGGAAATATTTTCCTCAAGCGGCAAAAGTCTTGGATTTGTGCGCTGCTCCGG
>Ga0082212_10008214_pt1 | contig 13676 bp, 7 predicted proteins | sample TergutNt197P3_FD_71548 | JGI IMG/M metagenome (GOLD analysis project Ga0082212, IMG submission 71548) | Neocapritermes taracua P3 segment gut microbial communities from Petit-Saut dam, French Guiana - Nt197 P3 | ecosystem: Host-associated > Arthropoda: Insects > Digestive system > Gut ... | reverse complement strand
ATGTGAGGGTGTTCTTACATCCCTTCCAAATAGGCAATTCGGATCAATACTGGTCGGTAATGCTGGTGGTTACGGACTCGCATATTCTGGCCGAGGTACGGTATATAACAAGGATCACCGTTATTCTGGCGGGGGCGGCGATCCTTTTAACGGCGGTAATTGTTTTCCTTGTTTTCAACAGGGTTACCAAACCTATTGTTAATGTAGCGGAAACACTGAAGGATATTGCCGGAGGCGAAGGCGATCTGACCCATACCATCAACATCAATTCCAAAGATGAAGTGGGCAGGCTGGCAAAATATTTTAACCTGACCCTGGAGAAAATTAAAAACCTGGTTATAAATATCAAAAAAGAAGCGGCGACTCTTAATGAAATAGGTAACAACCTGGCAGCCAACATGACCGAAACCGCCTCGGCGATCAACGAAATAACCGCTAACATCCAGAGCATCAGGAACCGCATCATCAACCAGAGCGCTTCCGTAACCGAGACAAACGCGACTATGGAACAAATCACCGTCAACATTAACAAACTCAACGGTCATGTGGAACTCCAAACCTCCAGTGTTTCCAAGTCATCATCAGCCATAGAACAGATGCTGGCCAACATCAGGTCGGTTACCCAGACCCTCTTTAAAAACAGTGAAAACGTAAACGAGCTTACCGGGGCATCAGAAGCGGGTCGCACGGGACTGCAGGAAGTGGCTTCCGACATTCAGGAAATCGCCCGCGAATCCGAAGGACTTTTGCAGATTAACTCGGTAATGGAAAACATTGCAAGCCAGACAAACCTGCTTTCAATGAACGCCGCAATTGAGGCGGCTCACGCGGGCGAGGCTGGAAAGGGCTTTGCGGTAGTGGCCGACGAAATCCGCAAACTGGCTGAAAGTTCCGGCGAGCAGTCCAAGACTATCAGCACGGTACTCAAAAAGATAAAAGGATCTATCGATAAAATCATGACATCTGCGGATAACGTGCTCAAAAAGTTCGAGGCTATCGACACATGCGTCAAAATCGTGGCTGATCAGGAAGAAAATATCCGAAACGCCATGGAAGAACAGGGTCAGGGGAGCAAGCAGATTCTGGAATCCGTCAGCCATGTGAACGAGATAACCCAGCAGGTAAAACAAGGCTCCGCACAAATGCTTGAAGGTTCCAATGAGGTTATCAATGAAAGCAAGAACCTTGAAAAGGCGACCCAGGAGATTACCGGAGGCATACAGGAGATGGCGGCGGGAGCGGAGCAAATCAACATTTCGGTACATTCAGTAAACGATCTATGCGGCAGAAACAGGGAAGGCATTAATTCCCTGATAAAAGAAGTTGCACGCTTCAAAGTTGAATGATTAAACCATGAACACGATATCCAAGCTGCTGGAACGTCGTACAACCTATGCCAATGCTTTAAACAAATCATTGGAAATATTTGTCTCCTGCACAGAAAAATCAATTAACGATGTAATATCAAACGGTCTGAGGCCGATTGCAGATGTGGCGGATTTGGATCGGATTATTATTTTCCGTATTTACAGGCTTGAGAACAATACCGCCGGGGAAATATACCGCTGGGATAAGATGCTGGGCGGTACGGTGCCTGTTGATCCCACCCTGAAGGTACTGCCTGTAACCACGGCACTGAAACGATGGATTTCCATTGTATCGGATGACACCTGCATAAACCTTCAGCGCAGCAAGTTTACCGAAGATGAAGCCGCATTTTTAAGTCCCCGAGGCACTCAGTCGATCCTGATAGTGCCTGTTTTCACCGAGAGTGAACTTTGGGGTGTAGTTACTTTTCATGACAACATCAATGAACGGGATTTTGACGAGGATTGCACCAGCCTCTTACGCTCGGCAGCGCGTTTATGCGCCTCCACGTTAATACGCGACGAAATGCAGCGCAAAATAACGGAAAACGGGATACACATCGAAAAAGAGAAATACAGGACAATGGCCCATTGGTACGAGTCGCTTCTTGACGCATTGCCGTTTTTGGTAACCTCTCAGGATTTAGATATGAAATGTACATTCATAAACGCGGTTGCCGAAACATCTTTCGGAAAAAACAGGGCCGAAATTGTCGGCGGATGCTGCAATAACTTGAAATTGAGTATATGCGACACCGAAAATTGCGCCATAGTCTGCGCGAAACGCGGACGAATGCGCACACATTTTTTACATGAAAATGATTCGTATCAGGTGGATACAAAGGTACTGAAAGATTTGAACGGCAAACCCACAGGCTATATCGAAGTTATTCAGGACATTACCAAAATGGAACATCTGGCAAAACAGCAGGCGGAAGCCGAAGCCGCCAGCAATGCAAAAACATCCTTTTTATCGGCAATGAGCCACGAAATGAGGACACCTATGAACGCCATTATCGGAATGGCTTCTATAGGTAAAAACGCGACAGATTTGGAACGAAAAAACCACGCTCTAAACAAGATCGAAGACGCGTCAAGGCACCTCCTGGATGTAATCAACGACATACTTGATATGTCAAAAATTGAAGCGAACAAGCTGGAATTGTCGCAAATAGCTTTTGATTTAAACAACTCAATATGCAAGGCAATTTCGTTTGTTCAATTTAGCACTGAAGAAAAAATGCTAAATTTTTCCATGAATATACACGACAATACGCCTTTCTTCCTAATCGGTGATGATTTGCGACTAACGCAGGTAATAACAAATCTGTTGTCAAATGCGGTAAAATTCACGCCAAAAGAGGGCAATATCAGTCTTGAAGTGTCATTGGCAGATGAAAAAGACGGAATTTGCGAGTTACTCTTTGAAGTAGCCGACAACGGAATTGGTATAACCTCTGAACAGAAGGAAAAGATCTTCCATCCGTTTGAACAGGCGGAAAGCGGTACAACCCGAAAATACGGCGGCACAGGTCTCGGCCTCGTAATATCAAAAAACATCATTGAGCTTATGGGCGGTAAAATATGGGTTGAATCGGAGCCCGGCAAAGGGGCGCGGTTTATTTTCACTGTAAAATTATCCCGCGATACAAACGATTCTCGCCGGCAGTTCCATCTTGACAGGAATAACGAAATTTCTGTTGAAAGTATATACGACAAAACCCGGGGGAAAAAGTTGCTGCTTGTCGAAGACATGGAAATCAACCGTGAAATTCTTATTTCACTGCTGGACGGTACCGGGCTGGTAATCGACACAGCCGTAAACGGAAAAGAGGCGATAGATATGGTAACGGCTGATCCTGATAAATACGATCTGATTTTCATGGATGTGCAAATGCCTGAAATAGACGGACTTGAAGCGACCCGGCAAATACGTACCCTTGAACAACAACTTGCCGCAAAAAAAGCAGAACTACTACCGGGTCGAACAAAGGGAGTACCGATAGTAGCAATGACCGCAAACGTATTTCAGGAAGACATTGATAAATGTCACGTGGCGGGCATGGATGACCACATCGGAAAACCTCTTGATCCGGGAAAATTGTTGGAGAAACTGCGTGAATATTTATAGTACACGGAAAACAACAAGCCTTGGGAGATAATGAAGGAGGCGCTAAAATGGCTGATGGTATAATTGGAAAGAACGACCATGTAAAGATTCAGGAAGCGGAAAAATTATACAATTCATTTTTAACATATACCAAATCCTTATTCTCCAAGTATACAGACATCAATGTACTGGACATCAATTCGATTACACAAAGAATCAAAATGGTATGGAATGCGGTACGGTACGATCGCATTTTTCTAATGCGTGTTCTGCACCATCCTCCACCGGAAAATAATAATGAAAACTACATTACCTCCCACATGGCACGGGCTACCGTTGTTGCCATGATCATCGGTACTTATTTGAAGCTCCCCAACCACAAGCTTGTCGAATTGGGTATTGCGACACTGCTTCATGACATTGGTATGCTCGTGCTGCCAAAAGAACTCTATTTAAGCGGCAAAGCCCTGACAGATCAGGAAAAGAAATTACTTTACACCCATCCGACACAAGGCTATAACATCCTTAAATCATTAAATTTTACCCCGCCTATATGTTTCGCCGTACTTGAACACCATGAAAGAGAGAACGGTTCGGGTTATCCCCGCAATCTCACGGGGAAAGACATCAGCCAATACGGGAAAATTATCGCTGTCGCCTGCTCGTATGAGGCACTCTCGGCAGCGCGCCTGCATAAAGAGGCAAAAGACCACCACACGGGAATAATGGAACTTCTTAACAACAAGGAAAAGCGATACGATAGTACCGTTATCCGGGCTTTGGTTTACTCGCTTTCGCTTTACCCGATCGGGCTGCACGTTTTATTATCCGATAATAAAAAAGGACAGGTGGTTGACATAAACCCTGAAAATCCCCGCTACCCTGTTGTGCAAATTTTCGAAAAGCTAAAGCCCTGGGAGAAAAAAAGAGCCGTGCAAACCACTTATGAAGGTGTTTCTATAGTCCGTCCCCTCTCCCGAGAGGAGATTGATTGTTTAGACGTGTTTTAGATTTTATTTTACATACTGCACCTTATGCCCGACTCGGCAAACCCGCCCCAATCCGTATGGACGTTTTTAAAAATTCTACTTATCATAAATAAATGACAGGGTTTCTGATAAAGAAAACGCTTTATGATCTTTGGGACAATTTGTTCCAAATTGTTATTATCAATCTGGGATTCATCGCGTCGCTGGCGATTCCTGTTTTTCTCTCCGGATTCATTCCCGTTCCCGCCCTGGCCAATGCCGTTTTTGCCGCAGGGATCATCTGGTGTTTTATTTACCTTGCCGCCATTTCCCTTTCGGTAAAGGCGGTATCGGACTACGGTACTTTCGGATTTGCCGATATTCGAACCAACTTTAAGGCGGGCCTGCCTGCAGGTGTATTGACGGGTCTAATATGCCTGCTTCTTTTTTCCATGGTTAAAATAATTATTCCTTTTTATTTACAGATAAATTCACCTGTCGGGATTCTCCTTGCGGCGGCGGTCTTTTGGACATTCGCACTGTCGCTGGTTTCTTTTCAGTTTTTTTTTGCTATTCGCGCCCGCCTGGATACCAAACCGGCAAAAATAATAAAGAAATGTTTCATCATTTTTTTTGACAATCCCGGTTTTTCTATTATTTCACTATCATGCATAATGATAATGCTGATATTATCGGTTATACCGCCTTTTTTATTTCCGGGGCCTGCGGGGATTATTCTTTTCCTTGACGAAGCTCTGCGGTTGCGCCTGTTAAAATACGACTGGCTGGAAACAAACAACGATCCGGCACTTACCCGCAGACGGAAGATTCCGTGGGATGTTATACTTTCTGAAGAAAGGGAAAAAACCGGAACCAGAACTTTAAAGAATTTTATTTTCCCCTGGAAGGACTAGAGGCATAAACCGCCATGAACATTAAATTTCTTTAAATCTTCTTCATTATCTCTCACGGAGGGCACAAAGCTCACAAAGTACACAGAGTTTATTAAAAATTTTTCTATCTCCGTGTTTCTCCGTGTCCTCTGTGAGAAAAATTTAAAATGAAGTGAATTATTTCCTGCCGGGCAGGCCGGCGAACAGACCCTGTCCCCGACTTTTGCCGGTAACGGTTTTGGCAGCCGTCTTCGGAACGGGAAATTTGAGTAACCCCCCCGTTTCATGCCCCCTGGGTGTAACCTTTGCAGGAAGAGTTTCGTCGACTGCGGGGTAGATTCCCGAAAGGGCATTGAGTTTGTCAACGCAAGCCGTCTGTTTTTCTTCAATTACTTCAAGTCTGGCTTTAATAAGGGCTTTCATCCTTTCCAGTTTCATCCATTCGTTATAAGGTCCAACCTCCACGCCTGCAGGCCCCCTCCCGAATTTATAATAATAGTCCCGTAAAACCAGCGCCTCATCGTGTGTAAGAAGAATTTTGTTCGGATACAGATATTTGGCCAACCGCTCGACCACATGTGTTTCCATCTTCAGCGCTCCCGCGATATCCTTAATCGATAAACCCATCTAACCGCCTCCCAGCGTAGTTTTTTTTACAAAAGCCGGGCTTTTTCCCGGATATTTTTCATTATCGTACAACGGGAGTTTGAATGCAAGAGAATCTGAAAAAAAAGTAAAAATTTTCAGAAATATGCCGATAAGGGTACTCTGAAAAACAAAAATTTCACCACGAATTACACAAATACCCGCAAATGGATACGAATCCCTATAAAATTATTCGTATTCATTAGCAATATACGCTACATCTAGCGTGAGTTTTCACCTAACGGCACTAGGGAAAGAAGATTCTGCTCCGTGCCATAGCCATATTCCCCAAACCATGCTACAGTAATCCAAGAAAATAACGCCTCCGCAAAACGGAGATATTCGATTAATTAAAGCCGTTGCGTACGTGATGTAAAAAGAGGATATAAATATGAGCAGATTTATGGTAAACCTGACAGCAATTAACCCAAGCGAACGGCAGAGACGAACCCCGCCTGTAGAGGTAATGGTCGATACCGGTTCGGAGGTGTCTTGGCTTCCGAAAAAAGTACTTTTGGACATCGGCATAACTCCCGAAGGAAAAAAACGGTTTGAAATGGCAAACAAGCAGATAATTGAACGGGACATCGGATACGCAATACTCTCCGCCGAAGGCTACACCACGATTGACGAAGTAGTATTCGCCGAAGACGCCGATATGTCGCTGTTGGGAGTGCGGACGATTGAAGGTTTTAGCGTAATGGTAGACAATATCGGGCATCGTTTTGTCGCCACCACTTCTATTGTGGCTCCGCTTTTGCCTTAAAACCGTTTACGCAACGGAAATCACGCAGGGTGCCTTGCGCCAAAATTATTTCCAGAATATAAATATTTTACCACGAACACCACGAACACCACAAACTTTTGACCATATTTAATTATTTTCACACGGAGTACACGGAGTCTATAAATAAAAAAGGTCCACTGATTAACGCGGATTTTCACAGATTATTTAAAAGAAATTTTAATAATGCTCCTCCTTGGTCACAGGGTGTAAAGTCAACGAGTCCCGGAGGATTTTTCGCTTTATAATATGCCCCTGACGCTTTCCAGTCTTCGGAAGCGGGAGACATGCCTCACCTCTACCGGAGTGTTACGATTTTATCGGCGCTACGGCGTGGCAGTTTTTTTAATTTACACAGCTTCGCTGTGCATTTTGTTGCCGTGCTTTATTGTTTATGAAGGAAAAGTTTAAAAATTAAAAAACGGTGCCTGGCACTATGCGTGTCACTTAAAATAGTGACAGTCACCTTTTTTATTATTTCTACTAATAAATATTTATTTATGAGTTTTTCGAATATACGGGGTTTTCTTTACACCGGAATATATATCGTTAAAATATGGGAGATGGTTTAGGTTTTTTGGGTTATGCTCTCAATTACACAAATTAAAATGCTGTTTGACACAACGCTACGATTGCGTTGGCAGACGCCGTTACGTAACCCTTAATCAAAAACTTATACTAAGACTATTTACCCATTCAGCAACAGCATTTCCGGATGCGTTACCGGGAAAACGAATACCGGGACGCCAGTTGGCATTAACAGTGACTAATCTATGAAGGTCGGTTGCACTTGAACCAATGTCACTGCTGCCGCTTGTGCAAAACGGGATAATGGTTTTACCGGAAAAATCATGGCTTTCCAAAAACGTATTAATTATCCGGGGAGCTTGTCTAAACCAGACGGGATAGCCTAAAAATATGATGTCGTAATTGTCCATGTTTTCTACCGTACCGGATATGGCAGGGCGGGCAGATGCGTTATTGTTTTCCACGTTTGAACGGCTTGAGTTGTCACGCCAGTTTAGGTCGGCGGATGTGTAAGGAACTGCCGGACGAATTTCATGAAGAGTGGCGTTTAGCGTGTTTGCTATATGCCCTGCTACAGAACGTGTATTGCCGGTGGCGGAAAAATAGGCAACCAGAATTCTCCTGTTTTGATTCTGTGCTTGCAGTTCAACTGCCGCCCCCATGCAAAATAAGACCAGTGCCAAAATTGCAATTTTTTTCATGTTATTAGCCCCTCGGTTTTTTATTCTATCTATCTAAGTATATATCGTTCCCAAAACCGCACGGCGTTATTAAGCCAGCCTTCCGCAGAAGTACCGGAGTTTGCGCAAAGGTGCCAGGCACCAAAATCTCTCTTAATCTTCCTCGGCTTCCTCGACGGTAATGTCCGTTTCCGCAACAGCCTCCGCCGCTGCAATAAAGGCGGCTTCCTGTCTTCTCTGTTCGAGTATCTCCTGCATCTGTTTGTCCAGGTCCTGGCTGTCTTCGTCATACAGCTTGACTTCCCGGTAACGTTTCATACCAGTGCCGGCCGGAATCGGGTGCCCGATGATAATGTTTTCCTTGAGACCCCGCAGGTAATCGGTACTGCCGGCTATGGCGGCATTGGTCAGCACGCGGGTGGTTTCCTGGAAACTGGCCGCCGAAAGGAACGAATCGATGTTGAGCGACGCCTTTGTTATGCCCTGGAACATAGGCTGGGCGATGGCGGGCTGGCCGCCTTCGCCGATAACCCTGGCGTTTTCCTCATGGAAGCGGTACTTGTCAACCATTTGGCCGTAAATAAAACGGGTATCGCCTACAAAACGAATTTCAACTTTGCGCATCATCTGGCGAATAATAATGCCGATGTGTTTGTCGTTTATCGATACGCCCTGCACCCGGTACATCTTTTGAATCTCTTCCATCAGGTAGCTTTGGAGGGTGCTTTCTCCCAGGATATGCAGAACATCGTGGGGGTTGGTAATACCGGCGCAAAGAGGCTCGCCGGCCTCCACCGTTTCGCCGCTGCGCGGCAGCACGTGTTTGGACATGGGAATAAAATGGATGTGTTCGCGGCCGAAGATGTCTTTTACAATTACCTTGCGTTTGCCTTTGGCAATGCCCTGAAGAATAACAGTCCCGGAAACCTGGGCAAGGACCGCAGGACTCCTCGGTTTGCGGGCTTCAAAAAGTTCATCGACACGGGGAAGGCCGGAAGTGATGTCCATAGCGCGGGCGGAATCTTTAACCGTCTTGGCGACGGTACGGCCCGCTTTAATTTTCTCACCGTCTTCAACAAGGATAAACGCACCGCCGCTGAGCTGGTATGATGCCAGTTCGTTATCATCCTCATCCAGAACAGTAATCCGGGGCTGCTTGTTTTCAAGTTGAATTTCAGTAATACGTTTCTCGGTATGTCCCTGTTCGTTTATATCTTCCTTGAGTGTTGTGCCAAGATCGATATCCTCGTATTTTACCGTTCCTCCCTGCTCGGCAATGATGGGTTCGTTGAACGGTTCAAAAGTAGCTATGGCTTTTTCTTTTTCAACTACCGTGCCGATTTTCACGCTAAGTTCGGATCCGATCTTTATTTCCTTTTTTTGATCGTGCCCGATTAAATAGAGCATGGTTACACCCGTTTCGCTTTCTTTAAGTATTTTCACATAGGCGATTTCCGTCGATACAATATCTTCCCTGCCGCATCTGATGATCGGGTCGTCTTTTCGGACCTGCTTCCCGTCTTCCACCAGCAGCTCGTCTCCGGACTCGATTTTATATTCCTTCATTACTTTGTTTACCGTTACATGACCCCGGCGGGTAAACAACCAGTTACTGTTTTCAAGCTCCACATGAGTGCCGGTTATATCGCGGATATACACCGGATACTTGAAGGAAATTTGGCTTTCCTCGCTTGTACGGGTGGCGGTACCGCCGATATGGAAGGTCCGCATGGTTAGCTGCGTTCCCGGCTGACCGATGGATTGGGCGGCAATGGTTCCCACAGCTTCCCCTATGTCAACAGAACGGTTAGTGGCAAGGTTGCGCCCGTAACACTTACGGCAGACACCGTGTTTCGCCTCACAGGTAAGAACGGTCCTAATCCTCACGGAATCAACTTCGGCGGCCTTTATGGCGGCGGCAATTTCCTCGGTGATTTCTTTGTTTACGTCAACAATAAGTTCTTTGCTGATGGGGTGCTTGACTCTTTCCAGTGTATAACGACCGATAATACGGTCGCTCAAACGCTTCCTCCCCTCCTCATCATCCTCAGCCGCCGTATATACAATTCCGTTTATTGTACCGCAGTCATCCTCGTTAACCACCACGTCCTGGGCAATGTCAACCAGACGGCGGGTAAGGTAACCGGCCCGGGCAGTTTTAAGGGCCGTATCGGCAAGACCCTTACGCGCCCCGTTAGTTGAAATAAAGAATTCAATAACCGACAACCCTTCTTTAAAACTGGAACGGATCGGCAGTTCGATAATGTCGCCTGACGGTTTGGCCATTAGGCCGCGCATAACGGCAAGCTGCCGGATTTGTTTTTTACTTCCCCTGGCCCCGGAATTGGCCATCATATAAATCGAATTAAAGCCGTCCTGATCCGCTTCCAGGGTTTTCATCATTTTATTGGTGAGTTCTTCGTTGGTCCTGGTCCATACCTCAATAACCTTGTTGTAACGTTCCCCCTGGGTCATCAACCCCTTCCGCCATTGTGTCTGAATGGCTTCAACTTCCCTGTTGGCCTGATCGATCATGCCGGCTTTTTCCCCGGGAACTACAATATCGTCAATACCGATGGTAGCTCCGAATAATGTCGCATAACGGTATCCTGTTGCCTTAATGGCGTCAAGCATTTGTACGGTGATCCAGGAACCTTTTTCTTTTAAAACATGTTCGATAAGGTTTTTCAATTCCTCGTTTTTCATTTCATAATTGAAAAAAGGAATCTCCGGCGGCATCTCTTCGTTGAACACAAGCCTTCCTGCAGTGGTTTCAATGGTCCCGTCCGCAAGAAGTTCGGCTTCCTGATCTACTTTGCTCCAAACAGGCAATTTGGAGGGTTTAACACGGATAAGGGCCCCCCAGTCCAGAACCTTGTTTTCAACGGCCATGAAAACTTCTTCAATGGAAGTGTAAACGGGGGGCCTGTCCTTACTCTCCGGTTTGTTCCAGCCGGGCCGTCTGGCGTTCGGTTTGATACGGGTAAGAAAGTTTATTCCCAGCACCATGTCCTGGGAAGGAAACACAATGGTCTCGCCGTTGGCAGGATTAAGAAGATTACGCGCGCTGAGCATCAACGTCCAGCATTCCATCTGGGCCGCCTGGGTAAGCGGCACATGGACTGCCATCTGATCGCCGTCAAAGTCGGCGTTAAAAGCCCTGCAAACCAGCGGATGCAGCTTAATTGCCTTACCTTCAACCAGCACGGGTTCAAACGCCTGAATACCGAGTCTGTGCAGAGTAGGCGCACGGTTCAGCAGTACCGGATGTTCCTTTACAACCTCGTCGAGAATAGCGTACACTTCGGCAGTTTCCTGTTCGACCAGAATTTTCGCCTTTTTAATATTGTACACCACGTCCTTGTCGACGAGTTTTTTCATTATAAAAGGCTTAAACAGTTCCATTGCCATTTTCGTGGGAAGCCCGCACTGCCACATTTTTAGATCCGGCCCCACTGTAATAACGGAACGGCCGGAATAGTCAACCCGCTTGCCGAGGAGGTTTTGACGGAAACGGCCCTGTTTTCCTTTGAGCATATCGCTGATCGATTTAAGGGGCCGGTTGGAAGAACCTTTGACCACCTTCTTTTTCTTCGAATTATCAAAAAGGGCGTCCACAGCTTCCTGAAGCATCCGTTTTTCGTTGCGGATGATGATATCGGGCGCATTGAGGGTTTGCAGTCTTTTAAGGCGGTTGTTCCGGTTGATCACCCGGCGGTACAGATCGTTCAAATCGCTGGTGGCGAAACGGCCGCCGTCCAGCTGAACCATGGGACGGAGTTCAGGCGGTATCACCGGGATAACGTCAAGGATCATCCATTCCGGTTTGTTTTTTGAATTGCGGAAATTCTCGATAATGTCGATACGCTTGAGCAGCCGTTTGTCGCTTTTCGCGCCTTTTTCTCTCATCTTTCCCCGTAGTTCGGCGGCCATTTGATCCAGGTTGAGATTTTCCAGTAAAGTTCGAATCGCCTCCGCACCCATGCCCGCTGTAAAGCCGCCGCCGTAACGTTCCTGCTCATCAAAATATTCTTCTTCGGTGAGCATTTCCCCTTTTTTTAAATCCGTGTCGGCGGGATCAATCACAACGTATTTTTCGTAGTACAACACCTGGCGCAGGGCTGTTACGGGTAAATCAAGGAGCAGGCCCATACGGGTTGGGGTGGAGCGGTAGTACCATATATGCGATACCGGGGCGGCAAGTTCAATATGCCCCATGCGCTCGCGGCGGACTTTAAAATGGGTAACCTCAACGCCGCAGCGGTCGCAGATAACCCCTTTGTACCGAATCGATTTAAACTTCCCGCAGTAACATTCCCATTCTTTGGTTGTTCCGAAGATCCGTTCGCAGAAAAGACCGTCCTTTTCGGGCCGGAGACTCCGGTAGTTTATCGTTTCGGGTTTTTTAACTTCCCCGTATGACCAGTTCCTGATCATTTCCGGAGAAGCCAGCCGTATCATTATCGAATCAAAATCCTGTATGTCCCGCATTCTTCACCCCCCGTTAGAAATTGCTTCCCGATTTCTCTATCAGTTCCTCGTCTTTCTCGGTTAGAGGAATTTGTTTATTTTTGGAATCAAAGATCGCCAGATCCAAAGCAAGCCCCCGGAGTTCCTGCACAAGCACGTTGAACGATTCGGGAATGCCCGCGGATGTGGAAGGTTCCCCTTTTATAATGGCTTCGTAGATTTTGGATCGCCCCGTCATATCATCTGATTTGATTGTCAGAAGCTCCTGCAGGGTATGCGCCGCGCCGTAGGCTTCCAAAGCCCAAACTTCCATTTCGCCTAACCTCTGACCGCCGAACTGGGCTTTGCCGCCCAGGGGCTGCTGGGTTACCAGTGAATAGGGGCCGGTGGAACGGGCGTGCATTTTATCGTCAACCAGGTGGTGGAGTTTGAGGAAGTAAATCACCCCGCAAAAAACCGGGTTCACAAACAACTCGCCTGTTTTTCCGTCGCGAAGACTGGTCTTGCTTGTTACAGGCAATCCCGCCTCTCTGAGTTTTTCCTCAATCTGTTCGGTTGAAGGGGATTGAAAAACCGGAACGGAATAAAATTCGTCCAGGGTGGAGCCCGCCCATCCAAGCTCGGTTTCCAGAAGCTGGCCTATGTTCATACGGGAAGGAACACCCAGGGGGGTCAGGCAGATATCCAGCGGCGTGCCGTCTTCCATGTAAGGCATATCCTCTTCGGGGAGTATGCGCGCCACAACGCCCTTGTTTCCGTGCCGCCCCGCCATTTTGTCGCCTTCGCGGAGTTTGCGTTTGGTTGCGATAAGCACCTTAACCACTTCGTCAACACCCGGGTTTAGATCATCACCTTCCGTCCGTTTAAGCCGCTGTATGTCGATAACGGTTCCTTCGATTCCGTGCGACACCCGCAGTGAAGAATCCCGCACCTCTTTGGCCTTTTCACCGAATATCGAGTTGAGAAGTTTAAATTCCGGGGTTGTTTCGGTTTCGCTTTTCGGCGTCGTCTTTCCCACCAGGATGTCGCCGGCCCGGACTTTTGCGCCGATGCAGATAATGCCTTCGCGATCCAGATTATCCAGACTCTTTTCGTTGGTGTTGGGAATTTCGTCGGTGATTTTTTCCGGCCCGAGTTTGGTTTCCCTCACTTCGGTTGAAAATTCCTTGATATGGATGGAGGTAAACATATCGTCCTTGACCACTTTTTGGGAGATAAGGATCGAATCTTC
>Ga0082212_10008213_pt1 | contig 13677 bp, 11 predicted proteins | sample TergutNt197P3_FD_71548 | JGI IMG/M metagenome (GOLD analysis project Ga0082212, IMG submission 71548) | Neocapritermes taracua P3 segment gut microbial communities from Petit-Saut dam, French Guiana - Nt197 P3 | ecosystem: Host-associated > Arthropoda: Insects > Digestive system > Gut ... | reverse complement strand
AGTTCCTTGAGCCGCTCCTTGTCCTTGACCCCGAAACGCTGCTCTTCGTCGATCACGATAAGGCCGAGGTTTCTGAACTGCACGTCCCGCTGGATGATCCGGTGGGTTCCAATCAGCAGATCAATCTCGCCGTTTACAAGCCGGGCTAGAATGGCGCGGGCATTTTTCCGGTCGACAAAACGGGACAGCATCGCCACGCGCACGGGAAACAGCGAAAACCGGTCAAGAAAATTCTCGTAGTGCTGCTCGGCAAGGATCGTAGTGGGGGCGAGGAACGCCGCCTGCCTGCCGCCCATAATCGCCTTGAAACAAGCGCGGACGGCAACCTCGGTTTTGCCGTAGCCCACGTCGCCGCAGACCAGCCGGTCCATCGGGCTGGGGCTTTCCATGTCGGTCTTGATCTCCTCCACGCAGCGGAGCTGATCCTCGGTTTCCTCAAACGGAAATGCCGCCTCGAACATGGTCTGCCATTCGGAATCTTTGGGAAAGGCAAAGCCCTGCGACTGCTTGCGTTTCGAGTACAGTTCGATGAGCCGCTGGGCAAGTTCTTCCGCAGCTTTCTTTACCCTGTTCTTGCGGCTCTCCCAGCTTTTCGATCCGATGGTATCCAGCCGGGGCGGAGAACCCTCGTTGCCGATGTAGCGCTGCACCATGTTCACCTGTTCCACCGGCACAAACACCGTTTCCTCACCGGCGTACTCAAGCTGAATGTAATCACGTTCGTAACCAAGGGCATTTATCCGCTCAATGCCCTTGAACAGCCCGATACCATGGTTCACATGGACGACATAGTCGCCGGGGTTCAGTTCGACAAAAGTATCGATGGCCGCAGAGCGGGCGGTCTTGAGCGAGCGTGGCGGCCTTTTGCGGCGGCCAAAGATCTCGTTCTCCTGCACAAGCATGAACCGTATGTCCGGCAGGGAAAAACCGGCGGAAAGGGGCGAGGGCATTATCGAAAGCAAATCAACAACCTCGCCCTGTAAGGCGGGTTGTTGTTTTGGTAAGGTATTTGTCTCAGCGTACATACCTTCGGTATGTACGCTTCGCATACAATCATGCGGCGTAAGCATCGTACTGATGCGTTGTGCCTGCACCTCGGATTCCGCCGCCACGGCGATGTGCCAGCCGCCGGCGTGCAGCGCGGCAAATTCGTCTTTCAGGTACATGATATTGCCGAAAAAACTCCGCGAGGGATCGCAGGGAATGTCGATGTGGGTGACATTGGGCTTCGGATCGCTTTTAATGGTCTTGAAGGAAATAACCTGAGGGGCGCTCTGCGTCTCATAATCGGCAATCATTTTTTTGAAATCAAGCAGCAATCGTTCGGGCAAAGGGTATTCGTGGCGATTCCCTTCCCGCCGAGAACGCATATACAGGCTGTGGTACTCCCGGTTCAGGCTTTCCTGGGCATTTTCCAGCCGCTCCCTGTCAATCAACACTAGCGTACCTGATGCATCATTCCCAATTTTTTCACGCAGAGGCGCAGAGAACGCAGAGGAACTACGAATCTTACTTCCTTCTTCCCTTTGCGCCTTTGCGCCTTGGCGTGAGGAATTTGGAATTATTGCCTTTTCCGTGCCAAGGTAGTCGAGTAGGCTGGCGGCTTTCTCGAAGGCCAGGGGGTAGAACATCTCTTCCCCGGCAGCGGCGCGGCGGGTGATCAACTCCTCGACGATAGCTTTTCCGTCGTCGCCGAATTCATTAAAGGCGGCGAGATTTTTTTCCAGAACTTCAATCCGCTCGTCGGTCCAGACAACCTCCCGCATGGGGCGAATCAGCAGTTCCGGCAGCATTTCGCGTCCCGGCCCACTGCCCTGCATCAGCGGATCGAAACGCTTGATCGACTCAACCTGATCAAAATCAAACAGGATACGGTAGGCAACGGCTGTGGCCGCCGCATCTTCCCCGCCCATCAATATGTCCAGCACCTCGCCGCGCAGGGCAAATTCTCCGTGAAGCTGCACTTTTGGAACACGGGTATAACCGTAGGAAACCAGAGTCTGCGCCATGCCCGCCGTATCGATCTTCCCGCCCGGCTTGATGCTGATCAAAAGGCTTTTAATATACTCAGGCGGCGGCAGGGGGGTAAGGAAGGCGCGCTCGGGAATGACGACGATACCCGGTTTTCCCAGCGCCAAATCTACCAGCACCCTGACCCGTTCCCCAAACACCACCGAAAGCGGGGACAGTTCCCGGTAAGGAGCCGCCCCCCACCAGGGGAATTGTAGATATGGCAGGCCGGCGGCAGCCATGTCCAGTTCCATGTCGGCGGCGTCGGTTTCCTGGGGAAGGACAGCGAAATACAGGCCGGGGCGCTGTGCATAGAGCTTTGCCAAAAGCAGCGCGCCCATTGCTCCCTCGCAGCCCTCAATTTCCAGGGGGAATTTCCCTTCCCGGACGGCGGAAACATAGTCGGCAACCGGCCTTGATCTGCTTATTGTGCCCAAAAGCTCAGAAAACGATAAGGTATTCATGCCATTCTGCCGATAACTATAATGTAGAACTGTATTCTTGTATATTGAGATAGGGGTAAAAGGAAGCAAGGATGAAAAATATAAAGAAAGTGTTGATTATTCTGCCGGTAATGTTGAGCGTGTTGTTTCCTCTGGGCGTACATGCGGCGCAGGGAAATGTGGAGTTTGACATTCGTTTTTACGACAGGCGTATTTACTATGCCGAAGGCGATCCCGTCCTTATCCAGGTGACTGTCACCAACAACAGCCCTTCGACCTACCGGTTCAAGCTGGCGGACGAACGGGTGTTTTCCCTTGAATTCGACGTTAGAACGGTGAGCAACCGCCCTCTGGAACAGTCTGATACGCTGATCCGCAAGCGGACCCAGTACCAGCAGATTTATTTCCGCGAAATAGCGGTAGAAACAGGCGAGTCTTTTTCGTTTGTTGAAGATCTTCGTGATTATGTAAAACTCAATGATCCGGGAACATTTGTAGTCAAGGCCAGTGTATACCCTGAACTTATCCGTTCCAATGCTTCCGAGGGGATACTCGAATCCAAGCGCCTGAGCCTCAGCATCAGGCCGCCGGTAATTCCCGGTCCCGACGGTGTGCCCCTTGAGATGGATGTTGCCACCGGCGCGATACTGGTACGGGAACGGCTTGCGCCCGACCGTGTTGTGGACTATATGCTGACGGCGCGGCAGCGATCGCAGTGGGAACGATTCTTCCTGTATCTCGATCTTGAGGCGATGTTGTCGAAGGATGCAGCACGCCGGCGGGAATGGATTGCCGAAAGTGCGCAGGGCAGGAGGCGGATGATAGAAAAATTCCGGCAGGAACTGAGCAGTTCGACAGTTGACGGGACGATTTCAGTCAGCCCCACCGATTATGAGATAGAACGAACCCAGTACAACAACTTTGAGGGAAGCGTAACGGTACTGCAAAAATTCAGAAACGCCAATTATACCGAACGCAAACGTTACACCTATTATCTGCAGCTAAAAGACAATATCTGGACTATTGTGGATTACTCGGTGGTGAATCTGGGGACTGAATGAAACTGCTTTTGGTGCTTGGATCTAATGACAACTTCGACATTATTTCCAGGTCACTGAAACCTCTGGGATTTGAACTGATCTGTTATCATCAAGTACTCAAGGCGATTAACAACATCGACGAAATCAACCCCTCGGCAATAATCGTCAGCGCCAGGGACTTTCCCAGACACTGGAAAATTCTTGTTCAGTTTGTCCGAAGCGAGCGCTCGGTAGAGGTATGTCCCATTGTTGTCCTGAAAAGCGGAAAGACATTCAGCACCGAGGAAACATCGAAGGCGTATTATTTGGGGGTTAACGGGGTAGTAAACGACGAACTGGACAAACCGGAAGAACTGGATCGTCTGCAGAAAATTCTCAGCAGCTATATGCCGGTACATGAAAAAAGGAAAGACCATCGTTTTATCGTGGAACCCTGGAATCACATCGGTTTTCTGATGGTAAACGCCGCCGGGAAATCAATTATTACCGGCGAGGTAAAAACCCTTTCCTCGGGCGGCCTCTCGTTCAGGCCGGACGCTTCCATGCCGCAGGAGGGCATTCCCCCGCACAGCGAAATCCGCCAATGCAGCCTCCGTATCGGCGACGCTATCCTCTCTCCGGCCTGCAGCCTTATTCGCTCCGGAAAAACCCTCTCGCTGAAATTTATTTCTTTTCCCAAAGATCAGCAGCGTATACTCGACCAGTACCTCGAAGAATTTCCCCTTCTGGAAGCCAAAAAAGCAAACTGAGCAAAACCGGCAAAAATAGCCCTTGCGCCTTATTTTCTCATGTGTTATCATATCCATGTAAATTTAAATTTTAAATTTACATTTACATGGAGAAAAAATGGGCTATTTTTCACGTTATATCGAACATTCCCTTATAGAGTCGCTTGTAAATTTTCCGGTTACTGCCGTTACCGGCCCCCGGCAATGCGGCAAATCCACTCTGGTTAAGCAATTGCTCAAAGAGCCCGGTAAACCGCTGTCCAGACTTTTTTCCGGTTACGTTTACCTGGATTTGGAGAGGCCTTCGGATCTCGGAAAACTGGATAATGCGGAGTGGTTTCTCGGCTCACAAAAGGGAAAACTCATCTGCATTGACGAAATTCAACGCAAACCGGAATTATTTCCACTAATTCGCAGTCTTGTGGATGAGTGGGAAAGGCCGGGATGCTTTCTTATCCTTGGTTCTGCCTCGCGGGATCTTCTGAAGCAAAGTTCGGAATCGCTGGCGGGAAGGGTATCCTATAAACGTCTTACCCCCTTTCTGTGGACTGAACTTGGGGGGAAATATTCTATGGAACGGTATTTTTCCGCAGGCGGTTTTCCACGGAGCATTCTTGCCAATAACAGGGGGATATCGTATCAATGGAGGGAAGACTTTATTTCCACATTTCTTGAACAGGATTTGCTTCAATGGAGAGATGTTACCCCCGCAGCCATGAGGCGGCTCTGGCGTATGCTGGCCCACATAAACGGACAGACGGTAAATTATTCTACATTGGCTTCTTCTCTGGGGATTAGCTCCGTGTCTGTAAAAAAATACATTGACCTGCTTGCAAGCACCTATATGGTAGATATTGTCCCTCCCTGGTTTTCCAATTTAGGCAAACGGATTGTCAAGGCTCCTAAAGTATACATTGCCGATTCGGGAATAACCGCGACCCTCCTGGGGCTTCATTCTTTTGAGGAATTATCGGGGCATCCGGTCTTCGGATCAGTTTGGGAACAGATAGTGCTTGCCAATCTCCGCGGCTGGTATCCGAATGCGGAAATTTGTTATTACAGAACATCCAACGGAGCTGAAGCCGATTTTGTTATCAACGTCGATGGAACGGTATATACGATAGAATGTAAAGCTTCGTTTAGTCCGGTTTTAACCAAAGGGAATTACCTGGCTTTTGAGGACATTGCATCCAAACATACCTTTGTGGTTACCCCTGCCCCGGATAACTGGTCTCTCAAGCCAAATATTGATGTGGTATCTCTGGGAGAATTGCGGAAAAGACTTTCAAAAAAGGGAAAAAGATGAAAACCATTTATCTTGCGGGCGGCTGCTTTTGGGGAGTAGAAAAGTATCTTTCACTAATACCGGGAGTCGTCTCTACATTGGCGGGCTATGCCAACGGACGCACGGAGAATCCTTCCTATGAAGATGTTTGTTACAAAAACACCGGACACGCCGAGGCCGTAAAAGTAACATACGATCCGGCAGGGATAAATCTAAAATTTCTGTTAGAGATGTTCTACGACGTGATTGATCCGACATCTCTGAACCGTCAGGGCGGCGACATCGGGACGCAGTACCGTACCGGCATCTATTATACCGACGGAGAGGACAGGGAAATCATTCTCGCTTCTATCGAAGATTTGCGAAAGCGCTTCAAAAATCCGGTTGTTGTTGAGGTAATGCCCCTGCAGAATTTTTATCCCGCAGAAGACTACCATCAAAAGTATCTGGACAAAAATCCGGGCGGCTACTGCCATATCCCCGGAGCCAAGTTCGATAAAGCGAAGAACAGTTAACAATATGGCCTTCGGCCTATGCCGATTGGAATGATTGTAACACCGCCATTCGGCGGTTAACGTCATCAACGAATGACACGAATGAACACGAATAAATCAGCCTTAAATAATCTCACGCAGAGACGCAGAGCACGCAAAGGAATACGGGCTGTCCATAAACAGCGCGCAAGCTTCCTTGATCCCTAATGCCTCCAAGGTTTCGATAGAGGCAGTATACCCCCGAACGAAAACTCTGCGCCTCTGCGCCTTGGCGTGAGGAAATTGGGAAAATTTATTTGCGTAATTCGTTGAATCTTCTTACATCCCAAACGCCGCGCGAAAATTTCCTTCAATGATTTTTTCCATTTCGGCGGCGGTCGCGCATTCGCTGCCGGCCGTGCGGCGCAGGGCGGCTATTGCTTCGAGTATGGGCACAATATCGGCATAGACGGAAAATTCCCTGCCGCGCGGGGGCTGGAAGGGGGCGTCGGTTTCGGTGAGCAGACGTTCGACGGGGAAGACGGCGCAGCAGCGCATCGCCTCTCTGTGATTAAGCATAACGGTTGTGCCGAATGAAAAGAAGGCGTTTATTCCCCGCCTGAGCAGGGCTTCCCCCTCCCCCGCCGTACCCGGCCATGAATGAAAAACAACCGCCCTGCATTTTTTTAACACGACATCGTGGGCAAAAATTTTATGCATGGCGCGGCGGGCGTGGATCACCAACGGCAGATCGCATCGCAGGGCTGTTTCCAGATGGACGGCAAAGAGATCGTCCTGGATTTTTTCCGTTTCCCGATATGCCGCGTTGAACAGGTCAAAGCCCGTCTCTCCAACCGCCGCCAGCCGCCCCTCGCTCGCCAGCGTTTCCAGCGTTGTTAACATATCCTCGAAATAACCCGAATTACGAACCCTCCCTCCCCTCTGCGAGCTTTGCGTCTCTGCGCCTCTGCGTGAAATATTCGGAATTAAGCATGCGGGCAATTGCGGGTGTATGGCGAAGCAGGGCAGGATTGGCGCGGCGGCATCGGTTTTCGCCTGCCCGGAAAGGCGTTCGCACAATTCAAATTCTTCAAGGGTGGTCGCGCTGGCGGCGCAGATAACCCCCAGCCGCCGCCGTTCGCTTTCGGCATCAGGAAGAAACTCGTTCAGGTTAAATGGATGGCAGTGGGCGTCGGTGAGCATGGATTATCGTACCGTTACCAAGCTGACCCTGCCGGCGGCAAGACCCCAGCGCCGCTCGACATACTCGGAAAACGCCTGCGCCTCGCGGACAAACGCCTCGGCGAGCAAAGGCCATGTTTCTGTGGTCTGATCTTTTTCGGGGAGGTCGGCCTTCCGGCGCGGGGAATCCTCCAGCCGGGAAGGGAGCAGTACGCCGAAGTAATGACCCGCCTGCGAAACCGGCTGCTGCAAAATATGCGCCATAAATTCATTGATCATCAAATATTCGTCGGCAGTGTCGTATTGCTGGAAACCAAAGTAGGAGAAGATGAAGCGTTTTGCCTCCGAACCAAGCTGCTGCCAGCGAAAGCGGCTAAAGGCGCGAAAATCCTCGTCGATAAAAAACAATCCGTGAAAACCCTCGTGTGCCATAAACCGGTAGCGGAGGTTTTCATCCGACTCCCGCGAAATCGAAATGATCCCGCCCTCCCCCGCCTCTACACTGCCGCTGTTTTCACGGATGATGCCCGCGTAAAGAAGTATTTGCTCCAGTTCGCGTTCCTCGGCAAGCAGGGGAAAATGCGAGGCGCGGGCGGCCTGGAAAAAACGGGCAAGGTCGGCGGCGCGGTAATCGTGGGCGTTCCAGCCGTGCAGTTCGGCAATCTCGCTGTCGGCGGCAAGCCTCCCGCGAAAACCCGCTTTTTCAACAAAAAACGCCAGCCGCTTAAGCATCCGATCCTGCACGGCGTAATCGGCCATGTCGAAGATCAGCAGCGAGGGAAAATGTTCCCAGCGAAAAACCTCGTAGCGGCTGTCGCGCCATCGCTCCACAGGCCATGTGAGGATAATACCGGGGTCTGCCGAAATCGGAGAAGGAAAGCGGGATATGTCCGCGTAAATGATTCTGAAAGAAAGCGAACGATCCCCCGATAATGTCAATGGTCTCCCGTTATGCGTAAACAGCAGCGGCGGTATATGCAGACGATCAAGGCGCGGCGATATTTCAAAACGGCGGTTTCCCGCCTCAAGGGCCGCTTCCCGCCCCGGCGACAGTTCCACCGAAACAAACGGAAAAAAGCCCGCCGGCACGCCGGGCATGGCCGCCGCCGAACCCAGATCAATCACCCAGGCAGAATCGCCGCTTCTGGACACCAAGGGGGTGATGTACCAATGATCGCCGGCGGCGTCATGCCCGCGGTAAAAGCCGAACCACCGTTCCCTGAGTTCGACGGATCGAATATGCAGAGCGGCGTCTTTAGCCGGGCGGTTCCTCTCAGCGCCGCCGGTAAAAACGACAGCGAATCGCTGGGGAACAGTATCGCTCACAGGAATTGCGTAATGGATAATATCGCCCAAATCACCCACGCCAGCGGGCAATGCCCATGAATAGCCGCCTATTTCCACAACCGGCTGCCGCTGCAAATCCGCGGCATTAACCGAATACGCTATCTCCAAAGACGCAGGCGGTAAAACCACGGGGGAAGCGGCAAACATGTATTCGAGTTTTTTGTCCTTTGAAAAACTCAGCCGCCCTTCTGCGGCCTCGCGGCTTAAACCCAGAAGAACCTGATCCGAACCGTGGACGGGAAATTCGACAGGCCTCCCTTTGGGTCCGCATGAAAGCAGATAGAACGAAAATATCGCAGGCAGTAATCTTGATGACACGCGGTAAAAAACCATTTACAACGCGACAATACCCTTGGCTATCAGTGTAGCCAGGCTAAATCTTCTCTCCATTGATGTTCCCGGATCGTTGCTCAGAAAATTTTCCAGTCTGGCGGAAAAAGAATCGGGCAATACCGGAAGTTCAAGCACCTGTTTGTAATAAGCGCGGTGCGACGGCTCGAAACGGCGGTTGGCGCAGAACAGGGCAAGGCAGGCCGTCTTGATAAAACCCGCCGATGCCAAAAGATAATGAAATTCATCGCCCTGGAAAGCGGCCGCTCCCAGGTCGGAAAGAAAATGTTCCATTTTTGACTGGGAAGCGCCCCTCATTTCCAGCCAGAACATTTCGCCGATATTCCCCAGCCGCTTCCGCACGTTCTGAATCCACTTGCTGCGGGAAAACAGAATTTCCCCGTTTGCCAGGCGGTAATAGCCGTAGGTTCCCGAATCTTTAATCAGCCACAGGGAATCCAGTTTCGTATCGGCAATGGAAACCAGTTCCTCTACCTTTCCGGTAAACTTGTATTCCAGCCGCACGGGGATATCCTCAATAAGAAAGCGGTCTTTCTCGTTCTGACCCGAGCTTTCAAAGGCAGCCACGTCGCTGCCGTAAAGCTGGCATCTCTCAAGTACGCCGGGGATGGGGGCGGAGAAAAACACGTCGAGGATCAGCGCGAAATACGGATCCAAAATATCCGCCAGAGCCGCTTCGTTAAGGGTAACACATTCAACGCCCGGCCATTTGGAAAGAATCCCGATAAAACGTTCAACCAGCATTTTTGTTTTGTACTTCATATCATCCCCCCACAGTATATTTTAGCAGGGGATCCGTATTTTGAAAACCGTAAAAACCGCCGCTTGTCAGGCTCTGCCGCCCCCCCTCCGCGGCAAAAAGCAAACCTTCCGGGGGTACATACCACTTTGGCGGGGCATGTTGATCTTTCCCGGTATTGGGCATAGACTCTCCCTATTACAGGAGGAACTATGAAAAAAATCGTAATAGCCGCGGCGGCCATTGTATTCGCAGGCGCCCTTGTCTTTACGGCTTGCAGCAGGAAGGCTCCGCAAACGGCGGCGGCGTATCACATCGGCATTGTAACCGGGACCGTTTCCCAGTCTGAAGACGATCTGCGGGGCGCCGAAGAACTTATCAGGCGCTACGGCGCGGCGGCATCGGGCGGAATTATCCAGCACATCACCTACCCCGACAGCTTTATGGATCAGATGGAGACCACCATCACCCAGATTACTACCCTGGCCACCGACCCCCTGATGAAAGCGATTGTCGTTAACCAGGCGATTCCGGGCACCGCCGAAGCGTTCCAGCGAATAAAGGAAAGCCGACCTGACATTCTGCTTTTTGCCGGCGAAGCCCATGAAGACCCGCTGGTAATCCAGCAGTCGGCCACCCTGGCAATCAACTCCGATTTTATCAGCAGGGGCTACACCATCCCCTGGGCAGCGCAACAACTTGGCGCGGACACCTTTGTCCACATCAGCTTCCCCCGGCACATGAGCTACGAAAGCCTGGGTCTGCGGCGGCAGATATTTGAAGCGGCATGCAACGATCTTGGAATTAGATTTGTATTTGTCACCGCTCCCGACCCCACTTCCGACGTGGGCGTGGCGGGCGCGCAGCAGTATATCCTCGAACAGACCCCTCAATGGATCAACCAGTACGGCAGGAATTCAGTTTTCTTCTGCACCAACGACGCCCATACCGAACCGCTTTTGAAGCAGCTTTTTGAATACGGCGGAATGTTTGTCGAAGCCGACCTGCCCAGCCCGCTGATGGGCTATCCGGGCGCTTTGGGAATCGATCTTACTGCGGAAGCGGGAAACTTCCCCGCGATTCTGAAAAAAGTCGAAGATGCCGTTGTCGCCAGGGGAGGCGCGGGCAAATTCGGTACATGGGCTTTCTCTTACGGTTTTTCCGCCTCGGCAGGGCTGGGTGAATATGCCAAGCGTGTACTGGACGGCAGAGCGGCGATTGACAGCACCGCCGACCTGTACGCAGCTCTGGGCGAATACACTCCCGGCGCAAAATGGAACGGTGGCTTTTATATCGACGCCAATACCGGCGTACTGTCGAGAAACCATCTGCTTATCTACATGGACACCTATGTAATGGGCCAGGGCTTCCTGCCCACCACCGAACAGCATGTTCCCGAAAAGTACTACCAGATTAAATTCCAGCCCAACTAGAGGCTCATGACCCAAATTCCGCTGCTGCGCCTGGAAGGAATCAGTAAAGACTTCTATGGCGCAGCCGTTCTTTCTGGAGTGAATTTCTCCCTTAACAAGGGAGAAATTCTGGGTCTTGTCGGAGAAAACGGCGCGGGTAAAACAACACTCATGCACATTCTCTTCGGGCTGCCGGATATTATTGAAACCGGCGGCTACGGCGGCAGAATTTACATCGAAGGCGAACCGGTTACATTCAAGTCGCCGTTTGAAGCGCTGGATGCCGGCATCGGCATGGTGCATCAGGAATTTTCACTCATCCCCGGCTTTACTGCCTGCGAAAACATTATGCTGAACCGCGAACCCACCGCTTACAATCCGGCGGTGGAACTTTTCGGAGAACGACTTGCCTCGCTCAGGCGGGCGCAGATGGAGAAACATGCCGCCGAAGCCATCGCCAAGCTGGGGGTTAACATTTCTCCGCACACTCTGATCGAACAGATGCCGGTCGCCCACAAACAGTTTACCGAGATAGCCCGCGAAATCAGCCGCGAAGAGGTAAAGCTGCTGGTACTGGACGAGCCGACAGCGGTATTGACCGAAAGCGAAGCCGATATTCTCCTTGCCGGTTTGAAGCGCCTGTCAAACGAAGGAATCGCGATCATTTTTATTTCCCACCGTCTGCATGAGGTAACGGAAATCTGCGACCGGATTCTCGTGCTGAGAGACGGACAGATGATCCGTGACGTGCAAAACAAAGACGTGACGGTGCAGGACATTACCACCTGGATGATCGGCAGAGAGGTATCGGACCACCATGCCCGCTCTGACGGCAGAAAACTTGAAGGGGAGGCGTTCCGTCTTGAGAATCTCTGGGTGGACATGCCCGGAGAAACCGTAAGAGACGTTTCCTTTTCGGTGCGAAAGGGCGAGATATTCGGCATCGGCGGCCTTGCCGGACAGGGCAAGCTGGGAATCCCGAACGGCGTGATGGGACTTTGTGCCGCCGGAGGCAGGGCATGGATAAACGGAGAAAAACTTGAACTGAAAGACCCCCGGACAATTCTTGACCGCGGCACGGCATTTGTCAGCGAGGATCGGCGCGGGGTTGGCCTTCTCCTGGACGAAAGCCTTGAATGGAATATCGCCTTTGGCCTTATGCAGATAAGGGGGCAATGTCTCAAAAAATTTTTCGGCGGATTGTTCAGTCTGCGGGACGAACAGGCGATGCGCCGTCTTGCCGAAGAATACATTGCCAGGCTGGAAATAAAGTGCATCGGTTCGAAGCAGAAGGCAAAAGAACTTTCCGGCGGCAACCAGCAAAAAATTTGCCTTTCCCGCGCGTTTGCCCTGGAACCAAAGCTGTTGTTTGTCTCCGAGCCGACCAGGGGCATAGACGTCGGCGCGAAAAAGATAGTGCTTGACACCCTGCGTTTTTACAACCGGGACAGGGGAACGACCATTGTGATGGTTTCCAGCGAGCTGGAGGAACTCCGTTCAATCTGCGACCGTATTGCCATTGTCGATGAGGGAAGAATCGCCGGCATCCTCCCGCCCGATTCTCCGGCGGCGGAATTCGGCCTTTTGATGTCCGGGGGAAAAGCGGCATGATAAACCAGAGAATTAAGGATTTTATCGTCGACTTCGGCTGGCCCCGGCTGATCATTTTTTTCTTTGTGGTGGCCTTGTTTATCACCGCTCCCTTTGTCGGCGTTAACATCGACAGTTCCTTCAAGGACGTATTGGTACGCTTTGGGCAGAACGGCATCATGGTGCTGGCAATGGTTCCCATGATGCAGTCCGGTTCAGGGCTGAACTTTGGTCTGCCGGTGGGAATCGTGGCGGGGCTTTTGGGTTCGACGATTTCAATGCAGTGCCGGTTTACCGGCCTGGCGGGTTTTACGATGGCAATCCTGTTCAGCCTGCCCTTCTCTGTTGTCTTCGGCTGGCTGTACGGCCTTTTGCTAAATAAGGTTAAGGGCGAAGAAATGACCATCGCCATGTACATCGGTTTTTCCATTGTAACCTTCATGGCGATTATGTGGCTGATGCTTCCCTTTTCGAATCCTACGATGGTCTGGGGCTACACCGGCAGGGGACTGAGGACGACCATCACTCTGGACGGTTACTGGGCGCGTATACTCAACAATTTTCTGGTTGTAAAAATCGGGCCGTTTTTTGAATTTCCCACAGGCTCGATTCTGTTTTTTGCATTGATGGCGGCAATCATGTGGCTGTTCATGCGCAGTCGCACCGGTACCGCCCTTACCGCCGTCGGCTCAAATCCCGATTTTGCCCGCGCCGGCGGTGTTTCGGTTGACCGGTGCCGGATTATCGGAGTGATCATTTCCACGATATTCGGCGCGGTCGGAATTCTTACCTACCAGCAGAGCTTTGGCTTTATTCAGCTGTACAACGCTCCGCTGTACATGGCGTTTCCCGCTGTCGCGGCGGTGCTTCTCGGCGGCGCTTCGGTCAACAAGGCGGGCATACTCAACGTTGTAGTGGGGACTTTTCTTTTTCAAAGCATACTCACCATGACTCCGTCGGTGATTAACAATATTCTGCGTACCGACATGTCCGAGGTGATCAGGATACTTATTTCCAACGGGATGATCATCTATGCCCTTACCCGCAGGACAAAGGTAACCAAATGAAAATAACAGG
>Ga0082212_10008212_pt1 | contig 13677 bp, 13 predicted proteins | sample TergutNt197P3_FD_71548 | JGI IMG/M metagenome (GOLD analysis project Ga0082212, IMG submission 71548) | Neocapritermes taracua P3 segment gut microbial communities from Petit-Saut dam, French Guiana - Nt197 P3 | ecosystem: Host-associated > Arthropoda: Insects > Digestive system > Gut ... | reverse complement strand
GGTATCTTGACAGTTATATGGCAAAAAATCTGTATTGGTTTCACAGCCCAGCCTACAGTTGTTATAATCCCGAAGGACAAAATCGCAGAAATCGAACCAACATTTCACTTACTCCGACCGGATATAAAAGTATGGAACGTGCTAAAAACAAACCGTCACAATACTATTTTCCTTTTGAAAGACATTGTTGCATAAGGCAAAAATAATGTTACAAGTTACTTCTAACACGTTCCTATACGCTGGAAGCATAGGTTTTCCTAAATTATCCATAAAGCCAAAACCTTTAATTTTTACCAATTGAAAAGTTGTATCATTTCTTCTGATCTCATTTACAATTGCTTCTTCAAAAACATATTCTAATTCAATATAATTTAGACTATTAGAAACGGTTCGTGCGGGAGTATTTATTTCTCCTTTTACAGAAATACTTTTCGTGTTAAAATTTAGTACATTCTTTTGTGCAAATAAACAAATGTTTGAAACAACAAACAAAAATAATATGAATACCTTTTTCATGATTTTACTTTTTTATAATTCGACTAATATATTTTCTATCAATTATAACAAAATATAACCCTGATGACAAAAAAGAAACATCTATTTCTTTTTCAGCAATAATATTTTTATGCAACAGCAAACTTCCTTGTATGTCGTATATTTCCAAATTTGCCGTTTTGTTTTCTCCTAAATTTATATGGAATATATTTTGTACAGGATTAGGAAAAATAACAATTTTAGATAAAACCGGAGAGCTGTTAATACTCGTAATATTTATAATCGTTTCATTAAAATTCGATAAATAAATTTCTTTTGAACCTCTTAGCTGATAATCATCGGAATATTCCGGATTTTCTTCCGTGCCTCCTATTGGATAACGAATCATTATTGAAACGAACGCTTTTAGGTAAACATTTTTCTTTATTTTAATTTCTGTTTGTATAGGACAATAACATTCTGGCTCATCCCATCCTGATGAATATTGGATATTTACCTTAATAATATCTGACTCTTCTTCATATTTTACATAATATTCAAAAACCTCAATGTCTGCTGAAGAATGGACAATAAATACTAAATTGTCGACAGTAGCACCAATGAATTGTATAGAATCAATTTGCGTTTGTGCTTGAACTATACCTTGGCATAAACATGCTGCCACAAATGCAATAAGTAATACTTTTTTCATTCTTTTTTCATTCTTTTTTCATTATTCGATTACTAATTGCTTACTTTCAACCTGACTACCTGAAGTCGCCTTTACAAGGTACGTGCCGACTACCAAGTTAGAAACCGATGTTTGCACGCTGTACGTTCCCGCCTTTTGGTTTTGTTGCGGCGCAATCAACTTTACCCTTTGTCCGAACATGTTATATAGTTCTATGCTTATCGAAGTGTTAGAAAATAATGTATAGTCAATCATTACAAATCCATTCGTTGGGTTTGGAAAAATTGAAAAGGAAAAGTTTTTAGTACCTTCTCCCTGAAAATCAATCCTTGTGTTATTTTTATTTTCAAGAGTTTTCAATCGACTGTTCAGTTCTTGAATAGCCCCGTTAAGCGTTTGAATGGTTTCGCTCTGTTCCTGAATGGCGCCCACTAAAACAGGTATCAGCGAAACGTAGTCTATACTGAGCATTCCTTTATCATCTTCATTAACTAATTCTGGAAAAACTTCTCTCAACTCTTGAGCTATAAATCCGAAATGTTTTTGATTGACGTTATACTCTTTGTCCAAAGCAAAATATTGACGCAAATCATCGTCGTTATTGATAATTGTTTTGCTGGTGTCAGAAATAGAAGGTTCTTTCAGACGATCATAATATTCTGAATAATCGTTCGGTTTAAGGTTATATTTTACCGGTCTTAATTTGCCGATTTGTTCCAATGTGCTTCCAAAATCAGTAACGTTTGTTTTTAAACGGGAATCAGACGCTTTATAGCAATTTACAGAATATCTGATAGAACCAACTACGTCTAAGGCTTCAGTAGGAGCGGTTATGCCAATACCTAAACGTTCGCTCATGTAGATACGACCATCGAAATATCCTGCATACTTACCCGGTATTAAAACATAATCCGATGGAATCCTTCCGCATATAGCAGCACCATTATTTGACCCACGAAGTAATCCGAAAACGCCATAATTACAACCATTAGTAGCATTGCCTGCTTCGCCATACACACCATAAGCTCTTCCACTTGCTTGTGGAGAGAGGTTAAAGGAGCTTCCTTTCAAAGCAAAATCATAACCACTGCCTCCGGATAAAACTGTAGATGAAACAGCAGATCTATACATAGCAAGGCCGCTACCAGTACCCAAATTTGGTAAAACAACGTTGACGCCGCTCATTGATGAAGTAGCATTATCATGAATATACAAAGCTCCGCCAGTACTATTGAAAATACTCAATTTATAGGAATATTCTGCCGTAGGGCTACTCGGGCCAATGGATACATTTTCCCAAGTATTTACTTTTAATGCTGGACTCTGTGAAAACGCCATTGCCGAGTATAGCAAAAAAAATGCTGGAATAATGATAATTTGTTTCATGTTTTTTAAATTTTTATGGTTTAAAAATTAATTATTCTTTAAAACACAAAGGTAAGAAATATTTTTCACTCGAGAAACATTTTCTTCTCCCGGCGAAATATTATTTTGGGGTGCTGGGGGGTTAGGTGAAGTAAAAAATATGTAGATTTGTCCCGATCAACAAATTCAATCCTATGGACAAATTAATAGAAAGTATATTGCCTCAAGATATTTACAAGTATTTTGAAATGGTATCCATCCATGAATACCCTCATGGGTACGAGATGATACTGGAAGAAGACGCAGCGTTATTACCCTCTGCGCTAAAAGGGGTTTCCTCAGTTGTTTTGGATGGTTTTTGTCATCCGTTGGAGTTATTACATTTTTCGATAAAGGGTAAGCCTCTGTATTTGAAGCTTTACCGACGTCGCTGGAAGGCATCCGGGAGTAAGATTCACTACAGCAACAGTTATGATTTTCATCCTGAAGGGGCAAAAACGACGCATGAATTTGCGTCTTTTTTAAAAGGAGAAGTTGGATGCACTGCAGATGAATACGTCCGTTTTCTCCTCGATACTGAACCTTGACGCACAGTTGGTATGGCGCTGGTATCGCGATCATTTGAGCGGGTTCAGGGAATCGGAGGCAAACGGGGAGCATTATCGTCATGATTTGCAACTGGCAGATGGAGAGACTGTTCGCGTTCCGGTTTACAAGTCGGAAAACTTTGGCGTCTCAATGGCTATAGACGAAAAACAAATTGGCGAAGAGATGCATACCATCATCAGCAACCGTGAAACGGGCAAGATTGCGCTGATGGCTCGCAGTATGCGTTACGAAGATTTACGGAAGCTGCTGGACGAAGACAGCGTTGATTGTCGTGTGGTAGAGACTCTTACCCGCGACCTGTCGCCATTGTATGCCAAAGTTGGTAATGACCTGTTTTTCAATTCTTCTCCGATAGCCGACAAGTTCCATATCATCCGTTCGCTGACGGACGCCTGTCAGGATGTTCGTGTCAGGCTCCGGCAGGATTTGCTTCGCGAGAGAAGGCTTCAATATCAGGAACATAAAAAACGGGAAAAGCAACGGAAAAAGGAATGTCAGACTTACGGGAAAGAATATGTCAGAGAAAAATTTCAGTACGAAGAAGAGGAATTATCCAATGGCGAAACTGTATTGGAAGCCTTAGCCCGCAGCCGCTATCTGCTTTTCAAATACGCTGCTGACTGGACGGTTTCACAACGAAACAGGGCATACGCGCTGTTTGAAAAATTCCCTGAAATCAAAAAGGTGTATGACCGGTGCTGTGAGTTTCGCCATTGGATGAAGAAAGAAAACGTAGGGCGAAGTATCTCTTTGATAAAGGAAGATTTAAACGCATGGATGCAAAGGGTTGAACAGGACGATGTGGATGAAATGCTTAACTTTAAATCACTCATTGAAAGGAATATGCTGCCTGTATTAAATTATTTCCGCTTTGGCGCAACTAACGCTATCGCCGAAAATATCAACAGCCAAATACAACGTTTCATCATGATCAATCAAGGAACCAGAGATAGAGAATTCTTCTATTTCCGAATGAAAAATTACTTCACCTAACCCCCCCAGCACCCCAAAATAATATTTCGCCAAATATTTTTGTGATTTTTTTCAGGGCAATCAAAGTTTTCAAAATCGTAATCGCCGAAAGAGGCTGAAAAAAACAGCCTCACATTTGTCCATTACACCAAAATTGACTATTTTACTTTCCTGTACAAACGTATCATGGGAATAAATAAACAGAATACGTCCGTTTCACAATCACTTATTTTTCAACACACTGGCGTTTTTTTGGATTTTCCAGACCGCCTCGGCAATCTGATCCATGTCCCGTGTCGAACCAAGTAACATTGTCTGCGAAAACCAGATAGCCTCTTCGCCGGTCAATTGATCGTTCTGAGGACAGTGGATGCGTTCGAGCCACTGTTTCATGGTTTTTTCACCGTATATTTTCAGATAATATCTGTTTTTTGCCAGCCCTGTAACATACCCGTCTCGGTTCATCTGTCCGTAACCGCTGCCGCAGGGTACGCCTTCCGCATTCAGCGCTTCGATAAATCTGCTTCGGCTCAGCCCGTCGAACTGCGACTTGTCGTAACGAAACATATACAAATGGTAAGCGCTGTTGGTAACGCCTTCGTATAACTTTGCCGGCATGATACCCGGAATTTCATTGAAAAGTCGCGTCAGGTAGGCAGCATTGGCGCTTCTGCGTTTCGACTGCGCTTCCAGTCGGGTCATTTGCGCCAGGAGCAGGTTGGACTGAAACTCGGTGATACGCATGTTGGTTCCGCGGGTTCCTTCGCCTGTGGCAAGCGATGCAGTAGCGCTCCCCTGTCCCTGATGGTGAAATCTGTAACAAGCCTTGATGAAATCTTCGTCGTTGCTGGTGATAGCGCCGCCTTCAGCGCAATTCAGATTTTTGGTCGATTGAAAACTAAACGCTCCGCCCAATCCAAACGAACCGACTTTTTTACCTTTCCATTCTGCCAAATGCGCCTGACAGGCGTCCTCGATAACGGGAATCCTGTGTTTTTGCCCGATAGCCAGTATTTTGTCAATATCCGCAGGCGAACCTCCAATATGTACAGGTATCAACATTTTGGTTTCTTTTGTGATGGCTTTTTCGATCTTACCCGCATCTATCTGAAAAGTTTCGGGGTCGGTATCCACAAAAACGGGTAAAGCATAATTGAGTACCACTGCATTATAGGTGGCGACAAAAGTATAGACCGGGATAATCACCTCGTCGCCGGGGCCTGTTTCCAAAGCGCCCATCATGGTATACAGCGCGCTTGTTCCGCTCGAAACGCCAAGCGTATGCTTTACGCCCAGCATTTCAGAAAATTCACGTTCAAATTTAGCGGTTATACTGCCATTGAGCCGTCCCCACTTTTTGCTGTACAACACGTCCAGTAATGCCTGTTCTTCCGTACCATCATACGTCGGCCAATCCGGAAATTTCTCCGGACGGGCTTTAGGGCCGCCCAATAATGCCGGTTTTTCGGTTTCACTAAAATCCAGTGGCGTTACTTTCGACGACGCCATGACTGCGCCAACTCCCGACAATGCGGTTGCGGTTAAAAAATTTCTTCTGTTCATTTTTATTGATTTAATATTTGATTACTAATTAATGTTTGTCATTTTGGTTAAGTCTTCTGCCAGATAGAACACCGACAGGAAGGCTACATATCTCAAAGTTGTTTTTGCCCAGCAAGGCTAATTTTATTTCACACGAACACAAAACACTATCCAAGCGGGAGTATACCCGCCTGAAAAATTGCATATATGTGCTTATTATCAACATGTTACACGAATGAAACTGTAAAATATTTTGACGTAAATATACAACATTTTGTAATCAGTGGCAAATAAAAGACGAAGATAATGAACTTATGATTTTACACATGTCCCCAGTTCGTTCCCGCCTTGATGCGGTACAGTTGCATCTCGCTGATGCCATACCGTTTGGCAATTTGTTTAAGGGTTCGTTTTCTGTCGGGGTTGTTGATGGCGTTCTTGAGTCGTTTCACCTGCACGGAGGTTAATTTGGTACCCTTACTGCGTCGGGGATGGTTTTTTCGCGCGTACTGTACATGCGGGTTATAATTCTGATGCTGAAACATCTGCTCCGAAGTTGCCCATTGCAAATTCTTCACGGAATTGTTCGATTTATCGAAGTCGAGATGAATCACACAGGTTTGGCCGGGTTTTGGCTCCGGCAGGAAATAATGCGCTACTAATTTGTGTACGCAACGACTGACCTTTATTTTATGCCCTAAGCTCAGTGTCTGGTATCCTCCGGCAAGTCCGTACTTTAACAGTTTTCCGTTTTCAATACCGGTTGAGTAACTCACCACGCGGCCATAATTGGAAATGGCGTAATTCCGTTGACGGGGTTTACCGTTATCCTCATCCGCTATTTCTATCTCTTTCCACTGTTCGTTCCAGTAACTTTTCATACATTTGGCTTCTATTCAATTTCCAGCATCACCACCGATTTTGACGGTAATGTTACCGACAGACTTTCCTTTGACAATTTGGCGTCTTTGAAATCCTTCACCGTCACGTTGTTTGGTTTGTCGAAACTGTTATAATCGTTCAGATTTGCAGAAGTAAGCGCTTTTCCTGTCACATTTTTAGCCGTAACGCCGCGCAGTTCGCAGTCCACTGTCTGCGTTCTGTTCGGGTCGATGTTCACGAGCGTAATGTGTATTTTTCCGGAAGCGTCTTTTGAAGCCGATACGCTCACAGCGTCGATCCTGCGTCCGTTCAGATCATATTTGTTGCAGGTGAAAGCAACCGGAAGCAAGGTGGCTTCATGGTGTACCTTGTAGAGCCAGAATACCCAATAAGTAGGGGTGAGCGCCATTTTGTCCCTGTCGGTGAGAATCACCGATTGCAGCACGTTGACGGTTTGTGCGATGTTGGCTATTTTCACGCGGTCGCAGTGGGCGTTAAAGATATTCAGGTTAATGCCTGCCACAATTGCGTCGCGCATGGTGTTCTGCTGGTACAGGAAACCGGGGTTGGTTCCGGGTTCTACGTTGTACCATGTTCCCCATTCGTCGGGTACCAGCGCAATACGTTTCTGCGGATCGTATCTGTCCATAATGGTCGAATGTTTGGAAACCAATTCTTCCATACGGAGCGTTTTTTCGATGGTGGTAAAATATTCTGCTTCGTCGAACTGCGTTGCAGAACCCTTGTCGCCCCAATTTTTGGGAACCGTATAATAGTGTAGCGACAATCCCTGCATACGGTTGCCGACGTTCTTCATCAGGGTTTCCGTCCAGTAATAGTCTTCCGAATTGGCGCCGCCTGCAACACGGTAAAGACGGTTATCGCCGTAGTTGCGGCAATAAGTGGCATAGCGGCGGTACTGATCGGCATAGAAATCGGCTGTCATGTTACCGCCGCAACCCCAGTTTTCGTTGCCCACGCCCCAGAACTTCACCTTCCATGGTTTATCGCGGCCGTTCTGCCTGCGGAGATTAGACATCGGACTTTCCCCGTCGAAAGTGATGTATTCCACCCATTTCGACATTTCTTCCACCGAACCGCTGCCCACATTGCCACAGATGTAAGGTTCGCACTCCAGCTGTTCGCACAGGTCGAGGAACTCGTGCGTGCCGAAACTATTGTCTTCCACAACGCCGCCCCAATGCGTGTTGATCATCTTGGGACGCTGGCTGCGCGGCCCGATGCCGTCCATCCAGTGGTATTCGTCGGCAAAGCATCCGCCCGGCCAGCGCAGGTTCGGGATACTGATGTCCTTCAATGCTTTCACCACATCGTTGCGGATACCGCGCGTATTGGGAACCGGCGAATCCTCGCCCACCCAAAAACCGCCATAGATACAGTGTCCGAGATGTTCGGAGAAATGTCCGTAAATGTGTTTACTGATCGTGGATTTTCCCTGATCGACATTCACCGTGAGTTTGTTTTGTGCCTGCAAAGCGGTGCACAACACCATAGATACAACTATGCAAAACAGATTTATTTTCTTCATGACAGATTAATTTTTATTATATGGTTATTTAACAGTTACTTTCAATGGATTTTTCAACTTTGCGGCAAAGTTGGCTACATAATCGAACCATGCGTCGTCGGTTGCGAATCCCCACTGGCTCCAGCCTCCGCCGAAATAATAAACGAATTTATCGCCTTTCGTATAGGAAGCCAGTGCAAGGAGATGATCCTGCTGTTTCAGGCTTCCGATCATTTTCCCGTCGGGGATGACCGTTGCAACATAGTTACGGCCTGCCGGCACTCCTGCGTCGGAGGTGGCTATTTCGCCAAAAGCGTTGTAGCCGGCAGCAATATCCGTTTTGATATTACCCGGATCCTGATGCAGAAAAATACCTGCAGCCGCCCTCATCGTCATAAAATCGCCATCGAAGGAGACAATGGCCTTATTGAGTTGCGAACCTGCATCTATCGAAACAAGCAAATCTTTGGAAAAAATTTTCTTACCCACAGGTAAATTGTTGTATGTAAGCCTGAAAGTTGTGCGCAAAGGGCCGTTATCCAATACTTGTTGCGTTACAAAATGATTGCCCACCCACAAGGTGTCGTTGATAAAAGGAGCAATGCCTCCGGCGCCCAAAGCATGACCAACCTTGTAACAATCAAGACCTTCGCCATGATCAACATGATATGATTTTTTGTTGTTCAGATCGTCGTTATAAAACTGGTTGACAATCAGTTTTTCGGTTTTTTTCACCCAAAGGTCTACCCCGTTGCTCGGATTTTCCTTAGCCAGCGCCGGCCCGTACATGCGGAATGCCACGCGGTCGTTTTCCCACGCAAAGTCGTCCTTGCGTTCGGGAACGAAACGGCCGAACGTTTTGGCAACCGGTTGTAACTTAGGTTTTCCTTCCTTAATCAATACTTCCATAGATTGCATAGGCGCCAGCGTCACCTGAAAAATCAGCATTTGCGGCTTTTGTTCGCCAAGATAAACAACCTGATATGCCAACTCGGCTCCACCCTTGGCGTTCACCACTTTCATCTTCGACGGCTGGGCGGCAGGCAATTTGGCGACAATATCCGCCCAACTTATTTCGACGGTAGTTTTTTCGTGGGTAACATCCGATGGATTACTTATCTCAACGGCCATCTGATTTACTTTACACGACGCGAGCATCGCAATGCTCCACATAATAACGATACATTTTTTCATTGTTTACTTTTTTGATGATGAAAATTTATTTTCAATTACTTAGAAATTTTTCTCTGAGTCTGTACTTTGCCATCTCGTCCATTCCCAATTCTCTGTACAGAAATGAATCGACGCTTCCGTATTTTCTCTTGATGGCATTGAAAGCCGATTCGAGATACAACGGATTCGCATCCATGATTTCGACAGCCATTTGATGATCCATACCCTGTTCGCTCACTAAATAGTTGATGATCATTTCGTTTTCGGTTTTACGGTACAGATTGGTAGCCACATAATCGGCCATGATGGTTTCCATGGGCACGTCGAATGCGTACAGCAGCAATGCCGCCGCAATGCCCGTGCGATCCTTGCCTGCCGCACAGTGAAACACCATCGCCGACGTGTCGGGCAACATCAACAACTTCATGAAAAACGGCCGGTACTTCTCCACAAAAACAGATACATCCGAATAGAAAGCCACCATCGCCTCACTGCCCGAAGCATATCCTTTGACAAATTCCGTCAGATCGGTGATATTGCCGCTTCCGGCGGGTAAGAGGAGATAATCAGCGCCGGGCAACAGCCGGTCGGGAGCGCCGGCAACCTCATTTTCACCCCTGAAATCGACAACCGTATATATTTTCCGGCGTTTCAATTCATCCATATCCGCATCGGTTAACTTACTGATATCGCCTGCACGGTAAATTCGTCCCATGGCAATGCGACGGTATTCGGTAGTGGTATATCCTCCCAAATCCCTGAAATTGACAGCGCCTTCGAGCACGACTTCACGGTTTGGCGTCTGTCTTCGCTGTGCCTCAACAGTTACAGGTAAACATACAAGCATAAAGACAATGATATGAATTTTCATTTTTGATCAGAAAAACATGACAAAGATAGACGAAATATTATTTTTTTGAAAATAAAATATTTCACAACCAGGGTCAACGCATATAAAAAATTGAAAAAATCAATGGTTATCAACATTTTTGATAGTTTGATGTTGATAACTTTGGTTGCAAATTGAGAAATTCGGTGGTTATTAACATTTTAGCCCGCGTTATATTGATAACTATTTGGCGTTCAATCATATTATACCTGTATCTTTGCAACAAATTAAAAAATACAAGTTCAATATGACCAACCTTCATCAAGCATTCAAATCTTTAAAAGATTCTCGCATTCGGCGCAACAGAAAACACAGTCTTTTGGATATCATTATCCTGAGTATTCCTGCTGTATTGGGGTTTTTCATACGATGTAACACGCCTGCAAAGCAAAAGCATAATAAACCAACTAAACAGGTGTACACTCGCCTGACAGGATACTTATATATGCATGTTATCAACATATTACATAATTAATTGTGAGATTTATTTGATGCAATATATACACTATTTTTTTCATTTTCCAAATATTTTTGTGATTTTTTTTCAAGGCAACCGCTTCAAAATTTTAAAGACAAAATAACAGATGCAAACCTGATTTTTCGCCTGATAAAAAACAGGTTTATTCCCTTGTATAAATTTTGATGCAGTTGCCCGGGCGCTATTCTTTATTCCGTCTATCATCCCCTTCACGATGCGCCGGTCAAAAATCCCGTCATTTCAATACCAATCCGACGCTGATCCCCGCGCCAAAGCCAAAAACATGCGACGGTATTCGGAAACCTGTGTCGCCAACCTCATGAGAACTTTCCGCAACATTCTTTTTGTAAAACGGCGCAACAGGGCTTATCCTGTAATATTCCCCGTTTTCGTTATTTTCTGCGTAGAAATAATAGACGCTCGGGGCAACAACAAGCCCCAGACGGTCATTCAATCTGAAAACAAAACCAAGTTTCAGATGGTTGGAAGTTGTGTTTCGGATATTTTTAAAATTACCGGGAAGATATTGATAACCTGTTATTTCCGGTTGGAAATCGACACGGGGGCCGAGCGCGGTACGGTTACCGAAACCGAAACCGTATATCCACAGTTTGTCCTCCACAAAATTAGCGCCTGCGGTAAGAATCGTATAAAACTTCTGCGTACCCATTTTGAAACTGACGCCCACATTCCGGTAGTCGGCAAATGAAAGTTCCCAAGCGCGGTAGTAACCTTTTTTGACAATATTAATCAGCGCGATTGAAGCGCCTTTTTCAATCGTATCGGTGATGTTCACAATCCCGCCAAACTGTACGCCCCGCAAGGTTCCGGTACGGTTAAAAATCCCGCCGAACTGCATACCCGTCACTTCCTTGCTCACATTCCCGATCCCGCCAAACTGAACTCCTTCGCTTTTTTCAGTTACATTTACTATTCCGCCGAACTGTATTCCTTTCGTATGTTCGCTCAGGTTTGCGATTCCGGCAAACTGTAAGCCGGCCGCTTCTTTACAGATATTCGCAATCCCGCCAAACTGTACTCCGTTGGCTCGTTCCGTGATATTGGCTATTCCTCCGAACTGGACGCCGGTAACGTCTTCGCTGATATTTCCCAATCCGCCAAACTGTATGCCATTCACCGTTCCGGCGGCATTACCCAGCCCGCCGAACTGCACTCCGGTCAGTTCGTGCGTCCTGTTGGCCAGCCCGCCAAACTGAACGCCTCTCACATCCCGTTCCACATGATTGAAAAGCGTGCCAAATTCAACGCCCGTCACAGCGCCTGTTTTGCCTGCAAACAGATTGAACGATAAATTGTAACGATAATTGACCGTTTTATCGCCCTGAGTGGTCATTGGATATACGATACTCATCTGTATCGGGAAGGTCGTCATATCCGCCGGTTTGGTTTCCTGCGCCGAAATACCGGCCATGCTTTGTGCGGTTAAAATAACGGCGCTCAACTTACTTGCTATATTCAACTTCATGGTGTTTACATTTTTTTGATGATGATTCTTATTGTTTTCATGAAGTATGATGTCGTTTTCGGAAAAGGTGGCAGGGAAAAGTGGAAAAATGTTTTCAGGCTGTAATGAGGAAATAATAGTATCAATGCCTTTCGGCTGCAGGACGTGCATGTCCGTTGCCTTTCTGACGCGAACAGTGTCGCGTATGACGATCGTATCGTACACGGTCACCGTTTCGTAAATATAGACGGTATCGGGAACTGCCGTTTGTCCGTGAGCAGACATGAAACAGAGCAACAAAACGATATTCAGGATTATTTTTTTCATTCGATAATAAATATGGTGTCGCGAACCACGACGGTTTGATGCTGTATGATTTGTTTTTTGACGACCACAGGATCGGGCGTTTTTTCCGGAGACGCCACAGCGTCGGAGCGGATCGAGTCTATGAAAACCGTGTTGTCTGTATTGATTGGGGTTGGCGAATACATCAGGGTATCGCTGACCATGTCGCGATTCATGTCCGTTCTGTCACGATTTCCGTTCAACGGACTGTTCATGCTCATCGTCAGCCAGCAGGCTGTTCCGGTAATAGCCGCCGTGCCGCAACATGCGGCAATGTATGAAAGTTTACCGACCCGGAAAGATTCCATAATTCCATGGCTCAATGATTCAATCATCGAATTTTGGAATCCCTGAATCTTTGAATTTTCCAGCGCTGTCGACAGAAATTCAGCGCTTCCGGTTGGGGGCAGTCTGAAATCCGACAATCCCTTGCGATACAGCCTGTCGATATAATGTTCCTTCGCGGGAAACAGCAACAAGAGCGCGGACGCCCATCGTTTGTCCCTGATTTTTTTTCTGTTCAAAGCATCGTTATATAAAAATTGTTGAATCTTTTTGCGTGCCCTTGCTAAATGCGATTTCGACGTACCCTGCGAAATGTTCAGTTCCGCAGCGATTTGCCTGTGCGAAAAATCATCCATCACGTACATGTTGAACACAAGTTTGTGATGTTCCGGCAGGCGGTCGATGGCTGCCAGAAGTTCTTCGCCCGAAAACTCTGCCGCTTCAATGGCAGCCCTTGCATCGTCAACCTGCCGGTCGCCGGTATCGTCGTCGTCCGGTACTGTCGTGGCGCTCCACGTCTCTACGTCCATCGTCACATACCTGTTCCGCTCGTTGCGAAGATACATCAAAGCGGTATTGGCTGCGATCCGGTACAGCCAACCCCCGAAACTGCCTTTACCCGTGTAACTGTCGTATTTACCGATAGCGGTGATAAATACTTCGTGCAACAAGTCCTGAGCAGTGTCCGTATCCTTTACATACCGCCGCAATACCCCCAGCAGCGCCGGTGCATTGTCGCGATAGGCGATATTCCAAAACTCTTCCATTTACAAACCGGTTTCCTTTTTAGTATGATGATGCAAAAATACAAAAAGGTGGCAGTAAATTTCAGTGCAAACGCATCTAAATTTTTCGGCTATAGTAAAATTTTAGTGGTAAAAAGAAGCAATTTTAAGGGTTAATTGATTTAAATAAAGATAGATACAATGTGTTTTAGAGGGAAATTATATTTTCCTTATTATCAATATTATAAAGAAAA
>Ga0082212_10008210_pt1 | contig 13677 bp, 9 predicted proteins | sample TergutNt197P3_FD_71548 | JGI IMG/M metagenome (GOLD analysis project Ga0082212, IMG submission 71548) | Neocapritermes taracua P3 segment gut microbial communities from Petit-Saut dam, French Guiana - Nt197 P3 | ecosystem: Host-associated > Arthropoda: Insects > Digestive system > Gut ... | reverse complement strand
AAAATTTTATAATAGCCTTCTTCGTAAAGCGTATCAAATTTAATAATCGGATTCTCTTTCAGAAAATCAAACGAATCTACTTTTGAATTTTGAACGGGACGGTAATTAACAAGCGGCTGGAACAGCTCCTTGATTACAAGATTGTGTCCGTAAATGATGGTGTTGTGCGGACGCTCCGAAGCGGTGAAAGCACCTTCATAATCCGCGAAAATCGTACCGTTTGCTGTGGGGAGTTTATTATGGTTATGTTTAAGATAATAATCATTGTCCTCCGCCTGATAAACCGGATGCTGTACAATCGGGAAGATTTCCACAAACCCGACAAAATCATCATTCAATTCATAATACTCGGCATACTTCCCGATGACTTCAACCTGTTCCCCGTCATTTCCCATACCGATTGATTTTCTGTCCGGTCCTTCATAACTGCCCTGTATTTCTATTAATTCCCGGCGTTCATTTTTTAACTTTATATCATTAAAAACATACGAATCAAGAACGCTGAACGTCGCCCAAATCAAAAGCACAAGCGAACCCATGAAAATAATTTTTCTGACCACATCGCCGGGCGCGTCGCCTTTCCACGGCAAAAGCCCGCGGAAAATACTGATGAAAATATTTTCTTTACGTCTTCTGACGCCCGCGCTGACGCGGCTTCCGCCTTGATTAACACTTCTTCTTTTCTGCGCCGGTCTTCTATCAAATTCAGGCAATTTAAACCCTACCTTTCTTTTCCGTTAATACGCCAAATCCTGCGGGAACACAACATCATTCTGTTTAATATAATCTTCTAAACCTTTTACCATGCTCAAATCCCAGTTTCTGCCCGCCCATGTTCCGCCGAGCCACTGGTAATAAAGCTTGAAATAAAGCGGACTGGTGTTGACATATGCTTTTGTTGTGTCAACATCTGCGCTTTCGCCCTCTCTGACGCGCCTTGCAAATACCGCTACACGGGCGTCCACGTTTTCGCCGAGCGGCGCGTAATAACAAGTGGAAAGCGTTAAGAATTCATCACCGTATTCCAAGTCAACGTCCGGATTATAAAACGCGCTTCTGTCAAGTATATTCACGGTAAAATCATAAAAGCTTTCCTTGTCCGGGAACATATGCTTCCTGAAATAATCATACACGTCGTCGTATTTATTTTCCTCAGTATGTACATACATCACGGCGAAAACTTTATAGACGCCCTCTTCCCAAAGCGTATCAAAGTAAACCAACGGGTTGTTAATATAATAGGATAAATCGCCTCTGTAAGAATGAAGATAGGGATAATACCGCGTTGCGTGTGCAAACATTGTTCCGTCGCCCATATTATGCCCGTAAAGCACGGTGTTGTTCGGTCTTCCCTCTGCGGACACCGGCTGGTTATAATCGGCATAAATCGTTCCGTGTTTTGAATCCCTGTGGTCAATATCCTTTTTTAAATAATAAACATTGCTCCCGTCCCATGCGCCGTCCTCTCTTTGAAAGCGGTATTGCATAACGGGATAATTTATATTCGTACCCGGTATGTTGACGAACCCCACCATGTCGTTATTCCTGTCATAAGTGGATATGTATTTATCTAAAATGCCGGGGACTTGTGCTTTTACTTCGTCAACCGTTTTCGCATCAAGCGGAATTTTCCCCGTCAGTTCAATTTGCTTTATTTCGTCTACGATTTCATTATGCTGTTTAACATGCTCGCTGGTGGCGTTCACGTCGCCGAGAATCATGGTAAGGCAGATAATCCCCGTAATCAGCGAACCCAAGAACACGGTTTTACGGATAAGTTCAAGCGGCTTATCTCCCTTAAAAGGAAAAATCGTTTTTATAAAGGATAAAAACTTGTTTTTCTTTTTAGAAGGTTCGGAAGAAACGGGTTCATCGTCTGTTTCCGGCTCTGATACAGGGAATCCTGCCGGTAAATCCGTTTTCTTCTTTGCCTCTACTTCGTCTAAAATGGATTGAAGCTTTTCTGCCATAATCGTTCAACCGTTCCTTTCATGCGTTTTTGTTTAATCTTCGCTGTTGTAGTTTAAAAGATAACTTGTGTCCCAAACCCTGCCGTACCAAGTGTTTCCGATTCGCTGTTTTTGCAGTTCAAAAGGCTTATACCCTGTATTGTGCGCCGCCTTGCTGACATCAACAAAGGAGCTTTCGCCCTCCCTGACCTTTCTGGCAAATATCGCTACCCGCGTGGCTTCATTGCCGTAAGGGTAATAACAGGTGGAAAGCGTGAGGATATGGTCGCCGTAGGTGAGGTCAACATCGGTGAAGAGCACGCTTCTGTCCATGACGTCAAGGATAAAGGTGTTGAAGTCGTCTTCATCCTTGAATTCAGGGAAATTATACCGGTAAACCTCGCCGTATTTATCTTCCGTATTGAACAAAACACAGGCAAAAATTTTCCAGTCGCTTCGCTCATAAATCGTATTAAATTTAATAATCGGGTGCGTTTTATAAAAATTAATATCTCTGTATTCAAAACTGATATAGTATCTTGATATTTTAGCGAAATAATTCCCGGTAGAAATATTATGCCCGTAAAGCACCGTATTGCCCGACAAGCCGCCGTCCGCGAACTTGTTGCGGTAATCGGCAAAAATCGAGCCCCCCTTGTTATAGGTGTGGTCGTATGCGTGCGTAAGGTAATATTTGTTGTCATAGGTCTGATAAACAGGGTAATTGATTACATACTTCTTCGGGTCGCTGTCCGGCAGCCCGGAAGTGATGTCCGGAATCATAATATGCCCGATAAGGTCGGGGTTCTGATTATACCACGGAATATACTCGGAAAGAATTTCCGGCTTCTCTTTGAGCACCTTTTCCCTTTCTTCATCGGAAATATTCATTTCTCCGCTGAAGAAATCTTTTATTTTTACATCAATTTTCCATTGTTGAAAAAAGTCATTCCCGACATCAATGATTAATCCGCCCCCGAAGTAGATAAAGCAGACTAACGCGCCCAAAAAAATAATTTTCCGCATCGCTTCAAAAAGCCCGTCGCCTTTATGCGGGAATATCCACATCAGCGTCCGCACAAAAATACTGCGCTTTTTACCGTCCTTGTATATGTTGCGCGGGCGCGGTCTTGAATTATAACTTGCCGTTGCCATATAAACTGTTCCTTTTTCACTTTTTTTATTTTTACTCTTTTTAAATCTTTTTATATAAGTGTGTTAAGCATCAGGATTAACGCCTGCCTGACCGCTTCAAACCGGATAAATTCCCTGCCGTGTTCAGAATTTGCCCTGATATGCAAAACATTGCATTTATTTCCGTAAACACAGGCAAAAAACACCGTTCCTACCGGTTTTTCAAATGTACCGCCGTCCGGTCCTGCAATGCCCGTTACAGAAATGCCTATGTCGGCTTTTGCGGCTTCTCGGATTCCTAAAGCCATTTCACACGCGCACTGCGCTGAAACAGCCCCGGAATTTTCAAGCGTTTCGGCGGAAACGCCGAGAAACTGTTCCTTGATTTTATTGGCGTAAGCGCAAATCCCAAGCTCAAAAACCTGCGACGAACCCGCAACGCCCGTAAACGCGCCGGACAGCAATCCGCCGGTACAGCTTTCTGCCGTTGAAACCCGTAATTTTTTATTCTTTAATAATTGTACTACATTTTGTGCCGTTTTGTCAATATCCGCACGCATATTGCTAATAAATTCATTCATATTTTTACGCTTATTTCCTGAATTAGAATTTTTTAATGGTCATATTTTCCGTGAAATTTTGGATAAAATCGGGGTTTAAACGCGCTTCATATTTGATTATATCTTCCATTTTCGGTTTCAGCTTCGGATGCTTCGGCGTGAAAACCGTACAGCAGTCCTCATAAGGAAGCGTTGAAATTTCGTAAGTGTTGATTTTTCGCGCGATTTCCACGATTTCGATTTTATCCATGCCGATAACAGGGCGGTAAACCGGCAAATTCACCGCGTTGTCCGTGCAGATGATTGCCGCCGCGGTTTGACTTGCCACTTGCCCGACGCTTTCGCCCGTGATAATCGCTGAATAAAATCTTTCTTCGCATAATTTCCCTGCGATTTTGAACATCATTCTGCGCAGTAAAACCGTCATGTATTCGTCAGGGCAGGTGTCGCGGATTTCCTCCTGCGCCTGCGTTAAATTCACGCTGTAAAGGTTGATTTCCCCGCAGTATTCCGAAAGTCTTTCGCATAAGCTTTCCACTTTCATCAGTGCGCGCTCCGACGTATACGGCGGGCTTTGAAAATGCAGCATATCTACGCTCAAACCGCGTTTCGCCATCATCGCCGCCGCAACAGGGCTGTCGATTCCGCCCGAGAGCAGAACCAACGCTTTCCCCGAACAGCCGACCGGAATTCCACCCGCGCCTTTTAGCCTGTCGGCGCAGATAAAGGCGTTTCTGTCGCGGATTTCAAGTCTGATTGTCACATCGGGGGTATGCAAATCCACCTGAAGCGATGGAAAAGCTTCCAAAACCGCGCCGCCGAATTCCCGCATAAGCTCCATAGAATTCATCGGAAAGGTTTTATCTGCCCGCCTTGCTTCAATTTTAAAGCTTTTCGGAAATTTTCTTAAAAACAATCTTTTTTCTAAATAAGGGATTCCCAAACGAACGATTTCATTATAATCCTTCGGGAGCGAAATTGAACGCTGAACTGCGCCGATTCCGAAAATCGTCAGCAACCGCCTTTCAGCTTCGTCAAAATCTATATTTTCGGACATCGGCGTTATATATAAAGTTGACTGCGCCCGCATGTATTCAAATTCGCCGAGCGGCGAAATTCTGCGCTTGATATTTTTAATAAGCCGCTGTTCAAAATAGCGTTTGTTGTTACCTTTGAGCGCGATTTCTCCGTATTTTGCCATGAAAATTTCCATTTTTACTAATCCTTTGCTTACCTTTTGAATCTTTGTATACCCGTTTGTAAAACCTTTATAAATTCATCAATTTCATCGGTTGCATTTTCACTTGAAAAGCTGAGCCTTAACGCCGAATCTGCGTCTTTTTCCGAAACGCCGGCTGCAAGCAGACTTTTGCTTTTTTTACCTCTTGCGCAAGCCGAACCGCTTGAAATATAAATCTTATTTTCAGCAAAATAGTGCAGAAGAATTTCGCTTTTAACCCCGCGCACCGAAAAATTCATTATATGCGGCAGGTTATTTCTGCTGTTAATATAAACATCTTTTATTTGGCTTAAATGTTGCGTTAAATAAGCTGAAAGTTTTGTGAAATATTCAGGTTCATTGTAAAAATTTTCAACTGCCGCCCCGAAAGCGGCAATTAATTCCGTCGGTTCTGTTCCGGAACGCAGGTTTTTTTGCTGTCCGCCGCCGTAAAACAGCGGCTTTAAATGAATATTATTTTTTATATAAAGCCCGCCGGCGCCTTTGATTCCGCCGATTTTATGCGCGGAAACGCTGACGATGTCTGCGTCGATTTTATCCGGAAGTTTTAAAAAACCCTGTGCCGCGTCCGCGTGAATAACGCAGTCCGGGAATTTACGCTTTATTTCTTTGTAAATCCGCGCTGTGTCTGTGATGAATCCGGTTTCGTTATTCACGGACATAACGCTTACTAAGAACGTATTTTCATCTGCGGCTTTTATAATTTGTTCTTCAAAATCCTCATTATGAACAGGTGATAACCAAACAACTTCAAAACCGCGTTTTTCAAGCTCATTTAAAGGCGCGGCAACCGACGGGTGTTCAATAGCTGTGGTTACGATTCTGCGCTTTTTAGCAGGATTCACGCCGAAAACAGCAAGATTGTTGCTTTCTGTTCCTCCGGACGTGAAAATGAAATCGCCGCTTTGTGTTTGAAGAAATTTTGAAAGGATTGTTTTTTTTGCGGTTGTAATAACTTTTTCGGCTTCGATACCGCCCTTATGAAGCGCGGACGGATTAGCAAAGTTTAATTCAGCGCAGTCATTAAAGGCTTTCAGTGCCGCTTTACACGGCTTCATGCTTGCCGCGTTGTCAAAATAAATCATTAAAAATTCCTTGTTTTTTAATTATTATAACATATTTAAGTTAAAATGAAAACAGTATATTTTAAAAATTATGTGAAAAAATAGTAGAAACGGAATCTATTTCCGCCCGAGATTAAATGTAGGGGACGACGCCCACGGCGTCCCGTACAATAAGAACGCATAAATGCGTTCCCTACATATCAAAATAAATCCAAAACAAGGAGAACCCCTATGATAACTCTCACAACCCGCGGATTAGCGCGTATAATTGCTTTTCCCGCCGCCGTTATTGCCGCCTTGGCAATTGCGCTTTCGTTCAGCGGAGCTCAAACCGCAAACACGAAACGCGCACTTGAAAACAGCTATATCCGCGTGATTGAAGAATTATCACATAACCTTGAAAACATAAAAAATACGCTTCAAAAAGGTATGTACAGCAGTTCACCCTCTATGATGAGCGAGCTTTCCGCACGTCTTCATACGGAAGCGGCAGCGGCAAAAACAGGGATTTCCCAGCTTCCGGTTGCAGAGCTTGATTTATCCGCAACTTATAAATTCCTCTCACAAGTAGGGAATTACGCAAAAGCACTTTCTAAGCGGGTTGCCGACGGCGAAGAATTAACCCCGGACGACAGGAAAAATATTGAAAGCCTGTATGCGTTTTCAATCACTGCCGCCGAAAATATGTGGCGTGTGGAAAAACAGCTTCAGGACGGCCTTTTAACCTTTGAAAAAGCGGAAAAAATCGCGCATGAAACCGAACGTGCGGGAGCAGAGCAACCTCCCCGTATCACAGACGGCTTCAAAGAAATGGACGACGCTTTCGATGAATACCCCATGCTGATTTACGACGGTCCTTTTTCTGACCACATCATGCAGAAAGACCCGCTTATGACGCAGAATAAAAAGATAATTGACGAGCAGGAAGCTTTGCAGTCTGCAATTGCAGCTACAGGAAACGCCGCGCTTACTTTCACGGGTACAGAAACCGGCAGAATGGATTCTTATATCTTCGGGCATAAAAATACAACGGCGGCAATTACGAAAGCGGGCGGATTTTTAAGCTACATGCTGAGTTACCGCACGGTTGAAGCGGAACGGATTACAGCGGCGCAAGCGACGGCGGCGGGCAGAAGATACCTTGAAAAACTCGGGTTCAGTCAAATCACTGAAACTTATCACGAAATACGGGACGGCGTGTGTATTATTAACTTTGCCGGGGTTCAGAACGGCGTTACATTGTATACGGATTTAATTAAAACCGGCGTTGCTATGGACACGGGCGAAGTTATCAGCTTTGACGCACGCGGCTATCTGACCAATCATCACCCGAATGGGCGCGATTTCGGGAAACCCGCTTTAAGCGCGGACGAAGCGGAAGCAAAGCTTTCTCCGTTCCTAACTGCCGAAAATGTGAAATTATGTTTGATTCCGTCCGACGGCATGAGCGAACGGTTTTGCTACGAATTCAAATGCCGTGCTGATTCAGGCGAACAGCTTTTAGTTTATATCAATGCAAACACCGGCGCAGAAGAACAAATTCTTTTGCTCAAAATAAACAAAAACGGTATTCTTACAGTATAATTAACGCAATTTATTACTCTCTGTCGGTTGTTGTCATTGTTTGCCGGTTTTTGTAATTAAATTGTAACCCTTTAGCTATTGAAATTGACGGTTGTTTTATGGTAAAATAAAAATAGAAAAAATACACCTGTACTTTTGCGGGCGGGGACGAGCCCCGCTCCTACAAAATATATCAATATTTCTATTGGATTTTAATATAAATAACAAAAAATTAAGGAACAAAAAATGAAAAAGAAATTTAAAACAGCTTTTATGATTATGCTGCTTACTCTCGCAATTGCTTTTATCCTTTCCGGCTGTGCCGGCGGCACTATCAGCGTTAAGGAATCGGATGAAAAGCCCGAGCCGAAGCCGCCTGTTTCAAGCGGTGAGAAGCCCGATAATTCCGATAATTCAAAATCCGCTCCGCCGAATACCGAAAAAGCCCCGCTTCAATCCGTTCCGCCCGTATCTAAAACACCGGCGGTATCCGGAACAGAAACGGATAACAGCGAAACCCCGTTGAATCCCGCTGTTGAGAATCAAATCGCACAGACGGCAAAGTCACTTATAGGGCTTCCTTTCAAAGACGGCGGCGATTCCCCGTCTGCCGGATTTGACAATTCCGGTTTTATCTACTATGTTTTGCGTGCCAACGGATATGTGAATTGTCCGCGTGTTTTAAGCGAACAGGCAAATATGGGAAATAAAATTGATTCTGTTTCGGAGCTTGAAGCCGGGGATTTGGTGTTCTTTTCTGAGAACAGGGAAAAAGCGCAGTTCGGCGGCATTTATATCGGGGACGGAATTATGATAAGCTGTCGTATGCCGGGCGAAAATGTCCGGGAGTTTGATATAACAAGCGGGTATTATAAAAACAGCTTTTTTACCGGTGTGAGGGTGCTGTAAATACAATGAACGGTTTTGAAGCCGTTCATTTTTTATTGATAATACCAATGCTCCCTGCCAATCCATTCTTCGTAATTATAATTATCATACCGGTCCCTGACGATATGCCTGACCGGCGAAAAATCAGTAATCGGATTTCCTAAAAAATTTATATAAATACCATGAGAGAATCCTGACAAGGGTGAAACATCTGTAATTTGATTACCGCTTAAATTAATTTCCCGCAGATTATACAGTTCCGAAAGCACGGATATATCAGTGATATTGTTGCTGTATATATATAAATAGGTCAAATCATACATCTCTGAAAGCGGTGATATATCCGCGATTTGGTTCAGCGATAAGTTTAATCTGATTAAATTGTTTAACCCTGAAAGTGCCGATATATCAGAAATATTATTATTTTCCAAATCCAAATAGTTTAATCGATTTAATCCGGAAAGTGCGGATATATCAGATAGACCTGTAATGATTTCGGTTTCGCCGTTTAAGTTAAAACCACGCGAGGAATAAAAGCGTAAAGTTAAGCTTTGCAGTTTGGTTAAACCGGAAAGCACCGATATGTCCGGAACGCTGTTATTATTGTCCGAAAATATAACGGAAAGCGATTCAAGTCCGGTCAGCTTTGATAAGAACGAAATTTCCGAACTACAGTTATAAATCGTAAGCGATTTTAAATTTGTTAATTCCGCAATAACGGAACAGTCCGTAATAACATCATCGTTATATTGATTAATATATAATCCTTCAAGCATAGGAAGCTTTAAAAGTTCTGATATATCCGCCATTCCGGCCAAACTAACGCTTTTTAAATTTTTTAATTCCGCAAGCGGTGATAAATCAACCGAAATATTGCTGGAAATTGAAATTTGCTCAAGATTCGGCATATATTTTACATCGCCTAAGGTTAAAACCTTGCCATCCTCGTAGAGAGCGTGTAAGTTTAGGTATGTTCTTTGTTCAAGCTGGCTTTTAAGGATATAATTTGCCGTACCGGAAGAGTGGTAATCCTCTCTTGCGGCGTCCCGCACTGCCTCCGACTCCCAGTCCCAAACGTAATAATCATCTTTATCAACAGGAAGATTCGGCGGTAAACCGGCAACATTGCCAATATGCGCAAAATCATTCATATCAATTTTTATAAAAGGATTGTTTCCTAATTGTACATAATGAAGCAATTTTAAGTCTTTTAAAACGCTTAAATCCGAAACAAGATTCCCTCTGAAATATAAAGAAGCAAGATTTTCAAGACCGGTAAGCGGCGAAATATCCGCGACTTTATTTTGGTTTAAATCCAAGTATTCAAGGTTTTTAAAACCGGTGAACATCGTTACATCTTCAATCCCGCAGTCTTCGGCTGTTAATTGTTTAAGGCTTGCAAGCGAACCGAAATGTATATTATCTAATTCGCAGTAATTTATTGTTAAAATTTCGAGTTTTTCAAAAGAGCCGTTATTTTCCGGCAGTTTTCCTTTAATTACCGAGTACCGCAGTGTCAGTTCAGTCAGATTTGTGAATCCGGTTGTTTCGGATAAGTCTAAAACCCCGCCCCTTAAATCAAGAAAGGTTAGCTTCGGAAGCGCGCCGAATCTGCTTATATCATAATCGCCGTTATACCCCAATGTTAAATGCTCAAGGTTTCGGAAGTGCAGTAAATCATCATATAAATCGCAGTTTGAAACATAATAAACCCCTATGGTTATATCATCTAAATCACTGCGCCAAATAACATCATTCCCTAAATTATATATTCTTCTTACGGTTGCTTCAAAATCTGTATTCTGAAACACAACAATATAATCCGCTTCCGCAAGAAGTTCACGGATTCTGTCGCTGTCTGTGTTTTCCGCGCCATCAAGCAGAATTTCGCGCGCTTTGATTTTATCCTGTCTGCTTAAATAAACATCATGCAAAATAATATAAATTTCTTCATACGCGGGGTCGTTTTCAAGCGCCCATTTATAATGCCGCAAAGCACTGTCAACATCATAAGTTTCAAGGTATTTATCACCGCGTTCTTTTTGCTTTTCGGCTTCGGTTTTTCCGCTTACCTTTTCAATAAGCTGAAGCACGCCGAAGATAATAAGCACTGCAAGCACAGCAGTGACGGTGATTGCAAGCTGTTTATTTTCTTTTAAGGTTTTAATGATTTTCATGGTGTGCTCCTCATCTTCCGCGTACATCTTTTACATGCGCTACAGGAGAAAAATCTTCGATTTTATTAAAGCTAAGATGAAGCTCTGTTTGTTCGTTAAGCTTTGAAAGCCCTGAAATATCGGTAATATGCGAGCTGCTTAAATCCAAATATTCTAATAAAGGTAAATCTGACAACGCAGATAAATCAACGCCGGTTAAATCACAGTATCTTAAACTGATATGCTTTAATCTTTGTAAGGTTGCAAGCGGCGTTAAATTCTTTATCGGATTTGAGTCTAATTCAAGATATTCCAGTTTTACAAGGTTTTCAAGCGGCGAAATATCCGTGATGGATTGACTTCCTAAGCTAAGTTCTTCAAGCTCCGTAAGATTTTTAAGCGGGGTTAAATCATAAATTTCATTGTTCCCGAAATTTTTAATATGGAGCGTTTTCAATTTTGTGAACGAACCGAGCGGTGAAATATCAAACTGTGAATCTGTATATAAATAAAACGCTTCAAGCTCTGTAAAGTTTTTAATCACTGATATATCTGAAAGACCAAAAACACCAAAACTTAAGCTTTTTAATTTTTTTAAATTTCCGAGCGGCGACAAGTCAGTATCTCTTTGACTGTTTATAGTTAATATTTCTAATTCTGTAAGGTTTCCGAGCGGTGTTAAATCACCGAGCAATGAAGTGTTAAGCGATAATTCTTTAAGCTGTGTTAAAGAGCTGAGCGGTGTTAAATCAAGCGGCGATTCGGATACAGCTATACCGACAGAAGTAATATTTAAACTTGTTAAATTCTTAAATCCTGATAATACAGATAGATAATCCGCTATCTCACCGGATTCATCAGTCGGTTCTCCGAAAAAGAAGATGGTTTCAAGCCCCGTTAGCTCAGGTAATATCGTAAACTCCGCAAACGGCAGATATGAAAGACCGGCTTGCCAATGAAGTTCTAATTTTTTTAAATTTTTCATTTGCGATAAGCAAGACATATCGGTATTCCGGAAATTTGAAATTATAATACTTTCTAAACTTTCAAAATATTTCAAAAAATTATAATCCGAAACATCTGCATTTACTAAAGATAAATTTTTTATATGCTTAACATCGCTTCTCCAAATCTCTCCGTCTTCCGTATATTTATTAAAAATATCTTTTTCGCCAGCATGTTCATTATTATCATTATTTTCTTCAATTTCCCATCTTGCCTGTTCAATTTCCCATAAAACAAGATAGACGATTTGCTCCGGTAAATCCAACAAGCAATCAGCGTTTTCGTATAACGCCCAAAGCAGTTCGCTTTCGGTTATTTCCGCACCTTCGTATAAAATATCACGCGCTAAAATTCTTTCGCCCTGTCCTGTGTAAACTTCATACAAAGAAATATAAACATCTTCATATGCAGGGTCGGCTTCAAGCGCCCATTTATAATGCCGCAAAGCATTATCAATATCATAGGTTTCAAGGTATTTATCGCCGCGTTCTTTTTGCTTCACAGCTTCGGTTTTGCCGTTTATAATTTCAGCAAGCTGAAACACACCGAAAATGATAAGCACAGCAAGCACGGCTGTGACTGCGATTGCAAACTGTTTGTTGTTTTTGAGCCGTTTGAACATAAAAATTCCCCCGCTGTTAAAATGAAAGTATATTTATTCTAATCCCTCATTAAAAGCTTTCTAAAAAATCCGTACAAAAACCCATAAACGCAAGCTTTTTGTACGGATTTTTAAGAGCTTTTATAATCGGTATTAGTATTACGTATATTTTCATTTTAACACAGGAGAATTGAAAAAGCAATTACAAATTGATTACAAATTACGCCGTAACGATTTTTTCATCCGCTTGAAGATTCAGCTTCTCAACCGCCGCTTCACGCATTTTATATTTTTTTACCTTCCCCGCCTCATTCATGGGAAATTCCCTGACAAAATCAATATATTTCGGTACTTTATGTTTCGCCATGCGCGCAAGCGCGAAAGCCTTAATTTCTTCTTTAAGCTCTTCGCTTTCCTCCGCGCTGTCTTTCAGAATAATACACGCCATGATTTCTTCGCCGTACTGCTTGTCCGGCACGCCGATAACCTGCACATCGCGGACTTTTTCATATGTGTACAAAAAATCCTCAATTTCTTTCGGGTAAATATTCTCGCCGCCGCGGATAATCATATCCCTGATTCGTCCCGTGATTTTATAATAACCGTCCTCTTTGCGGCGGCGGGCAAGGTCGCCGGTATGAAGCCAGCCGTCTTCGTCAATCGCCGCGGCTGTCGCTTCCGGCATTTTATAATACCCTTTCATCACGTTATAACCCCGTGCGCATAATTCGCCGTCCGTGTCGTCCGGCAGTTCTTCGCCGTTTACAGGGTCGGTGATTTTTACTTCAACGCCGTAAATCTTGCCGCCGACTGTGTTTACCCGCTGTTCCACGCTGTCGGACGTTTTGCTCATGGTAATCGCGGGGGAGCTTTCCGTCTGCCCGTAGGTAATGCAGACCTCAGTCATGTTCATTTTATGAAGCACGTCTTCCATAACCTTAACAGGGCAGGGGGAACCTGCCATAATACCTGTTCTGACCTCCGAAAAATCAGTTTTGCTAAAATCAGCGTGTTCAAGCATGGCGATAAACATGGTCGGAACGCCGTGAAAAGCGGTAATTGCGTTCTCATTGATACACTTCAAGCCTTTTGCGGGAGAAAACGCCGAAATGGGATAAATCGTTGTTCCGTGCGTCATGGCGGCAGTCATACCGAGAACCATACCAAAGCAGTGGAACATCGGCACATGAATCATCAGGCGGTCATGGTTAGAAAAATCAAGACAGTCCCCGATTGCTTTACCGTTGTTTACGACATTGTAATGCGTCAGCATAACGCCTTTCGGGAAGCCTGTCGTGCCGCTGGTATACTGCATATTGCAAACTTCATTCTTGTTCAGTGAAAGCCGCCTTGAACGCACTAAAGCCGCTTCCGCCTCACCGCCTAAATTAAACGCTTCTTCCCACGTAAAACACCCGTCCTGCCTTGAATTCACGGTAATTATATTTTTTAAAAAAGGCAGACGTTTACTGTTAAGTTTACCCGGCGCGCAGGCTTTAAGCTCAGGGCAGATTTCC
>Ga0082212_10008209_pt1 | contig 13680 bp, 6 predicted proteins | sample TergutNt197P3_FD_71548 | JGI IMG/M metagenome (GOLD analysis project Ga0082212, IMG submission 71548) | Neocapritermes taracua P3 segment gut microbial communities from Petit-Saut dam, French Guiana - Nt197 P3 | ecosystem: Host-associated > Arthropoda: Insects > Digestive system > Gut ... | reverse complement strand
CATCTATTCCACGCTTCTGCCGGCCGCCAACCGCAAGGTGTGCCTGATGCAGGACCGCCAGTACCGGATGGGTGTAGCCGCCTATTCGTCAGGCTATCCGCATCATCCGCAGTTGGGACGCAATAACAGCCGTCCGTAGATATAATTTTGTAAAGGTACATTTGCCGCCTGCCGGTTTTTTTCATACAGATCATTTGGGAAATTCCTGTTTTTCGTCTAAATTTGCAGAAAAAATTAATGGATATGGTAGAAAAAATATTCAAAAAGTTGCCTTATGGCAACTCAAACTTCGAATCCATTCGAACAGAAAATTATGCTTATGTGGATAAAACCTGTTATGTTGAAATGCTCGAAAATGAGAGCAACAAGTATCAGTTTTTCATCCGTCCGCGCAAGTTCGGCAAGAGCCTGTTTTTGTCGCTGCTGACCAATTACTATGATATCCGGAAAACTGCGAAGTTTGAGCGGCTGTTCGGCGATTTGTACATCGGCCAAAATCCCACGCCGCGCAGAAACAGTTATGCGGTTATTAATTTTAATTTTTCAGGCCTTGGTACTTCCGGCAAGGATGAATTTAAAAAATCCTTTTCAGATCGGGTACAGGAAACGGTTCTGGCGTCACTTGCCAATTACAGCGGGGTATTTCCCGAAACTGATACGCAGATTCAACGAATTATCAACGAAAAGCCGGGTATCGGCGCCTTGTATGCTTTATATGGCATAACGGAACAGGCCAACATCAAACTGTTTGTCATCATCGACGAATACGATCATTTTGCCAACGACTTAATTGCCATGGGCGTGAATGATGTATATAAAGAGATGGTACAGGCCAACGGCACGGTTCGCGACTTTTACGAAACGCTCAAAATCGGCACATCCTCTATCCTCGACCGCATTTTCATCACTGGTATTTCGCCCGTGATGATCGACGACCTCACAAGCGGGTTTAATATCGCCGCCAACCTGACCATCGAAGAGCAATATAACAATATGATGGGATTCACGCACAGGGAAGTAGACTGGCTGATGGACGTGACGGGCGTCAACCGCGACTTCATTACGGTTGATATGGAATGGTATTACAACGGGTATCTCTTTCATAAGAATGCCACCGACAGGGTTTACAATCCTTCGATGATGCTTTATTTTTTCAATCGGATCATCCGCGAACGGAAAGTTCCGGAAAAGATCATCGACGACAACCTGAAAACGGATTACGGTCGCCTGCGCCGCCTGACTCGTAATGAAGCAAACCGCGAGACGCTTCTTCAGATCGTAAAGGACGGAGGCATCGTCGCCGAAGTGCAGACGAAATTTTCCATTGACAATCTATACGATGACGATTATTTTGTATCCCTTCTATTCTATATGGGCCTGCTCACCATTGAGAAGCCTGTCATGGCAAAAGTTCGCCTCTGTATCCCCAACTATTCCATTAGAACCGTATTTTGGGAGTACATCATGAAAGAGGTGCAGACCGTTTCCAACTTTTCGATCAACACCGCCGAACTCGACAGGTCGATTACCGCGCTGGCGCTCGATGGTCAGGCCAGACCGTTTGTGGAGTACATCTCCCGGAATATTTTCAACAGGCTGTCGAACCGCGACCTGCGCCAGTTCGACGAGAAATACATCAAAATTATGCTGCTGCACTGTCTGTTCCAAAGCAAGGTGTATGTGCCGGTCAGCGAACTGGAAACCAGCAATGGATACGTTGACATCTTCCTGCGCCGCAGCCCTTTAGTGCCGGAGGTGAAATACGAATGGCTGTTCGAACTCAAGTATTTCAAGGCAAGTGAGAAGGCGCTGGATGCGCACCGCCTTGACGCCCAAAAGCAGCTAAGCGACTACGGTCGCTCCGAACAGATGAAAGACGACAGGGATGTGAAAAAGGCGGTGATCATATTTATCGGCAAAAACAAATACGAACTGTTTGAAGACAAATGATGACAAATATAATCCGTATCGTTGCAATAACGATTGCAGGGGCGCTCAGCGCTTCGATGCCGTCTGCCGAAACAGGACGCCCGCCGGTCATCGAGCGTTCCGTGAACCGAGTTACAATGGCATCATTGCAAACCTATCCACCACCATCGGCGTGGTACATAGCGCCTCCGGCCGACGTCGGACGCGTTCCAGAAGTCAATGGCCGTACGCCGCAGGCTCGGCTGGAAAATGTCACGATCGTTCAGCGACACAACGACCTGATCGAGCGTGCCGCTTTCCGCTTTCCAGGTTCCGATGCGGCGATTATTGTTGATGACGCACCGCCGCTGAACCCTGCAGAGCAACTGACAATTTCCGTTTGGTTACAGCCGGGCTCCGACATTCAAGGCAATAACCGAATGCCGTTGCTGTTTAAGTCGCGCCCAGCTCCCCCGACTACTTCTGCGAATCAGGAAACCGCTCAACCATGGTATTATTGCCAGTATGGCCTGATACTTGTCAGGTCGGAGAGCGGGACGACACTGTCGTTTGGACTAAGCCGTGGCGAAAAGCAGGATTGGGTGGATGGCGCCCGGTCGCTGCCCTTGCACCATGACACATGGAATCACTTAGCTGTCGCTTTCGACGGGAAGACGATGACCGTCTATGTGAACGGCCATCCATGCGATACGCTGAACTTAGACGCTACAACCTCCCTCGACCGGTATCCGATGCCGTTGATAATAGGCGCGTGCGGCGCTCCGCCACAGGCTGCCAGTCATTCATTTTCGGGTCAGATCGGCGAATTTGCCATCTGGAACCGGGCGCTGACAGCTGGAGAGATGACGGCGCTGCATGAAGCGCGTCAAGTCCATTATCCCCCGGTTTCACGCGATGCGAAAGGAGAAACCGACTACAGCCGCGCCGTCAATACCGCCCTTTCCACTTCAGAAGATATATGGGCTAAAGAAGTGTTGGCAACCGGCGACCCCTCGTTCAACAAGGTGAAGAACTACCTGCAACCGCTGTTTTATTCAACAGGGAGAAAAAACACCGAGCACGCCCCATACAACGTCGTGCTGTCGCTTGAAGACGGCGCCCGGCCGTTGATTGCGGCGGCAGGCGACGGCAGCGGCATTCATATAGACAACTATGCAAACGAAGCCGCGCTCGCGTTCCACGTAGGCGACAACGGCAGGGAACGCTTCGGCGAAGCGCTCGACCGTTTGGGTGAACAGCGATGGGAGGACGGTTGGCTACCTGTTTTCCATACATCCTACATCACCGCAGGCGGCGCCAGATGGCGACAGGAAGTGGCAGCGCTATTTCCGGCACAGGTCGGCGATTCCCTTGTCGTTTTGGGCAGGTTCGAATTAGTCGACGGCTCGACTACCAGCGAAACCCTCTGCATTGCTCTGACGCCCGGAACAGCAGAAAGCCGTTTTCGCGCGTCGGCAGGAAAACAGGAAGGCGATGCCTGGGTGTGGACGCCCCCTTCCGACGGCAGCGTTTTCTATTACGCCTTTGCACTCGGCAAAGCGCTACCGCCCGGAATGACCGTCGATGGTAACAGCTACCGCGAAGCAAAGGACAAGTGGTGCGAATATTGGCGTCGGCGCATCGAAGGCGATGGAACCCTGTTTTCGGTTCCTGAAAAGTTAGTCATGGATTGCCAGCGAAACAAACTCTACCAGAACTTAGTCCTGCGATGGCGTTATTCAGTCGGAAACACAGTCTATGACGGCAATTACTACAGTCCCGAAAGCGGAGACGCCATGACGGTACTGGCGCAATACGGTTATTCGGCGGAATCCCGACAGGGCTTGGCAGAAATGCTGCCGTGGAACAAAGGCCGCGAACAATACTATAACTGGGAGATGGGCGAAAAATTGACGCATGCCGCCGAATATTGGCAATATACGCACGATGACGCTTTCATCCGCGAGCGCGTCGAACCCTATCGCGAGATGATGCGTGATTTTCAAGACCAGATGGCGAGCGACCCGTATGGCCTGCTTGAACCGCAGAAGCACTGTGGCGACATACCCAACCGCGGCTATTACGTTGCCCACCAAACGACAGCCTGGCGCGGCATGCGCGATATGGCGCAGCTCTTTGGCCGAATAGGATACGAACGGGATGCCACCGGATTTTCGACGGCGGCAACGCGCTTGCGCGGCAGCTTAGACAAAGGCCTGAAAGCCTCATCCCAACGTTTACCCGATAACACCCTCTACATCCCCAGAGGTATCTATTCGCCCGAAACAACGATCTACGACCCGGTCTGTGAGACCCGGCTCGGCTCCTACTGGAATTTGGTTATCCCGTATGCTTTCGCCTCCGGTTTCTGGCGGGAGGATGGCGAGGAAATGGACGCGATTCTCGGTTTTTTGCGCGGACACGGCGCATTTCTGGCGGGACTGTTACGGTTCAACTATTACCCGACCGAAATCGGTGCATACACGCCCGGCGGAATACCCGGTTATTACACTTACGGCGTCGACAATGTATATCTGCCGTCGATCGTGCGGGTGCTGGCCACACGCAACGAGACGGATGCGCTGTTACTGACGTTCTACAGTTACCTGGCGCACGGCATGACCCGCGGGACGTTTATCTCCGGCGAAGGCGATAACATCGGCGTCTATCCCGAAGACGTGCCACCCTATCCGAAACTGGGTTACCGTTCCATGTACGGCTCTGTGTGTAACGCGCAGAACGCCCTCTTTTTACAGACGCTACGCGCGCTATTGATACAGGAAACATACGACGGTCAAGGAAATCCAGACATACTGCGACTGACGCCAGCCACGCCGCGGGTCTGGCTCGAGGAGGGCAGTACAATCAGTTTCAGAGAAGCGCCAACGATTTTTGGCGCCGTATCAGGGAACATATTCGTCTCGCCCATGGGCGACAAACGCATCCTGGCAGAATGGACGCTACCCTCACGTAACCGGCCCAACGCCATCCAATGGCATATCCGCTTACCCGGCCAACAAAAAATAGCCTCCGTTACGGTCGACGGGAAAACCCATTCCCGTTTCGACTCGTCGACAGGCATCATCGACCTGACGGACTACACCGGCGCCATCGTCGTGGAGGCGACATATCGGTAATCGGTGAAAAGGAAGTCATGCAAAATAAATAACATATGGTAAACCGCAAAAACCTGCCTGACAGTAGTCAGGGACATTATTATTGAAATATGAAATCAAAAAAACTATCCCGCAGGGATTTTATCAACCGGATGGTTGCAGGCGCCGGTGTGGGCGCTGGAATGTTGGCCTTGGCGCCTGCCAACAGTTTGCCGGCTTTGACGCCGGCGAATAGTCTGCTGACGCCGCCGTCACGCTGGCCAAAAGATGTAAGGAATTTTCGTGTTCATGTCATTGGCGACACGCACATCGATCCGGTGTGGCTGTGGCCATGGCACGAAGGTGTGAGCGTCGTTCTCAGCACGTTTCGTTCGGCGCTTGACCGTATGAACGAGACGTCATCGCTGACTTTCAGTAGCGGTTCGGCACAGTTCTACCAGTGGGTAGCGGACAATGACCCCGCCATGCTGGATGAAATACGCCGCCGGATCGGCGAAGGCCGGTGGGAGGTTACGACAGGCTGGTGGGTGGAGCCGGACATGAATATACCTTCGGGCGAAGCCATGGTGCGGCAGGGGTTGTACGGTCAGCGTACAATGGCGCGGCTGCTCGGCGTTCGCACAAAAACATTTTACAGCGCCGACGCTTTTGGCCAGGCGGGTATGCTGCCGCAAATTCTCCGTTTGCAGGGGATGGATAATTTCATGTTTACACGCCCCGGCGATAACGAAAAGAAACTGCCGTTTGTTTTCTGGTGGGAAACGCCGGACGGTTCGCGCATTCTTGCCAGCCGGGCGCTAAGCGGATTCAATCTTGCCGACACGGACGGGAAATACTTTTTCACAGGTGCGATAAACCATGCACGGCATTTGTCCGTTCCGTTTGCGGCAATCCGGCACGGGATCGGCGATCACGGCGGCGGCCCCACAATCCGGAATATCCGCGCCATCAATGCGCTGATGGACGACAAAACAGGCCCTCAACTGTTTTACAGTACATACAACCGGTACTTCGACGAACTCCGCGCTGCGCCGAATCAGCCATATCCGGTCGTGACTGACGACCTGCAACACCATGCCGTCGGCTGCTATACCTCCGAAGTAGAAATCAAAAAACACAACCGTCGGAGCGAGACGGCCCTGGTGACAGCCGAGAAGATTACAGCCACAGGAGCCGTCTGCTGGGGCGCCCGCTGTCCGAAAGAGCGATTTGAAGAAGCATGGAAAAGAGTCCTTTTCCAGCAGTTTCACGATAGCTTGGCAGGCTCGTCGCTCAACGAACATTCGCTGACAGCGCGCGACAGCTACGGGCTTGCCTGCGACGTTGCCAGCGAAGCGATGTATATGGCTTTGCAAAAACTCGAATGGCAGATTTCGACAGCCGAAGATTCCTGTTTCCAGTATGTTGTTGCTTTCAATCCCCACGCATGGGAAGTGCAAAGCGTGATAGAATACCAGTGGGGAAAGAACGCGCCGTGGACAAGTACGGAAGAGATATTCTGCGACATGCGACCGGCTGATCAGCGCACGCCGTTGCCGGCGTGCGTCTATGACGATACCGGACAGCTGTTGCCCCACCAGTGGACGCTGGGACAGTCACACTCGGGTAACGAAAAGGCCACAGCGCTGGTGATGGCGACCCTTCCGCCGTTAGGCTACCGGCAGATACGCGAAAAAAACGAAACGACGCCCTATCAATTTGTACAGCCGGTACGGGCAACGGACAGCATGCTCGAAAACGGGTATCTGCATGTGACGTTTGCACCGGATGGCGCCATCGGTATTTTAGACAAGGAAATGAACCAGGCCGTCTTTGTAAACGGAGAACACGGTTGCCGCGCCGTCGTAATCGACGATCCGTATGACACATGGGGGCATGATGTTATAGCCTTCGACCGGGAGATCGGCGCTTTCGGGAACGCTACAACGGAACTGCTCGAAGAAGGTCCGCTACGGGCAACCATGCGCACTGTCAGCAAATACGGAAATTCGACATTGACCGTCGACTGGTCGCTTGTTTCCGGTATGCGCCGGATAGAAGCCCGCGTGACGCTCGACTGGCATGAACAGCAGAAGATGCTGAAATTCTCTTTTCCGGTGGATGTGGAAACGCCCGAAGCAACGTATGAGACTCCCTACGGCTTTATGGTGCGTGAAACGAATGGAAACGAAGAGCCGGGACAACGCTGGATTGACCTTACCGGACAGCGCCGAAGCGGTGGACAGTATGGATTGACGGTCATTAACGATGCCAAATACGGATACAGCGTTTCCGGAAACGACATGCGTATATCCGTAACCCGTTCCACGGTCTATGCGCAGCATGACCCGACAAAAGTTGATCCGGAGGAAAAGAGGTATGTATGGATGGATCAGGGCATACAGACATTCCGTATGTGGCTGGCGCCACACAAAGGCAGCTGGAGAGACATTCATGCGCCCCGCATGGCGGAAGAGTTCAGCGCGCCTCCGCTGCTGATTTACCAGGGTATTCACAGGGGAACACTACCCAAGTCCGGTTCGTTCATGACGATAGAATCTTCAAATGTAATAGCGCCTGCCATCAAGCAATCCGAAGATGGTAATGATATTATAATCAGGCTTGTAGAAACACTTGGTGAAGCGGTAACAACCACCGTCCGTTTTCCGTCAGCAGGTATCAGCTGGCGCGGCGCGTTCCGCCCCTGCGAAATAAAGACGCTCAGGATCAGTACCGGTACAGGGACAATCAGCGAAGTTAATCTGTTGGAAGAATAATGTACCTAGAGTTTATTTCTGATAGCAGAAATGCGCAGAAGGCTTTTTTTACCGAATTTTGGATTCCTGAAACTTTTTTGTAATTTTGCCGTTTATTATATATTTATTTTTGAATAAAGAAAAAACTATGATGAATCAGCGAAGAGATTTTTTGAAAAAGAGCGCCATGCTTGCCGCAGGTAGCATATTAGCGCCAACCATTGTTCCAGCATCGGTTTTCGGTAAAAAGGCGCCAGGCAATCGCATTACCGTTGGCTGTATCGGGCTGGGCAGGCAGATGATAAACCCCAATATCCCTCAATTGTTGAAATCGCCGCATGGTCAGATTGTTGCCGTATGCGACGTGGATACATGGCGGCTTGACAACGCTCAAAAACAGGTTGATGAATATTATACAAAAGAAAGTGGCGCAACCTATAAATCATGCAGGACCTATACGGACTACCGTAAACTGTTGTCGGATAAAAGCATTGATGCCGTCATGCTTTCATTACCGGACCATTGGCATGTGCCGATGGCCATAGATGCAATCCGTGCCGGAAAACACGTGTCACTGGAGAAACCGGTATCAACCTGTATCGAACATGGACGCAAGCTGGTAGAGGCGATTAAGAAAACGAAGCTGGTTACCCGCAACGACAGTGAATTTCGCACTTTGCCGGAATGGTGGAAAGCGGTGGAAGCTGTCCGGAACGGTCGTATCGGGAAGCTTCAGCGAATACAGGTAGCAGTTCCTCCCGAATGGGGTGATAGGGGCAGTAGCGCTTTGCCTCCGCAACCCACCATGCCCGTACCGGCAGAACTCAACTACGACTTTTGGCTGGGTCCCGCATGGGAAGCGCCCTACAACGAAAATCGGGTGCATGCCATCAAGGCATACGGACGACCGGGCTGGATGCGTGTGAGCGATTACTGTAACGGCATGATATCCAACTGGGGCGCACATCTGATAGGTATCGTGCAATGGGGTAACGATACGGAATATACCGGCCCGACAGAGATAGAAGGCACGGGCGATTTCGACAAGGGACTTTGGAACACCATGAACCGGTTTGATATCCGGTATAAATTCGACAACGGGGTAGAAGTATTTTATAAGATAGAACGACCCTATGTTCGCTTTGAAGGCGCTAACGGCTGGGTAGAGATAGAATATCCGGATAAACTGTCGGCTTCATCGTCCGAAATTTTAAATACGCCCCTGGGAAGCAACGAAAAATCGTTCAAGGTAGAATTGAGCGACAAGGATGATTTCCTATTGGCCATCAAGGAAAACAGGCAGTCGCTTGAACCGCTCGAAACGGCGCACCGCACCATTTCAATGTGTCAACTGGGTTTGATTGCCGTTAAAACCGGCTCGCCGGTAAAATGGGATCCGGTAAAAGAGGATTTTATCGGCGATACCGCTGCTTCAGCCATGCTTAACATACCCGTCAGGGAGAAATATTTTAAATTCTGATAAAATGACCGGGAACCTTTTTTATTATTAATAAAATCAATATGAATCAGCGTAGGGAATTTATGAAAAAAGCAGGCGCCGGGTTATTGGCATTAAGCGCTTCGCCTGTAGTTTGTGATCATAAACTGTATTCAAATACTTTGACAAAAGCAGGACAGAATGTTCTTTTCAATATTTCTTTTGCCGGATATACTTTTCGGGATTATGATTTGGACACAACACTGGAAATGATGCAAAAATTAGATGCGCATTATCTGTGTATCAAGGATTTTCATCTACCCTTAAACAGTACTGCTGACGAGATGGCGGCTTTCCACGCCAAACTGGCTGCAAAAAATGTTACTGCCTGCGGCGTAGGCCCCATTTACATGAAAACAGAAGCCGAAGCCGATCAGGCATTCGAATATACACGTCGGGCAGGCGTGAAATTGTTAGTTGGAGTACCTAATTATGAATTGCTTCCCTACATAGATAAGAAAGTAAGGGAGTACGGCGTTTATTATGCGATTCATATCCATGGTCCGGATATGGCATTATATCCCAATGCCGCCGATGCGATCAACCACGTGAAAGACCTCGACCCGCGTATTGGCTTGTGCCTGGATATGGCGCACGACACACGCTACGGGGACGACCCGGTGTACGATTTGAAGAGATATTTTAAACGGGTATTCGATATTCACCTGAATGATACAACCGAAGCAGGTAAAGCAGGCCGTCTTTGCGAACTCGGACGCGGCGTTGTCGACATCCCCGCTTTTGTGCGCACTTTACGCAAATTAAAATACAATGGATTCTGTAATATTGAATTGACTGCCGACAGGGAAAACTGTTTTACAGCAGCTGCCGAATCTATCGGTTATATCAAAGGAGTAATAGATGCTACGTAGAGACGCGGCGCGCCGCGTCTCTTAAATAATAATTTATTTATCATGAAGAAATTTTTTACATTTATCATTTTATCAGGCATATTTTTGAATGGCCAAGCACAGGAAGACCTTTCAGTCAATAACTACTGGAAGTTCAACGGCGATATGACTAATGCCCTGTATGAACATATTTGCGGGGTTGCATTTACCCAACTAAACGAACGATGGTCGTTTGTCAACGGGCTGAAAACCGGAAACGAATGGTTGAACCGTCAATCGGAAGCAAAAAAAATTATGGCGGAAATAGTGGGTGAATTTCCTGCGAAAACGCCTTTGAATCCTGTTGTTACCGGAATTATTAAAAAAGACGGTTTCGTTGTAGAGAAAATCTATTTCGAATCGAGGCCGGGTTTTTATGTCACGGCGGCATTATTCCGGCCAACAGTAAAAAGCGGTAAATTACCGGCAATCATTTATTGCTGCGGACACAGTGGCGACGGTTTCAGAAGCAGCGCCTATCAGCGGGTCTGTCTGAACCTTGTAAAAAAAGGATTTATCGTATTAGCCTTTGATCCGGTTGGACAGGGCGAACGGATTCAATATTTCGACGGGAACGGAAAAAACATTTTTGGCCCTACCCACGAACATTCATATCCCGGAACCCAGTCGTTCCTGTCCGGACGGACGCCTGCCAACTACTTTATCTGGGACGGCATCCGCGCGGTTGATTATTTACTGACACGCAAAGAAGTCGATCCCGCACGTATTGGAATTACAGGACGATCAGGGGGAGGCACCCAAAGCGCATATATTGCCGCTATGGATGATCGGATATTGGCGGCTGCCCCGGAATGTTACATCACAACATTCGATAAACTGTTACGCTCCCAGGGACCCCAGGATGCGGAACAACTTTTCATGTATTCAATTGAAAAAGGCTTTGACCTGAGCGATCTGATTGAGATCAGGGCGCCCAGACCGACCCTGATGGTGACTACCACGATGGATATGTTCAGCATCCAGGGTGCACGCGATGTATTCAGGGAGGCTCAAAAAATGTATCGCGCTTTTGGCGCACCGGACAAACTGATGATGGTAGAAGACGATGCCGGACATGCCTCCACAAAGAAAAACAGGGAGGCAACCTATGCGTTTTTTCAGAAATTCCTGAATAATCCCGGCGATTCCAAAGATGAAGATGTCGAATTTTTTGAGGAAAAAGACCTGTGGGTAACGCCCACAGGGCAGATTCAGACAAGCCTGAATGGCGAAACCCTCTTTAGCCTGAATGAAAAATTTACGGCTGATTTGTTAGAAAAAGCACAAACAGAAAAACAGGATAATCCTGATTTTCACAAAGATATAGTCCGGAAAGCAAAATGTCTGAGCGGTTATTGCGAACCGGCGCTACCAAAAGAGGTTATATTTTCGGGACGGATGTGGCGTGACGACTGTTCGATTGAAAAATACTTAGTAAAAGGGACAGGCGATTATTATATTCCCGTCCTACGGTTATCATCCGGCAAAAATACCGGAAAAATTATCTTACTTTTGGACGAACAGGGAAAAGCGTCGGCAGCAGCCACGGGGGGGTTAGCTGAAAAATTAGTAAAAAAAGGCTATCAGGTCATCGTACCGGATTTGAGCGGATTCGGCGAATTGGATGGAGAGTTTAGCGGTGGTGATGCTATCATTCAGGGAGCGCCGTTGAATATTTGGTATGCCGGTATTTTAACCCGGAAATTCCCTCTGGCTATCAGGATAGAGGAAATAAAAATCATGGTTGATTTCATCAAAAGCCTTGGTACATACGGCACGCTGACAGGTATCGCCTGCGGCACACTTACATCCGATCTGCTTCATGCGGTCGTTTTCAACAGCGGATTCAATCAAATAGCGCTGATCAATCCATTGATATCCTATCAATCTGTTGTGCAGGAAAGTAACTATAAGACGAAGTTTGTAATGTCGGCGCCTGCCGGTGTCATTGGGCAATATGACTTGCCGGATATGATTGCAGCGCTTTCGCCCTTGAAAATAGGTATGTTCAATCCGGTTAACGCGCTGGATCAAATGGTAGACATCAGTATTTTCGAACAGACTTACAAAGAATTTGGTGATTCGCGGAATCTGTCGGTCAGTTTTAAAGCGCCGGATGTATTTTCGCTGTTAACACAATGGCTTGACTGAAAGCAAAGACGGGGGGCAGTCCTGCCCCCCGTCTTTGACAAAATTTATTCGCTTTCCTTACTTCGGTCGAAGTAATGCGTGTGCAGCAGTTCATGCGAGAGATGACCGCCGGGCTTGCCGAGGTAGTCTTTGTAAATCGCATTAATCGACGGATTGTGGTGCGATTGACGGAGTACCTTGCTTTCGTCTTCGGTGTAGATGGCTTTCAGGCGTTTCATCCTGACGTCTGGATCTTCGCTTCGGGGTTGCCCGCCGCCGCAGATGCAACCGCTCGGACAGCCCATCACTTCGATGAAATGATAGGGCGACGTACCTGCCACGATTTGCTCCATCAGGATTTTTGCGCCTGCCAAACCGCTGGTTACGGCTATTTTGGCTTCAAAGCCTTCAAACATCTTATATTCAGGAAGTACGCCCTCGAATTTTAGCGTAGCGTCCTTGACCTGGTCGAGACCGACGATAGGCGCTACGTGCAGTTGTTCGAATGGCAGATCGCGACCGGTGATGATGGCATAGACGGTACGGATAGCGGCTTCCATCACGCCGCCGGTGACGCCGAAGATGTCGGCGGCGCCGGTGGACTGTCCCATCGGGTCGTCGAACAGCTCGTCGTCTAAGTTGCAGAAATCAATGCCGGCCTGCTTGATCATTTGTCCCAACTCGCGCGTCGTCAGCACGGCATCGACGTTGGCAACGCCTCGATTGACCATTTCAGAGCGGGACGCTTCAAACTTTTTCGCAGTGCAGGGCATGACAGACACGGTGTACATATTCTGCGGATCGACGTCGATTTTTTCGGCATAATAAGTCTTGGCCAAAGCGCCGAGCATCATGTGCGGCGATTTGCAGGTGGACAGGTGCGGAATGAGTTGCGGGTAATACGATTCGACGTATTTGATCCACCCCGGCGAGCAACTGGTTATCATGGGGAGTACCGCTTTTTTACCTGACAGTACGTCAATCGCCCTGTGCAGAAACTCGGTTCCTTCTTCCATGATGGTGAGGTCGGCCGACCAGTCGGTATCGAACACGTCGTCCACGCCGAGCGCCCGTATGGACGCCGCCATTTTACCGGTTACTGATGTACCTACCGGATAGCCGAACATCTCGCCCAGCGCCACGCGAACGGCGGGTGCAGGCTGCATGACAACGCGGAGATTCGGATTGTTGATGGCTTCCCATACGCGGGTGATATGGTCGGTTTCTTTCAACGCGCCTACCGGACATACGACGGTACACTGGCCGCAGAACGAACATCTGGCATTGTTGAGCGGTCGCTCCATCGACGGCGCTATCACCGTATCGAAACCGCGGTTTTGCGCGTCTAAGATACCTACGCCCTGAATGACGTTACATGCCGTCATGCAACGGCGGCAAAGGAT
>Ga0082212_10008208_pt1 | contig 13684 bp, 14 predicted proteins | sample TergutNt197P3_FD_71548 | JGI IMG/M metagenome (GOLD analysis project Ga0082212, IMG submission 71548) | Neocapritermes taracua P3 segment gut microbial communities from Petit-Saut dam, French Guiana - Nt197 P3 | ecosystem: Host-associated > Arthropoda: Insects > Digestive system > Gut ... | reverse complement strand
GTTCATAAACACCACCAGATACGGCACGTTAACCTGACGCGCAAGCACGATATGCTCGCGGGTCTGGGGCATCGGGCCGTCGGCGGCGGACACCACCAGGATCGCGCCGTCCATCTGCGCGGCGCCGGTGATCATGTTCTTGATATAGTCGGCGTGGCCGGGGCAGTCAACGTGCGCGTAGTGGCGGTTGACCGTCTCGTACTCGACGTGCGCGGTGTTGATGGTGATGCCGCGCGCTTTTTCCTCGGGCGCTTTGTCAATGGCGTCGTAAGCGGTAAACGCCGCCTTGCCCTCCATGGCCAGCACCTTTGTGATGGCGGCGGTCAAGGTGGTCTTTCCGTGGTCAACGTGGCCTATCGTGCCGATGTTTACGTGGGGTTTCGTGCGTTCAAACTTTTGCTTGGCCATGAGATTTTTTCCTCCTCGTATTTGTTCAGTGTTTATTGTAACGCAAAAAGATTATTTTGGCAAGCCCCAAATGTAAAGGCGCGGGGCTTATCGTCCCTCGGTCAGTTTCTCTTGCAGGCTCTTGGGCAGTTCGGTGTAGCTGTGCGGCTCCATTGAATACTGGCCGCGCCCCTGCGTGCGGGAGCGCATGTCGGTGGCGTATCCGAACATCTCGGACAGCGGCACCAGCGCCGTGATCTGCTGCGCCCCGGATATGGCCTCCATGCCCTGTATATGGCCGCGGCGGGAGTTCAAGTCGCCCATCACGTCTCCCATGTAGTCCTCCGGGACGGTGACCACAACTTTCATGATCGGTTCGAGCAGCGCCGGGCGGGCCTTGCGGCAAGCCTCTTTGAACGCCATGGATGCGGCGATCTTGAACGCCAGCTCGGACGAATCGACCTCGTGATACGAACCGTCGTACAGCGTCACCTTTACGTCAACCATGGGGTAACCCGCCAGCACGCCCGATTGCAGCGCGCCCTGCACGCCCTGATCCACGGCGGGTATATACTCCTTGGGTATGGCGCCGCCCACGATCTTGTTGACAAACTCGTAACCCTTGCCGGACTCGTTGGGCTCGACGGTGAGTTTGACGTGGCCGTACTGGCCGCGCCCGCCCGACTGCCGGGCGTATTTGTGATCGACGTCGGCCTTCTCGCGGATGGTCTCTTTATACGCCACATGCGGCTTGCCCACGTTCGCCTCGACGCGGAACTCTCGCAGCAGGCGGTCCACGATGATCTCAAGATGCAGTTCGCCCATACCGGCTATGATGGTCTGCCCGGTCTCGTCGTCGGTGTATGTCTTGAACGTGGGGTCTTCCTCAGCCAGCTTCATCAGGGCGATGCCCATCTTCTCCTGACCGGCCTTTGTGCGCGGCTCTATGGCCACGCGGATGACCGGTTCGGGGAACACCATGGACTCCAGCACGATGGGTTTCTTTTCGTCGCACAGCGTGTCGCCGGTGGTGGTGTTTTTCAGGCCCACGGCGGCGGCTATGTCGCCGGCGTGTATCTCCAGCACGTCCTCGCGGTGGTTGGCGTGCATGAGCAGTATGCGCCCCAGGCGCTCGCGCCCGTCTTTGGTGGCGTTGTAGACCATCGACCCGGTTTTCACGGTTCCCGAGTACACGCGGAAGAAGCACAGTTTGCCCACAAACGGGTCGGTCATGATCTTGAACGCCAGCGCCGAAAACGGCGCGGAATCCGACGGCGGGCGGCTGTCGCTTGAGTCGTTTTTGGGGTTAATGCCCTTAACGCCGCCCACGTCTATGGGGCTGGGCAGGTAGTAGACGATGGCGTCGAGTATATTCTGGACGCCCTTGTTGCGGTAGGACGTGCCGCACAGGACCGGTATCATGCCGCCCGACAGCGTGGCCTTGCGTATGACCGGGCGCAGGTGGTCGGGCGTGACGTTTTTGCCTTCCATGACGGCCTCGGCCAGTTCGTCGTCAAACATGGTGAGCGCGTCGGTCAGCTTTTCGCGGTACTCGGCGGCCTTTTCTTTGTATTCGGCGGGGATGTCCTGTTCGCGGATGTCCTTGCCGAACTCGTCGTGCGCCACATAGGCGCGCATGTCAACCAAGTCGATGACGCCGCTGAACTCCGCCTCCGCCCCGATGGGTATCTGCACGGGCACGGCGTTGCATTTCAAGCGTTCGCGCATCATTTCTATGGTGCGGAAGAAGTCGGCGCCCATGATGTCCATCTTGTTGATGTACGCGATACGCGGGACGCCGTAACGGTCGGCCTGGCGCCAGACGGTCTCGGACTGCGGCTCGACGCCGCCCTTGGCGCAGAACACGGTGACCGCGCCGTCCAAGACGCGCAGCGAACGCTCCACCTCCACGGTGAAGTCCACGTGCCCCGGCGTGTCGATGATGTTGATCCTGTGATCCTTCCACACGGTGGTGGTGGCCGCCGAGGTGATGGTGATCCCGCGCTCCTGCTCCTGCTCCATCCAGTCCATGGTGGCGTTGCCCTCGTGAACCTCGCCTAATTTGTGACTGCGGCCTGTGTAGAACAGGATGCGCTCGGTGGTGGTGGTCTTTCCGGCGTCGATGTGCGCCATGATGCCTATATTTCTGGTCAGTTCCAGCGGAAATTGCCGTGACATGGTTCTCTGTCTCCTTAAAGGTTACCAGCGGTAATGCGCGAACGCCTTGTTGGAGTCCGCCATTTTGTGCGTGTCCTCACGCTTCTTTACCGCGCTTCCCATATTGTTGGCCGCGTCCATGAGTTCGCCGGCCAAACGTTCGCGCATGGTCTTCTCGCCGCGCTTGCGCGCGAAGAGTATGAGCCAGCGCAGGCCCAGCGTCTGACGCCTATCGGGACGCACTTCGATGGGCACCTGATAAGTCGCGCCGCCCACGCGCCGCGCCTTGACCTCCAGCACCGGCATGATGTTCTCCATGGCCTGCGTGAACAGTTCGAGCGGTTCCTTACCCGTCTTGTCCCGGATGATGTCAAAAGCGCCGTATACCACCTTCTGGGCGACGCCCTTGCGGCCGTCCAGCATGATGCCGTTGATCAGCTTGGTGACAAAACGGGAGTTGTACAGCGGGTCGGGCAAGACCTCGCGCTTGGGTACGTTTCCTCTTCTGGGCACAGAACTTCCCTCCTTCAAAGACTGATTTCATAGGTACTCGAAAGCGTGCCCGCTTCCATTCGCGCCCGTCTATATACAGACAAGGCATACCTTGCGAATCATTTTACTTGGGGCGCTTCGCGCCGTACTTGGAGCGCGACTGCTTGCGGCCCTGAACGCCCTGTGTGTCCATCGTGCCGCGTATGATGTGGTAGCGCACGCCCGGGATGTCCTTGACGCGCCCGCCGCGTATCATAACGACGCTATGCTCCTGTAAGTTGTGCCCCACGCCCGGGATATACGCCGTGACCTCGATGCCGTTGCTCAAGCGCACGCGCGCGATCTTGCGCAGCGCCGAGTTGGGCTTCTTGGGCGTGGCGGTACGGACTGCCGTGCAGACGCCGCGCTTCTGCGGCGCGCTGAGGTCGGTGGGCTGCTTGCGAAGGGTGTTTAAGCCCTTTTGCAGCGCCGGCGACGTGGACTTGTAAGTCACCTTCTCACGGCCGTGACGCACTAACTGGTTGAATGTCGGCAAGAATTCTCCTCCTTTCATTTTAGGTTATCTATTGCTATATTGCCCCTTTTAGCGGGCAATTAACAATGCTTTAAGACGGCGGCCACCGCCGCGCCCACGCTTATGCCGCAGGCTTTGCCCAGCCCGTCGCAGGTGTCGGCGTATTCGACGCGCACGCCGTGCTGGCCGCACAGCTGCTCAAACGGCAGCCGGACGCGCTCCTCGGCGTCGCGGGCCACCACCGCGTACTCGGCAAGCCCGTCCCTGACAGCCTTGCGGGACTGTTTCAGCCCCACCACCCTGGGGACATCTATTCGCTCCGGCACAGCCCCCACCTCGCAGTTCGCGGTAATGTTAGACATTTAGGAATATTATCACACGTTGTTTGACATGTCAAGCAAAAGTTAAAAATTTGAAAAACCGGGGCGAAAATAACCAAATATATCGGGGATTCGGCCAAGGTGCGGATTCCCGAAAAAATCGAGGACAGCCCGGTGTCGGGCATATGGTAACCCGTTTACACCTTCGCATACACAAACGCGCGGCCTTTTTTGCCGGTGCGTTCCGCGGCCCCGGCGGCGGTCAGCGTCCCCACGCACAGCGACGCCGCGAACTTTGAAATGCCCGCCGCCTTGGCGTATTCGGCTGCCGTGAAATTCTCCGGCAGCCCTTCCGGCGTCAGCGCCAGCAAATCACGCGGCCCGTTGAGCGTGACTTCGCCGCGCAGGCACAGCGGGAAGCGTTCCGCGCGGCGAGAACCGCGCCCATGGCCGCCGCCCTTGGACGGCGTACGGTACTCCACGGCGTCTATGAACATCACACGCACGGTCAGCCGCCGGTCGCCCAGCAGATCGCGCAGCCCGTACAGTTCTTTCAAAGCGCCGGACGCGCCGTTCTCCCTGGGGGTCTTGCGCGGCTTGGAACACGCGCCGGTCACGGGGTCGATCCACGATATGTACTTCCGCATAACGGCTGGATAGACCACGGTGACCGGGCACAAGTCCATGAAAAAGCACAGCTTGCGCCGCATGGAGGACAGGCCGCCCGTCTGGATTTCAACCACTCCGCCGGCGTTCTTAATGTCCGCCACAAAACCGCCAACGGGTATCTCGTGACAGATTTCCAGCGGCTCGATATAGTATTTCAGCGTCAAATGCACCAGCTTTTCACCCAGCACGCCAACGCCCGCGCCCGGCAAAGAAGCGCGCGGCCCAAGCCCCGACAACTCGGCGCACGCGCGCTCCCGCGCCGCCTCAAACGCCCCGCCGCCGTCCGCCGCCGCCCCAATCGGAAAATATTCGGATAAATCCTGAAAAAACATATCCCACCCTGTTACCGCACAGCAACTCACGTTGTTCGTTGTTAACTGTTAATTGACATATACAGCACCTTCACAACATCCCGCGTCCCGTCCCCCGAAATCGTGGGATAGCTAACCAGCGCCACGCCGCGGCTGTCCGGGTCGGGGTTTAGGGCGTCCATCCAATCGGGCCCCAAATCGCCCGCCACATCGGCGGGGGCCAAACGTCTACCCGCAAAAAATTCCGTGCCGCCCGGCACGGAGCATATCATTTCCCGACTCATGTTGTCAATGTAGTATTCGACGCGGTACGAATACTTCAATTCCTCGGCAGGGGGGCCCGGGTCGTCTTGGTCGTCTTGGTCGTCTTGGTCGTCTTGGTCGTCTTGGTCGTCTGGATCATCCGGGTCGTCCGGGTTGTCCGGGTCGTCCGGGTCATCCGGGTCGTCCGGGTCATCCGGGTCGTCCGGGTCATCCGGGTCGTCCGGGTCATCCGGGTCGTCCGGGTCGTCCGGTTTCAGATGCTCCGGCATGGGTACGGGTTCGCGCAAGCCGGGCAGGCTTCCCGCTTCTTTTATCCAGTCCCCTCCAAACAGGCAGTCAAACGCCTGGCCGCTGTTGATTTCCTCTGTGGTCGCGCCTTTGCCGCTGACCGAATCGCCGCCCGCCGTCAGCGCCATACCGTCCCACGCGATGTTTCCGTGAACCGTACCGCTATAATTATACCCGATCACGCGCCCGGCGGCAACCGTTTTGCCCGTGATTTCCGCGCCCAGCGCGGCGCAGTTTGCAACCTCGCCCCTGTCCAAAAGGCCGATCAGGCCGCCGGCATACATATTGCCCCCGACGTTGGCGGCGCACCATACGTTGGTCACGGCGCCCACGTTGGCGATATTCCCGGCCAGCCCGCCCGCATACGCGCCGCCTTCGGCCTCGCCCGTTATATAGCAGTCCTCTATGAGGCCGTTGGAGTTCACATAGCCCGCCAGGATGCCGGTCATGTTGCCGCCCCTGACATACGCGCCCTCGATCCCGAGGTTTCGCACCGTACCGGTCAGATAGCCGAACAGCCCGGCGTAATCGCGGTCTTGGTCATCTATATAAAGCCCTGTGATCGTATACCCGCCGCCGTCAAACGTACCGGCGAACGGCTTGCCGTCGCCGTCGCCGTCCAAAAAGCCGATGGGCGTCCACTCCCCGTGATCCGAAAGGTCGATGGGGCCGTTCAGGGTGATCTTTTTCCCGTCGAAATGGATGCCGATGTTTACCAGCAGCGCCAGCCCCGCCAACTGGGCGGCGTCCGAGATCGTGTACTCGGCGAGGCCGGGGTCATGCCAACTCGTAACCGGCGCCGCGCCGCCCGAACCGGACGTCCGCTCCGGCGCCGGGAAATACATCAGGGTCATCGCAACCGCCGCCGCACAGGCTAAGAGTCTTCTCATCTTCATCGGCCCCTCTATTCAATTTACAAAATTTGGCAAATCCTGACAGAATTTGCCAAGACAGATTATATGCCCGCGCGGCGGAAAAGTAAATAGACGGCGCGCCGGTTTTTCAAATTTTATCGTTCCGGCAAAACACAAGGGGTTTTTACCTATTCCATTTTAGGACAGGCCGTGCTATAATAACACTATCACAACACAAGAGAGGTATACATATGGAAAACGCCAAGCAGAAGGTGACTGTTTCCATTGTGGGTCAGGAGTTCACGCTGATTTCGTCTGACCCTGAGTCCTATGTGCAGCGGGTGGCGGGCTTGGTGGACGCCGAGGTGCTTGAGGTGCGCAACTCGGGGCAGGGGCTGTCGTCGGTGGCCTCGGCGCTGCTGGCTGCCGTCAACATAGCCGACCGCATGATACGCGCCCAGGAGGACGCCGAGAACATGCGCACACAACTCAAGGACTACCTTGAGGAGGTCACCCGCGTCAAGAGCGAACTGGCCGACACGCGGCGCGAACTGAATAAACTGAAAAAGGAAAGATAATGGGTTTCTTGCTCAGTCCCGCCGTCAGCCCGGCTTGCGTGAAGGCCGCCGTGCAGAACGGGGCGGACGCGGTGTATTTTCAGGCCGCGCCCGCCCACAACGCGCTGAACATGGCCGACGCGCGTTTTGCCGCCGAGTATTGCGCCGTCCGGGGCGCGGGGAGTTTCCTGAACATACGCGGCCATCCCGCCGACCGTGAACTGGACGAGTGGGCTGTTTGCGTTTCGGAACTGCTGGAGTACGGGTTGAGCGGCGTGCTGACCTCCGACCCCGGCGTCATGCGCATGGCCCACATGCTGCTGCCCGAGATGGAGGTTCACGCATCTTACGGCGCGGGCGTGCTGACCGTCCGGGAGGCGCGCCAGTGGGCGGCGCTGGGCGCGGCGCGCGTGTGGCTGCCGCCGCAGTTGAGCCGCGAACGGCTGGCGTACATCATGCGCCACGCGGGCGTGCCGTGCGGCGTGACGGCAGCCGGCGAGGCGTGTTTCGGGCTGCCCGGCCACTGCGTGTACGGCGGCGGCCCGGCGTCCGGGCGCGGCGTTTGCGGGCGCGCGTGCGAACGGCCGCTGGGAGTCAATCAAAAGCCCGAGGGCACGCCGTTCGCGCCGCTACCTTTCTCACTGCACGCATGTGTGGACGACCTGCGGGTCATGGGCGCGGACGCGCTGTGCGTGATGGACTGCGCGCGCGGCCCCGAGTGGACGGCGCTGACCGCCCGCGTGTGGAGCGGCGTGTTGGAGAGCGATTGGCAGTCCCCCAAGGAGAACGACATCCTGCTGCTGACGGCGGGGTTCCACCCGCTGGGGCTGACCGACGCGCCGTTCATCGAGCGCGAAGGACAGGCCGCCGAGCCGATCGCGGGAGACCCCGGCATGGTGGCCGATATAACGGCCAGCCTGCGCGAGTCGTACGAGAACGCGCCCGAGCGCCAGCGGGTGCCGGTCAAATTAGTGTGCCTGATAGCACCGGGGAAACCCGTCGCGGTGCAGGTCAGCGACGGCATGGGCCACGCGGTCAAGGTCACCGGGCCGCGCCCGTCGCGCCACGGCCCGCCGCTGATCGAGGCCGAGGTCAACACGCAGTTGTACCGGCTGTTGGGAACCCCATATAAATGTATACACGCGCACAGCGAGATAGAGGGCGGCCTGAGCGTCCCGGCGTCGGTCATCGCCGGGCTGCGCAAGACGGCCATCGAGAAGCTGACCAAGATGCGCCGCGGGGACACCGGGCGCAAGGCCGGAAAGTTCCACTCGGGCGTCAAGTACCTGCCCCGCGCCGAAAAACCGGCGCTGACCATGTGGGTGCGCCGCATGTCCCAGCTTTCACCGGCGCTGGCCGCCCAGGAACCGCGGGTGCTGTACGTGCCGCTGATGGAACTGCGCGAGGAAGAGGAAGCTGTCAGGCTCAAACATTTCTTGCAGCGCGGCGTGACGGTTTGCCCGTGGCTGCCCAAAGGCTTGGGCGACCACGAGCAGGAGGCGCTGAACCGTGCGCTGGAGTTCGCGTCAACGCTGGGGGTCAAACAGGCCGCCGCGTCGTGCCTTGGCGACCTGCCGCTGCTGGAGAAATACGGCATAGAGGCCCGCGCGGACTTCCCGTCGTACAACTCGCAGTCGCTCAAGGAGCTAAAACGCCTCGGGTTCAAGTCGGCATTGCTGTCCGGCGAGCTGACGCTGGAGCAGGTAAAGGCGGCGTCGCACGCGCTGGACACCGAACTCCCGGCCTACGGGCGCACGCCGGTGTTCCTGTCCGACCGCTGTTTTATGAAGTCGGACAAGGGCCTGTGCAACTGCGACAACCCGACCGAACTGGTGGACGCCGCCGGGGGGCGCGCCCCCATGCTCCGCGAGTACACGTGCCGCACCGGGGTCTACGCGCCGTCCAAGCTGTTCATGGGCCACCGCCTGAACGAATTGAACGACCTGGGCCTGTGGGCGCTGAGGTTGTATTTTACCACCGAGAACGCCCGCGAGTGCGTCACCGTGGCCGAACGCTACAACGGCAAAGGCGGCTTCTCGCCGGGCGAATTTGTTGAGTATGAGGGGATCGGCGTATGATATGCGACGTACAATTCACGCGCTTGCGCCCGGAGGCGGCCCAACCTGCCCGGGCCACCCAAGGCGCGGCCGGTTCCGATTTAAGGGCCTGTCTCGACCAACCTCTCACCGTCAACCCCGGCGCGCGCGTCTTGGTTCCCACCGGGCTGGCAATCGCCCTGCCGGAAGATACGGCGGGATTCGTCTTCGCGCGCAGCGGTTTAGCCGTCAAACAGGGTCTGGCGTTAGCCAACGGCGTAGGCGTGGTGGACAGCGACTACCGCGGCGAGCTGTTGGTGCCGTTAATAAACCTCTCAGACGCGCCGCAAATTATAGAACACGGCGACCGCGTGGCCCAGCTCTGCGTAATGCCGGTCTGCCCCGCCGTTTTCACAGAAGCAAATGAGCTGCCAACCACCGCGAGAGGCCCAAACGGCTTCGGCTCCACCGGCGTCTCATAAGGATTTCCCAAGATGTTAAAACTTGTGCTTTACTGCGCCGACATTTTGATATATAATATAGAGTAACTGCTAACAACCCGCCGCCCACCGCCCGTTGTTATCTGTTCGTTGTTAGTTGTTATCTGTCAAGAGGGGTGTCCGTTTTGGAAAAGATAAAACGCGAGGAGTTTATGCGCCTGGTGGACTACATGCGCGAAAACTACGGCGTGAACCTTGAGCAGAAGCTAACCTTAGTGGAGGGCCGCCTCTGGAACGTGCTGAACCAAAAGGGGTTCACCACGCTGTCCGAGTATTTTGATTTCGTGGTGAAGGACAAGACGGGTCACGAGGCCAAGACGCTGGTAACCCGCCTGACCACCAACTATACATATTTCTACCGCGAGGAACAGCACTATAACTTCCTGGTGGCAAACGTCCTGCCCGAGTTGAAGAGGACGCTGAATACCAAGGACCTGCGCACATGGAGCGCCGGATGTTCGTCGGGCGAGGAGCCGTTCACCACGGCCATGGTCTACGACGACCATTTCGGCGCCGAAAAATCTTCCTGGGACACCAAAATATTGGCCACCGACATCTCGCCGCAGGTACTGCAAATGGCCAACGAGGCGGTCTACCCCGAGGAGCGCCTGCAAAACCTGTCGCCCGCTTGGAAGAGCAAATATTTCACCAAGGCGGGGCCGGAGAAATTCAAGGTGTGCGACAAGATACGCCAGGAGGTCATATTCCGCTCGTTTAACCTGATGGAGACCAACATGCCGTTTAAGAAAAAGTTTCATGTGATATTCTGCCGCAATGTCATGATATATTTCAATAAGACCACGCGCGACGCGCTGGTCGAGCGGTTCTTTGACCAGCTGGAACCGGGCGGGTACTTATTCATCGGGCTGTCCGAGACCATTTCAAAGACCGACACGCGGTTTACCTTCGTGCAGCCGTCCATATACAGAAAGGGGCGTCCGTAATGGCGGGAAAAATCAAGATACTGATCGTAGACGACTCCATGTTCTTCAGGGCCGCCTTGAAGAAGGGGCTGGCCACGCAGCCGGATTTCGACGTGGTGGCCGAGGCGTACGACCCCTACGAGGCGCGTGACAAAATACTCGAACACGAGCCGGACGTGATGACGCTCGACATCGAAATGCCGTATATGAGCGGCGTCGAGTTCCTCAAGGTGCTGCTGCCGCAGTGGCCCATACCGGTGATCGTGGTCAGTTCGGCCAAGGCGTATGCCGCCGAGGCCATGCGGGCGGGCGCATTAGACTTCCTGCGCAAGCCCGAGAGCCGTTCGCCCGAGACGTTTGACAACTTCTCCGCCGATCTGGCGCGGCGTATCAGGATGCTGGCCGAGTCGGGCCGCTCCAAGAAATACATGCCGGCCGCGCCGCCTCCGCCGCCTTCGCCGGTGGGCTGCAAGTTCAAGGGGATTATCGCCATAGGCGCGTCCACCGGCGGCACGCAGTCAACCGCCAAGATATTAAAAGCCCTGCCCGCGGATATGCCGGGCATGGTGATAGTGCAGCACATGCCGCCGGACTTCACGCGCATGTACGCCGAGAACTTAGACAAAGACTGCGCCCTGAGCATATCCGAGGCCAAAGACGGCGACATCATCAAGCAGGGCAAGGTGTTCATCGCGCCGGGCAACCAGCATATGACGGTGGCCAAGAGCGGCACGAATTACATCGTGAAATGCTTCGCCGGGGAGAAGGTCAACGGCCACTGCCCGTCGGTGGACGTGCTGTTCGACTCGGTGGCCAAGACCATGGGCAGGGACGCCATAGGCGTGATCCTGACCGGCATGGGCGCGGACGGCGCGGTCGGCCTGCTGGCCATGCGGCGCGCGGGCGCGCGCACCATCGGGCAGGACGAGAAGAGCTGCGTGGTCTACGGGATGCCCAAGGAGGCGTTTGACATGGGCGCGGTGGAGCGTCAGGTGACGCTCGACGACGTGGCCAAAATGCTGCTGGCTTATTCAAAGTAGCGGTCGTAACCGGCGCCGAAGCGCAAAGGGGGTGGGCGAATGGAGCATATCGTGGGAATCGGCGGCTTCGCCGTCAGCGGCGACGGCCCCGACGTAATAAAGACATTTGCCCTGTCCACCTGCGTGGGCATGGTGTTCTACAGCTTGCGCAAACGCTGTATGGGCATGGCGCACATCCAGCTTCCCAACTCGCGCGCCGCGCACGCCGAAGACAAACCCAGCCGGTTCGCGGACGTCGCGCCCAAGTTTTTACTCGACCAGATGATAAGCAAATTCGGCATGACCAAGGGCGAGGTGCTGATCTCGCTGTACGGCGGCATAGACGGCCGCGGCGAGACGGACTGCTTTCGCATCGGCGAAAAAAATCTGGCCACCGTAAAGGCGGCGTTCAAGGCGCTGGGGCTGGTCTACAACGAAGTGGACACCGGCGGCTGTGACAGCCGCACGCTGGTGGCGTATGTGGGCACGGGCGTGGTGGAGGTCATAAAGAGGCCGATGGCCCCGGGACTTGGCGTCACCGCGCGTCCCGGAATGGCGAGGCCCCCGGGCGCCGGCGCGGGTATGGCCCGCCCCCCGGGCGCGGGAATGGCGAGGCCGGGCGCTCCCGGGACAGGTTTTACAAGGCCGCCGGGCATGGGCGGAGGCTTTATGAACACAGGCGCCGCAAGCGCTCAGAGGCCGCTCGATAGGCCGATGGGTATAGTTTTGGGCAAGAAACCGTAAACTTTGATATTGACGAACGCAATATCAATGTGATAAGATACACGCATGGCTATCATAAAACGGAGGTGTATGCGAACGTGGGGGATTACGCTTCGCAAGTCGTCTCAGCCCGGCTCAGCGCCGTTAACGACCGTTTATCGGCGCGAATGAGTGAAATCACCGCGAGGACGGGTATTCGTTTTTCAGATTTATTTGCCGAGCAGTTACGGCGCAGCACTCAAGTGATCGAGGACGCGGACGATACCGTGAATAAAAAGACCGGATACTCCGCCAAAAGCCTCGAAACCGCCAACTCCTCCCAAACCGCCGAGTCCCAGGCCGAGGCCGGGATTCCCGCGCCGTCGTATACCCGCGAGAGTTACGACGAACTCATAGGGACGGCGGCGGCCAAACACGGCGTGAGCAGCGCGCTGCTGCGGGCCGTGATTTGGGCCGAGTCCAACTTTGACTCGACGGCGGTGTCCGGCAAGGGCGCGATGGGCCTGATGCAGCTGATGCCGCAGACGGCGGCTGACTTGGGTATCTCCGACGCCTTTGACCCGGCGCAGAACATCGACGGCGGGGCCAAGCTGCTGGCCCAAAAACTCGAAAAATACAACGGCGACCTGAGTATGGCGCTGGCGTCGTACAATTGCGGCGACGCGGGGCTGAACAGCAGGGGCATCTTCGACCTCTCCGACCCGGAGCAGTATTCGCTGCTGCCCGGCGAAACGCGCGGTTACCTGTCGAGGCTGGAAGGCTATCTTGAGTCCGTAGGGATCAGCCTGTCCGGCGTGTCGGCGTATTTGAGTTAAACAGAGGAGGCGCGGAACCGTGCTGAACCGCATATTCAACCACGCCGGTCTGATGCAGAAGAGTTTGGACGCCTCGTGGCTCAAGATGGAGATCAACTCGCAGAACTTAGCCAACGCGGACACGCCCGGATACGACGCCAAGCGCGTCGAATTCGACGCCGAGTTCGCGCGGGCGCTGAATCCGCCGCCTGCCGAACCCGTGTTTCCCAACAAGATGACGCGCGGCAAGCACATCGTGTTCGGCCCGGACAACACCCCGGCGGACCCGATGAGCGTCAAGCCCAAAGTGGTTGCCGACACGCACTACGTCATGCGCATGGACGACAACAACGTGGACCCCGACCGCGAAATGACCGAGCTGGCCAAGAACACCATACAGTACAACGCGCTGGTGACCAAACTGAGCAGGGAGTTCGGGCGTCTCAGGACGGTAATACGCGAGGGCAAATAAGTTTATAATATTGATATATAAGGGGAATCGTAATGAATATTTTCCGGGCCATGGACATCAGCGCCTCGGCGCTCACGGCGCAGCGGTTCCGCATGGATATTATCGGCGAGAACATCGCCAACCAGTACACGACGCGCACCGCCGAGGGCGGCGTTTACAGGCGCAAAAACGTGGTTTTCGAGGAGCGCCCGCTGAACAACGGGAGCGCCATAACCACGCGCGAGGCCGTCTCCGGGTCGTTTAGGGACATGTTCCGAAGCGCCGCCTACGGCAACGCGCCGGTCGAACACCATTACGACGACTCGCGCAACTTCGCGGTCTCCAACGAGCCGTGGAACCAGCGTTACGGCGGCAAGAACAACGGCCCTTACGGCGGCGTGCGCGTGGTGGACGTCGTAGAGTCA
>Ga0082212_10008207_pt1 | contig 13684 bp, 9 predicted proteins | sample TergutNt197P3_FD_71548 | JGI IMG/M metagenome (GOLD analysis project Ga0082212, IMG submission 71548) | Neocapritermes taracua P3 segment gut microbial communities from Petit-Saut dam, French Guiana - Nt197 P3 | ecosystem: Host-associated > Arthropoda: Insects > Digestive system > Gut ... | reverse complement strand
TTCCGTTTCCAGGTAATGCAGAAGCTTGATGTGTTCCTGGTACAGAGCAACGCCGGCGCGCGGCTGCGTGAGGGTGCGGCCTTCCCCCTGCGCTGTGTGCAGCTTGTCGCCGAAGCGTTTTTCCGCCGGAATGGACTTTTGATAGGCAACCGCCTCGTCAAGGTCAACGTCCTTGCCGGTCGGCCATTGCGCGAGAACTTCCCTGCGTTCGGCGAAAAACGCGTCATCGGACAGCTTCCGGTTGGTCAGCTCCATCTTCTTCCTCCCTCAAGAGCATTTTCACTTTGAGTTTGTCGCTAATGGCGAAATAAATTCGCCTTGCAACAAACTCGTGGCAGGGATTTACGAGCAAATCCCTGCAGAGCAGATGCGCATTTTTAATGCCGATCTGCTCTAAGAGCTTGCATCTCCTGCTTCATGATGGTGAGCGCCAGTTCGGGGTCAAGCATGCCGACAAGGCCCATGGCGCTGAAAATGTAGCGCGTGTCCGCCAAAAACGCCGGAGCCCTGGGCAGCATGCGCCCCGCGTGTTTCATGCTGTATGCGGCATGGCGGAGCATGACGGCGGGATGCGCGCTGTTTGTGATCACGCCGCCTATGCCGATGACCTGTGGCGTCTCGGACAAGTCCTTGCCGGTGAGCGTATGCATCTCGCCCAGGGGCGTATAGACCTGTTCGAGTACGCCGCAATGCCGTCCCACGGCGATTTCAATGGCGTAGCCCGCGAGCGCTTCGTCAATGGCGCGTTCCCGGCTGTTTTGCGGGGCGAGGATTTCGGGATTGGCCGCGCACTTGCGCACCCAGGCGCTGACCTCGTCCGCTTTGACGCCGCATGCTTCGGCAATGTTTTCCGCGCCCGCCTCCTCCAGCAGGAAGCCGGCGCTGTAGCGCATGCCCAGGTCGCCTTCCACCGTGCGCTTGCCGTACGGTTCCGGCAGCCCTTTCACCAGCACGTTGTTCAGGCTGGGCGCGCCTTTGGCCATGGAATACACGTCCGTGGTGGCCCCGCCCACGTCAACGGCCAGAAATTCGCCTATGCCGGGCGTCTTTTGCGTGCCGAGGCTTAAAAGTTCACAGCCCTTGAGCACGGCCAGGGGGGTGGGGATGATTTCGTGCTTCGTCATGCGCTGCACCTCGGCCAGTCCCTTGGCGTCAATGATGCGCTCAATGAAGATGTCGCGAATGGCGTTCCTGGCCGGCTCGGTATCCAGCCTGCCGAAAGTGGGCATCACGTTCTTGGTGATGACGTATGCTTTGCCGGAAGCTTTGAAGATGTCTTCCAGTTCGCGGGAAGCGCTTTTATTGCCCGCCGCGATGATGGCGAACGAGCCCGGCGTCTCGCAAATCAGGGCGGCGTTTTTGACGATGACGTCCCTGTTGCCGCCGTCCGTGCCGCCGCAGAGCAGGACGATATCGGGACCGACGGCGGCGATTTCCGCCTGTTCGGCTTCGGAGATCTCATAGGCGTAGGTGCGGATGACCTTGGCGCCGGCGCTTTCCGCCGCCATTTTCGCGGCTTTCGCCGTCAGTTCCGGCACCAGGCCGAGCGCGACCATTTTGAGGCCGCCGCCCGCGCTGCTGCAACAAAGGAGTTCGTCGTACTCAAAGCGGCCGATGCGTTCGCTTAGCGATTCCAGGCCGGCGTTCAGGCCGAGCGTGACGTCCGTGGCGATGGTGGTGAAGGCGCTCGCAACGCCGAGCAGCCTGGCCTCGCCCGCGTCCACGGCTGCCAGTTTTGTATACGTGCTGCCGAAATCTACAGTGAGATAGCGCATGCGGATGTCTCAATCTGCTTCAGACGCCGAGCAGGGCGTTCAGCTCGGCGATGGCTGTTTCCACCAGGGTGCCCGGAGGAAAGGCCCTGGTGAAGCCCATGGAGGTAAAGCGGGCTTCCACATCGCTGAATTCCTGCTTGCCGACCACGATATTGCCGCCCACAAGCAGCGGGATATCCTTGAGGCCGGCCTCGTCACACTTTGCGCGCATGCCCTGGCAGTCAATCTCCCCATGTCCGTAGAGCGACGAGACCACGATGGCGTCCGCATCGGTTTCCATCGCGGCGGCGATAAATTCTTCCTGCGCCACCATAACGCCCAGGTTCACCACAGTGAAACCCGCCTCTTCCAGGGCAAAGGCGAGTATTTTGTTGCCCACGGCATGCACGTCAGCGCCTATCACCCCGGTTATGATGGTTTTTTTGCCCACACCCGTCCTCCTTTACGGCTTCCTTGCGCCCCCTGACTATACAGGAGAAGCGTACGCGTGCAAAGTCCCGCCGGGCGGGGAGGCCCGATAAATTGTTACTGAGCTTTCGGGAAAACTGTGCTAATAGCCAGATCGCATCCATCAAGCACACTCACGGAGGGCGGGGTATGTCAATGCGGATGAAGGCCGCTTTGGTAATCATGACGATAGTTTGCGTCGTCACAACGGCGAGCTTGATTTCGAATGTCTCCTTTACCAGGCGGTATATTATCGAAGCCATGGAACAGGACCTGTCCCTGGCCAGAGACATTGCGGATGATTTGGTCAACACGAAAATCCGCCTGCTGAAATCAGACGCCGCCACCGTGGCCGAACGTCTTCTTCAGACCGGTTCCGATGCGGAAATGCTGGAAGTCATGGCCGCGCAACTTGGCACCTTCCACGAATTCGTCTCGCTGACGGTGTATGACCGAAACGGCATTGTCACCAACAGCGGCGATCTCGTCTCTTGTGACGACCCGCGTGAAAGCCGGTATCTGCAAATGGCCTTTGACGGCGAAACCGTCATTTCCACCACGCATTATAACCTCAAGTCCGGGACCTTTGTCATGCATGTCATCGTGCCGATGGGGCGCGACAAGGTTTTGTCCGCAACCTTTCCGGGGATGATCTTCGCCGACCTGCTTGCGGACTACAGGCTCTGGCAGACCGGCAGCATTTTCATGCTGGACGAGACGGGCGCCATGATTGCCCATGTCCGCCGCGAATTGGTCCTGGAACGACGCAATTTCATTGAAGAAGCGGAAACAAGGCCGGAGTCGGCGGCAACAGGCGCTTTTTTGCTCAAGGTGATTTCCAAGGAAAGAGGCGTGGGCATTTACCCCTTTGAAGGCAAGGAACGCCTGTGCTCCTACAAACGCGTTTCCGGCTCAAAGCCGGGCTGGCGCATCGTCGTGGCGGCCTCTTTGGACGAGAGCCCCGTGGCCAGCATACGGGAAGGCCTGTTGCTCTCCTGCCTGTTTTTCCTGGTAGCGGGCGTACTTGTCTCAGTTGTCGTCTCCGGCTTTGTCGTGCGGCCTTTTCACAAAATCGAGGAGCAAAACCGGAGCCTGGCGGCACTGAACGCGACCGCCCAGGCCGCCTCCGAAGCCAAATCCAAATTCCTGGCCAACATGAGCCACGAAATGCGCACCCCCTTAAACGCCATTATCGGCTTGTCCCAATTAACCCTGTCATCCGACACACTGCATGAGGAGAATCACGCGAATCTTGAAAAAATATGCATCGCCGGCACCACCCTCCTCTCCACGGTCAACGATATTCTGGATATTTCCAAAATAGAGGCGGGCAAATTCGAGCTGGTTCTCGCTGAATACGACATTCCGAGCCTCCTGAACGACACCGTTACCCAAAGCGTTCTGCACATAGGCGAAAAGTCCATCCAGTTTACCTTTGAATTGGACGAACGCCTGCCCACGCGCCTGTATGGCGATGAACTGCGGATCAAGCAGGTGTTCAACAATCTCTTGTCCAATGCCTTCAAATATACCAGGCACGGCGCGGTGACTCTCGGCGTGGATTGCGTCCGGGAAGGCGACACGGTGTGGATGACCGCCCGCGTCCGGGATACCGGCATCGGCATCCGGCCGGGGGATTTGGACAAGCTGTTTGACGACTTTACGCAGATACACATGGAATCCAACCGCAATATAGCGGGAACCGGACTTGGTCTCTCCATCGTCAAAAGGATTACCGAGATGATGGGCGGAACAATCTTAGTGGAAAGCGAATACGGCAAGGGCAGCGTGTTCACGGTGCGCTTCCCGCAGACCTTCGTGACCGACGCGGTCATCGGCCAGGAAGTGGCGGACAACTTGAAAAATTTTCGCTATTCCGACCATAAATACCGCAAGCATTCCCAGTTGGCGCGCATCAGGCTGCCCTACGCGCGGGTGCTGGTGGTGGACGACGTGTTGACCAACCTTGATGTGGCCAAGGGCATGATGAAGCCCTACGGCATGCACATTGACTGCATGACCAGCGGCCGGCAGGCCGTGGACGCCATCCGCGCCGGACAGGTCCGATATAACGCCGTGTTTATGGATCACATGATGCCCGAGATGGACGGGATAGAAGCCGTCAGGATCATCCGGGAGGAAATCCACAGCGAATACGCCAGGACCGTGCCCATCATAGCCCTCACGGCCAATGCCATCGTGGGAAACGAAGCAATGTTCCTGAGCAGGGGATTCCAGGCCTTTTTGCCGAAGCCCGTTGACACGTTCCGCCTGGACGCCATAATCCGGCAATGGGTGCGGGACAAAGAGCTCGAGGCCTCGCTCGCAAACGACAGCCTGGTGCAACCGGTGGAAAGGCCGGCGCCGCGGACCTTCCCCTGGCAGATGGATGGCGTTGACCTGCAACGAGGCTTTGAGCGTTTCGGCAACGACGAGGAGGCCTTCCTGCATGTTTTGCGCTCGTACGCCACCAATACCCCGCCCTTGCTGGAAGCGGCCAGAGGGGTCACGCGGGAAAAACTGGCGGACTATATCGTCACCATTCACGGCATCAAGGGGTCCAGCCGGGGCATCTGCGCGGACGCGGTCGGGGACAGGGCGGAAGCCCTGGAACACGCGGCCAAAGCGGGGGATTTCGACTTTGTGACGGCCAATAACGCCGCGTGTATGGAAGCAACCGAAAAGCTTATCAACGACCTGGACGCCCTGCTCCGGCGCATAGTCGTCTCGAAGCCCAAACGGGACCAGCCGGACAGGGACACGCTCAACAGGCTCATGGAGGCCTGCGAAGCGTACGACATGGACGGGGTGGACGCGGCCATGGCAGAGCTGGAACACTACGAATACGAAGCCGACAGCGGGCTCGCGGCCTGGCTGCGGGACAACGTGGACCGGATGAATTTCACGCAGATCAGGGACAAGCTTTCGGCCCTGGACGGGTAACACGCCATACAGCCATGGACACGCATTCCGGCCAGAAAAGGGACAAAGGGATGAGTCATACCAAGTCGAAGACACCCGCTGCACGTAAGCGCAGCAGCGCCACAGACGCCAAAAGCCCGCACAACGTGCAGGAACGCCAGCGCCTGGAACAGCTCCTGCACGCTGTGAACAAGGCGGCGTCCGTGCTGCTCACGCCGGTGGATGAGGCGGACTTCCAGGCTGCGCTCCTTGAAGGCGTGGAAATCATCAGCCGTTGCGTGGACGTTGACCGTATTTGTCTCTGGCGGAACGAAACCATTGACGGCGTCTTTCACTATGTCAACCAATTCCACTGGCGCAGCGGCGCCATCCCGTGGCAACGCCCCCCCGTCGCGCAGCGCCCTTACAGCGACATGCCCGAATGGGAAAGAAAATTCCTGCGGAATGAATACATAAACGGGCCGCTTTCCAGCCGTACGCAACAAGAACAAAAGGTATTGGGGCCCCAGGGCGTACGATCCATTCTGGCGATTCCCCTGTACTGGCAGGGGCAATTCTACGGCTTTTTCAGCTTTGACGACTGCCGGCGGGAGCGCGCCTTTACCGAGGACGAAATCGACATCCTGCGTTCTGCGGGTTTGATGACGGTCAGCGCCGTGAACCGCCACGAGCAGGCGGTGGCCATCCGCAAGACGCACGAGCACGCGAGGCTGATGCTGGATGCAACGCCGCTCAGTTGCACCCTGTGGGACAGCACTTTACGCCTCTTTGACTGCAACGAGGCAAGCGTCAAATTATTTGAGGCGCGGGACAGGCAATATTTTTTGGATCATTTTCTCGATTTTTCCCCGGCAACTCAGCCTGACGGCCGGCGTTCCGCCAAAAAAAACGCCATGTGCCTCGCCAAGGCGTTTCAAGAGGGCAAAGTCGTCATGGAATGGATGCACCGCTTGCCGGACGGCTCGCCGATGCCCGCAGAAGTCACGCTGGTCCGCGTTCCCTATGGCAATGACTTCGTCGTTGCCGGGTACACGCGCGACCTGCGTGAACACAAACGCATGATGCGCACGAGCGAGCAACGCAACAGGCTGTTGCGCGCGGTAAACGACGCGGCTGCCGTCATGCTTTCGAGGCAGGTGGAGGAAGACTTTGAGACTGCGCTCCTGAAAGGCATGGAGCTGATGGGGCGTTGCCTGGACGTTGACCGTGTGCAAATTTGGCGAAACGAGACAAGGGACAACGCCCTGTATTTTGTGCACAGCTATGAATGGCTCAGCAAAATCGGCCGGCACAAAACGCCTGTCCCCATTGGCCTGAAGTTTCCGTACAGCGCCACGCCCGGCTGGGAGGACAAATTTTCGCGTGGCGAATATATCAACGCGCCGCTCTCAGCACTGGCGCCGAGCGATCAATATTTTTTGCGGCTCTACGACATACAATCCATTGTCATCATTCCATTGTTTTTACAGGATCATTTTTGGGGTTTTTTCAGCATTGACGACTGCTGCCGGGAGCGCACCTTCACCGAGGACGAAATTGACATCATGCGCTCCACCAGCCTGATGATGATCAGCGCCGTGAGCCGCAATGAACAGGCGGCCAGAATCCGCGAGGCGCATGGACGCGTGAAGCTTATGCTGGACGCGACGCCGCTTGCCTGCAACCTGTGGGACAAAGACGGCCGCCTGTTCGACTGCAACGAGGCAAGCCTCACATTATTCAAAGTGGAAAAACAGGAATTTTTAGATCATTTTTTCGATTTTTCTCCGGCATGCCAGCCCGATGGACGCCCTTCCGCAGAGCAGGGCCTCCTGCATCTCCAAAAAGCGTTTGCGGAGGGCAGAAACGTCTTTGACTGGATGCACCAAAAAAAGAACGGCACGCCGATACCGGCGGAAGTCACGCTTGTCCGCGTCAGCTATGGCGACGGCTATGCCGTAGCGGGCTATATGCGCGATTTACGTGAACACACGCGCATGATGGGCGCAATCGAGCAGCGGGACAAGCTGCTCCACACGGTAAACAGCGCTGCCACCGTGCTGCTCGCCACGGAAAACGAGGAAGGCTTTGAGGCTGCGCTCATGGAAGGCATGGCCCTCATGGGCCGCAGCGTGGACATTGACCGTATCCATATCTGGCGGAACGAAACGATAGACGGCGCCCTGCACCATGTCCGCCAGTATGCATGGGTGCAAGGCAGCGGGGGGGAAAGCGAGCTCGTGCACACAAGGGTGCAGCATCCCTACAGCGCAAGCCCCGGATGGCAAGACAAGTTTTTACGGGGCGAATATGTCAACGGGCCGTTCAACAGCCTGACGAAGCCTGAGCAGGACTTGCTGAGCTACAACGACATACAGTCCGTTTTGATAGTCCCGGTGCATTTGCAGGAGCATTTCTGGGGTTTTGTCAGCTTTGGCGATTGCCGCCAGGAACGCACCTTTACACAGGACGAGGTCCATATCCTGCATTCCGCAAGCCTGATGTTCGTCAGCGCCGTGAACCGCTACACGCAGGCGTCCGTAATCCGTGAGGGCCATGCGCGCGCCAAGCTTATGCTGGACGCGACGCCTCTTGCCTGCAACCTGTGGGACAAAAACGGCCGCGTGTTCGACTGCAACGAGGCAAGCCTCAAATTATTCGACGTGGAGAAACACACGTTTATGGATCATTTTTTCGACTTTTCTCCAGAGCGCCAGCCCGACGGGCGGCCTTCCGCCGAGCAGGGCCTCCTGCATCTCCAAAAAGCGTTTGCGGAGGGCAGAAACGTCTTTGAATGGATACACCAAAAAAAGGACGGCACGCCGATACCGACGGAAGTCACGCTTGTCCGCGTCAGCTATGGAGACGGCCATGCCGTTGCGAGCTATATGCGCGATCTGCGAGAACACACGCGCATGGTGGCGGAGCTTGAGGCCGCGCTCACGGAGGCCCAAAAGGCCAGCCGCGCGAAAAGCACCTTCCTGGCCAATATGAGCCACGAAATGCGCACGCCGCTGAACGCCATCATCGGCCTGTCCGAATTGGCCCTGGAAGCCGAAGAAACCGCCGGGGAAAACGCCCTGCACCTTGAAAAGATCTACAATGCCGGCATGACGCTTTTGAACACGGTCAACGACATCCTGGACATTTCCAAAATAGAGGCGGGAAAATTCGATCTGGTCCCCGCCGAGTACGACATCCCCAGCCTGCTGAACGACACCACTACCCAGAGCATCATGCACATAGGCGAAAAACCCATTCAGTTCGTCCTCGACATTGACGATACCCTGCCCACGCACCTGTACGGCGACGAATTGCGAGTCAAGCAGATTTGCAACAACCTCTTGTCCAATGCCTTCAAATATACCAAGGAAGGCACGGTGGCGCTCCATATGAGCTGCCGGCGTGAAGGCGACGCGGTGTGGATGACCATCCGCGTCCGGGATACCGGCATCGGCATCCGGCAAGAGGATGTGGACAGGCTGTTTTCCGACTTTACCCAAATGGACATGGAATCCAACCGCAATATAACGGGAACCGGCCTTGGACTCCCCATCACCAAAAGGCTTGCCGGGATGATGGGCGGTTCGATCTCCGTGGAAAGCGAATACGGCGCGGGCAGTGTGTTCACGGTGCGTTTCCTGCAACAATTCGTGACCGAGGCCGTCATCGGCCCGGAAGTAGCGGACAGGCTGAAAAGTTTTCGTTACTCCGACCAGAAACGCCGCCAGCATTCCCTCCAGGCGCGTGTCAGGCTGCCCTACGCGCGGGTGCTGGTTGTGGACGACGTGCCTACCAACCTTGATGTGGCCAGAGGCATGCTGAAACCCTACGGCATGCGCATTGACTGCGTCACCAACGGCCAGCAGGCCGTTGACGCCATTCGCGCCGAACAGGTCCGGTACAATGCCGTGTTCATGGACCACATGATGCCCGGAATGGACGGCATAGAAGCCGTCAGGATCATCCGGGAGGAAATAGGCACCGAATACGCAAGGACAGTGCCCATCATAGCCCTCACGGCCAACGCCATCATGGGGAACGAGGCCATGTTTCTGAGCAGGGGCTTCCAGGCTTTTTTGCCCAAGCCCGTTGCGCTTGACCGCCTTGACGCGATACTCCTGCAATGGGTGCGGGACACAGCGCTTGAGGATACGCCCGAAAACGGCAACGCCGGGCAGCCAATGCCGGCGCCGCTGACTTTCCCCCGGCAGGTGGAGGGAGTTGACCTGCAACGGGGACTTGCGCGTTTCAGCAACGACGGGGACGCCTTCCTCCAGGTGCTGCGATCTTACGCCGCCAACACCCCGCCGCTGCTCGCAACCGCCATGCGCGTCACTCGGGAAAACCTGGCGAACTATGCGGTTGTCGTCCACGGAATAAAGGGGGCCAGCCGCGGCATCTGCGCTGACTGGGTGGGGGACAGGGCGGAAGCCTTGGAAAAGGCGGCCAAAGCGCAAGATTATGACTTTGTGGCGGCCAACAACGCCGCTTTTCTGAAAGGCGCCGAAAAGCTTGTCAACGACCTGGACGCCCTGCTCCGGCACATGGCCGGCCCAAAGCCCAAACGGGATCGGCCGGATGAGGATGTGCTGGACAGGATCATGGCTGCCTGCAAAGCGTACGACATGGACGGGGTGGATGCGGCCATGGCGGAGCTTGAAAGCTACGAATACGAATCCGATGGCGGGCTCGCGGCCTGGTTGAAAGACAACGTGACGCGGATGAACTTCGAGCAAGTCACGACAAGGCTTTTGGCGTTGAAAACTGACACGGGAGAAGCACATGGACGCTGAGCGCCATAAAATCATTCTGGTTGACGACAACATGACCAACCTGACCATGGGCCGGAACATGCTCAAAACCTTCTATGAGGTCTACCCCGCGCCGTCGGCAGCCAAGCTTTTTGAAATACTTGAGAATGTTCAACCTGACCTGGTGCTCCTGGACATTGAAATGCCGGAGATGAACGGCTACGAAGCCATAAAACAACTGAAGGCCGATCAGCGCTTCACGGATATCCCGGTTATCTTCCTCACGGCGAAAAGCGATGAGGATAGCGAGTTGGAAGGCTTTGACCTGGGCGCGGCGGACTACGTGTCCAAGCCCTTTTCCGGGCCGCTTTTGCTGAAGCGTATCGCCAACCAGCTTTTGATTGTGCGGCAGAGAAAAACCTTGCTGGCCCACCAGGCGGAACTCAAAAATTATGCGGACAATCTGGAAGTCATGGTGCAGGACAAGACCAGAGAAGTCATTGACCTGCAAAACGCCGTACTCACCACCGTGGCCGACCTGGTGGAATTCCGCGATAACCCCACCGGCGGGCACATCAGCCGCACGCAGCGTTATCTGGAAACCCTGGTAACGGAACTTATCCGGGAAGGCGCCTATGCGGACGAAATCTCGGACTGGGATCTGGAGTTTTTTCCGCCCTCGGCGCTGCTGCATGATGTCGGGAAAATCGCCATTAGCGACCTCATATTGAACAAGCCCGGCAAGCTCACCCCGGAGGAGTTCGAAATTATGAAAACGCATGTGGCGGTGGGCGTGGACGCCATAGAAAAAATAATCAGCCACATCGGCAGGCATGCTTTCTTGCGCCATTCGCTGCTCGTCGTGGGCGCCCACCACGAAAAATGGGACGGGACCGGCTACCCCATAGGACTGAAGGGCAAGAACATCCCCCTGGAAGGGCGGCTGATGGCCATAGCCGACGTGTATGACGCGCTGGTTACGTCCCGTCCGTACAAACGGCCCCTTACCCATGAGGAAGCGTGTAAAATTATTGAAGAGGGCGAGGGAACCCATTTTGATCCAGTTTTGGTGGAAGCCTTCCGCAGGATCAAAGACGCCTTTGCAAACATCGTACGGGCAAGCGCGGCATAAAACCTGAGAGGCCTCTCGCGTTTTACACCGACAGCAAAAGGCGCGGATCGATATGCAGCGCTTCGGCAAGTTTTTTGGCATTGACCTTGCCAATGGGGCGCTTGCCGTTTTCCATCTCGGAGATATGACGGCGCGGGATACTGCTACGTTCGGCAAGCTCCATCTGGGTCATGCCTTCGCGATGACGAAAACCCGCAAGGTACGAACCGGGGAAAGGCATGTCCTTGAAATACGCCGACTCCCGCCAGGGAATTGCATCCTCGACCGACTGCGTAGGGTGCCGTTGCTCTTCCTGAAAGCCTAATTGCTGCATGGCTTCAATAGCGGTTTGTATCATGGCGATAGGGCCGGTGAACGTCATGCTGACAGCTTCAGTACGGGGCTTTTTCGTGTGTTCCTGCATAGGTCACCTCTACTATCTGAATGCCGGATGCCAGTTCTTCCCAAACTGCCACATAGGTGGGTCTTCCCTTCTTGATATGGCAATGGTGCCGTTTTGGGCCGAGCTTGCCGTAGTTGAGCCAATCTCCGCGTACCGGGCCTGATGCTTCGATCTGGCGCATGAGCGCCGTCAAGGTTTGGAGTACCGGCTTGGGCAGTTTGCCAAGGGACTTTTCCGCCTTTTTGGAAAGCCTGACGTGCCAATACTGTTCGGTCATTTCCGCCTCATGGCATCAATGTACTATTTTTTAGTGCAAAGTCAAGATACCTTGGATACGACGTGGAAAAGTGCTGGATTCCCGCCTTCGCGGGAATGACGGGGAGAGGGTCACTTACCCTCGGCGTCCTCATCGCCGCTGTCGCCATCCGTACGGTTCGAAGATTCGCCTACGGTTGCCGCGAACGTCACCCCCGCGCAGGCGGGGGTCCAGTCCCCTCAACGCTTCCCTAACTATGCCTAATGCATAGGGGCTTCCATAAGAAACTAAAGTCTGATAGTGCGCATGGCATAATCTGCCGCGAAAGGGGATACACATGAGCACCTCCCAAAAACCCGGAATTATCGCCACGATCAAAAAATTCATTGCCGATCATGAAGGCAAACCTTTCACTCATGAGGATATCCATGCAGAACTAATCAGGAAATTTCCTAACAGGGAACCATCAGGCATGATGGCCACTATAAAGACGTGGGCTGTTCCCGGTGAAATGAAAAAATTAGGCTATCTTCTCGTCAAGCAGGGCAAGCAATATACCGCGCATCCAATGGAGGGCTTGCCTAACGGCAAAAAATTCGCTGAAGGACCTCAAGCTCCTGAAAAAATAAAAAAGGATGCTCCACCAAGCCCTATACGGCTTTTTCGCTACACGCAGGACAAGGCCGAAGAGTTGTTTGGGCGCTCGGCTTCGATAGAGCGCGAAGTGCATGACCTCATAGAAAAGCATATGGAATGCTTCTTGGGCATCCGGCTCGTCGCGCACGAATATAGTACAGGGACTAAACACGGCGGACGCATTGACTCTCTCGGTCTGGACAAGAATAATTATCCTGTGATTATTGAGTATAAACGACATTCAAATGAAAATGTTGTAAGCCAAACTATTGACTATTTTGGATGGCTCATAGACCATAAGGGAGACTTTTATGTAGCTGTGCTACAACGTCTTGGTCAGGATGTTGCTAATGCTATTAACTGGAATAGCATTCGCTTGCTGTGCATTGCTGAAGATTTTACAAGGCATGATAAGTCGATTGCAAGCCTTTACAAGGATAAAAATATTGAGCTTATTCGTTACAAATATTTCGCCGATGATATGCTTATGTTGGAATGGGTTATTCTCTGACAGTTGAGCCAATTGCTACAACGATGGTACACTAGGCGCACATTCGCGCAATCGGGTAACGGTGGAGGCATGATTTCGATATGTGGATATTTACCAAAAATAGTTTCATTTCGGTCGTCCAGCACCGGGAACGCCCGGATGACGTTCTGGTGCGGGCCAGAACCCAAAAGCATCTGGAACGGCTTTGCCCGCACAAGGCCAAAGAAATATATACGGACGGCAGTGCGGATTACACATACCGTCTGCTGATGAGCAAGAAAGAATTGGCTGAAATGGTTTCCGCCTATATTCTGCAAACCCTTGACTACGACAACTTCAAAGCCGCACAGGGTGCGGACGATCCAGAATGGACGCGCTTTCTCCATGCGGTGTGGACGGAAGGCTTACGGTTACAGCGATAGCAGGGGTTCAGCATGGCGGAAAAAACGAAAAAAGCAAGGTTGGATCATTGGCTTGCGATATGTAAAGGCCATCGCATTACAAAACCACAAAAAATAGCTATTGACTTATCCTTCACGCAGAATCAGTTTGAAAAAATCAAGCAGGGCTTTCTTCCTGAGGCAATGGAAGATAAATGGGTGATATATTACTCAAGAGGCACTTTGTATTTTCACCGTTCTTGGACAGGATACAGAATATACACGGCAAAGATGCTACGCCATGAAAGCGGATATGCAATACGCGAATTTTATGTCGAAAGAAATGCAGACATATATAGCAATACAGATGACAAGGAAGATGTTGCCACAATAACCTTTTTGATTGCCAATCTTTTGGGTGTTGACGCCAGCAGTATCTTTGCCGCTTCAAAAACGGGAGAACTTGGCGCCTTGCAGCTCTGGAGTAATTTTGGGCGCATGTTCTTCCGGCCGGATTCCCAGCTTGAAAAG
>Ga0082212_10008206_pt1 | contig 13685 bp, 12 predicted proteins | sample TergutNt197P3_FD_71548 | JGI IMG/M metagenome (GOLD analysis project Ga0082212, IMG submission 71548) | Neocapritermes taracua P3 segment gut microbial communities from Petit-Saut dam, French Guiana - Nt197 P3 | ecosystem: Host-associated > Arthropoda: Insects > Digestive system > Gut ... | reverse complement strand
GGCTGTAATCGAGCAGTTATACGCCGACAAAGAACAGGCAGCCGCTTCCGCCGGGACAGAGCCCCAATGGGATATTGCCATGACAAACAATTTTACCGAAGAAGAAGCCGCTCATATGCGGGGTTATCTTTGCCCGTCATGTTCAGCCGAAATAATATGCGACGACACGACGGCGGCAACGTCATGTCCGTACTGCGGCAATCCGACCGTAGTTCCGGGAAATTTCACAGGGGGGCTTAAACCCGATTACGTTATCCCCTTCAAACTGGATAAAAACAAGGCAATCGCGGCGTTAAAAGAATATTATAAGAACAAGAAATTTTTGCCCAACACTTTCGCCGAAGGCAATCATATCGACGAAATCAAGGGAGTATATGTCCCGTTCTGGCTTTATAACGGGGAAACCGACGCGTCTATGCGGTTCAAAGCCACTATAGTCAAATCCCGCACCAGCGGCGACTATAAAATCACAAACACAGACCATTACCGGGTTGTAAGAGAGGGCAGCATCGCATTTGAAAAAGTCCCGGTTGACGGCTCAAGCAAAATGCCTGACGCTCATATGGACGCAATCGAGCCTTTTGAATACGGAGACCTGAAACAGTTTTCATCGGCGTATCTGCCCGGATTTCTGGCGGACAAATATGACGAGGACGCTGAATTTTGCAGTAAACGCGCCAATCAAAGAATTATCGCAAGCACGGAAAAGGCTTTCGCCGCGACTACAAGCGGTTACACCAGTTTGAAACGGGAATATTCTAACATCGACCTGAAAAAAGGCGACGTGAAATACGCGCTTATGCCTGTATGGCTGTTATCGACAAAATGGAACGGTCAGAACTTTTTATTTGCCATGAACGGTCAGACAGGCAAGTTAATCGGCGATTTACCGGTTGACAAAGGCAAATACTGGGGTTGGTTCTTTAAAATTGCCGCGCCTATTGCAGCCGCGCTTGCGGTTTTAATGTATTTTATATAGAAGGAGGCGGGAAAAATTTATGAAAAATAAGAATAATATCAAAAAGATATTTATAATAACGACGATAATAATTTTACTTGCGGCTATCGCAACGCCCGCCGTTTTCGCGGCTGAGCTGGATTATGTAACCGACGATACGGACGAGAGTTTTCTTACGGAAACCCAATGGAAAACGTTAAACGACAAAGCCCGGAATATTTCAGAACAATATAAATGCGGAGTGTATATCGTTATTGTGGACGATATGTTTGATTACGCTTTTGATGAATACGACGAGGAATTTAACGACAATGCCCCGGACGCAGAGAGATTTGCGTACTGGGTTTACAGAAAATATGATTTAGGTTACGGCGAAAACAAAAACTGCGTGTTGTTTTGTTTAAGCACGGCTGACCGAGATTATGACTTCAGGGTTTGGGGGAACGACGCAAAAGCGGCATTTACTTTTTACGGTATAGACACAATGCTTGACAGGCATTTGCTGCCTTTGCTCGGCGACGACGAATATTACAAGGCGTTTACAAAATATCTTGACAAATCCGAAGAATACCTGCAAATGGCAAGTGAAGGCAAGCCGTTTGACAAAGACAACGACCACGAATATGACGGGATTTATTTTATAATAAAACTTGCCGTAGTCATTTTGTTGCCGCTTATAATCGCGGGGATTGTCTGTTCGGGCTGGAAATCCAAAATGAAAACGGCGAAAACCGCTCGCACCGCCGACAACTACATACCCGAAAACGGATTTAAACTGACTTCGAAAGAAGACAAGTTTTTATACCGGACGACCACCCGCACAAAAATCGAGAGGGAATCTTCTTCTTCCGGCGGCGGGTCAAGCAGCGGCAGGGGCGGTTCTTCAGGGCGCAGCGGTAAATATTAAAAGAGAGTTGGTGAGCAATTAATATGGAAAACAAAAAAATCGTTATGCTTGTATTGGGCAGGAAAGTCATTGCAGACCTTTTGATTAAATCAATCGGCAAGCAGGCAAATATGGACGCTTTCGGAGTATATGATTACAAAAACGCCGAAACCGTGGCATTGTCGCGCAAGCCTCACCTTGCGCTCGTGGAAATCCCGGAAAAACACGGCTTTCCCGCAATGGATACGCTTAATGTCTGCGGAGAAATCAAGAAAGCGAACCCGGACTGCAAAATCGTACTGTTATGTCCCGAACATGATAAAGAGAGCGTGGACGTATGCATAAACGCAAAGCAAAGAAGCGAAATCGAGGACTTTTTGTTCTATGATTCCAGCGTTGATTATCTTGCCTCAAAGCTGAAATCCCTGTGCCCGGCATAATCAAACCGGACAAAACAGGAAATAATAATATAAGCAAACAAAAACCAAAAATTTTATTTAATCAGGAGGAAAAAATATGCCGGTTTTTTGTAAAAACTGCGGAAAAGAAATTATAAACAAGAAAAAATTCTGCGAAAACTGCGGAACAAAAATTGAATTTGAACCGGAAATCGAAAACGAAATTGAAAATATACCAGCCCCGGCAGAACCCGAATCTGTGCCGGTTCTTCAGTTACGGTACGAACCTGAGGAAGAATCGCCGCCCCCGGAAATTCCCGAACCTACGCCTGAACCGCAGCAATATACTGCGCCGACTGCTTCTCCCGCGTACGGAAACGGCGTGAATATCCCTTATACACAGCCTGTTGCCGCAGACGACGCGCCGCCAAAAAAAAGCAAATACGCCCCGGTCGGCACTCTTACTTACATAGGGCTGATGATTCTGATGAATATTCCTGTTATAGGGTTAATTTCGGCAATATTGCTTGCGCTAAGCAAGGGCAATGTCAGCCGCCGCAATTTCGCCAGAGCCACGCTTGTATTTCAAATCATAGGATATGTAATTGCCTTAGCTTCTTTAATATTTGTCTGGATTACATGGGCGTATATAAACGAATTTTTAGTGCGGCACGGCATCGAAGTCAGTTTCTGGTTTTAAAACACAGTCAAAATATAGGCGCAACCACGTAAAAATTATAAAAAATAAATTCAGACAAAAACCACCCGTAAAATGGGTGGTTTTTCTTTAATCGCCGTTTTCATACCATACGGCTTGTGCGTTAAACATTTCAGAGTATAACTCGCATTTTTGCAACAGTTCATCATGCGAACCGATATTAATTATCCTGCCTTTGTCCATTACTATAACACGGTCGGCAATTTTTGTCGAGCCTAACCGATGCGTCACGATAACCGCCGTTTTGCCTTTTGAGATTTCTATAAATTTACGGTAAATCCTGCTTTCTTCGATTGGGTCGATAGCCGCAGTCGGCTCGTCAAGCACGATTACGTTATGTCTTTTGTAAAGCCCCCGCGCAATCGCGACTCTCTGCCACTCGCCGCCGGATAAATCCACCCCGTCAAACTCACGCGATAACATAGTATCTTTGCCGTTTGGAAAGGTATCGGGATTTTCAAAATCAACGCCGCTTTCAAATAAAACAGAATCAATTTCGTTTTCGTTTGTAAAGTCAGAGATTTTTATATTTTCGTTTAAAGTCATCTGATAACGCTGGAAATTCTGGAATACTCCCGATATGCCGTTAAATAAACTTTTGCCGTTTATATCCAAAGTGTTCATGCCGTTTAAATTTACCGTTCCCGAAGTCGGGATATATAAACCCGTCAGCAACCGCACAAGCGTTGTCTTACCCGCGCCGTTTTCACCTACGACCGCAATCGTTTCTCCGGGTTTTATTTCAAGCGATATATTATCTATGCTTTTGTGTTCAGCGTTCGGATACGCGAAACTGATATTATCCGCGATTATGCCTTTGTCAAAGTCAGGGATTGCGTCAATCCCGCCGCGCTCCAGAAATTCTATAAAACGTAAAAAATTCCGCGCCATGCCAACGTCCATAGCGAAATCGCCAATGCCCTCCTCGATTAATTCCCTCATCCATTCAAATAACTTGCCAATCGAAGCAAGCACCGCGGCAAACGCTCCCGCCGTTATATCTCCCGAAACAAGCGCGTTCACGAGCATATATAACGCTCCCGCGAAACCTGCCGCAGTCACTAAATTTGTGCTTAGTTCTATCAGATTTATTTTTTTGCTTCTGTCCCATTCCGCTTTGCCTAATCTGAACATAGATTTTAATAACCGGGTCAGGAAAAATTTATACGCGCCGAGTTTACGCGTTTCTTTGTAATAACTTCTGTCCGTTATCGTTTTCCCGTAGTAATCATATTCGCGTCTTACCGGGGCGGCTTTATCTTCGAATTTCGCGATAATTCCCGTTTTTACTGCCTGACTTAATATACTCGGAACAAAAGCAAGCACGATAATCCAAATCAAATACGGCTGAAGATTGCGCAGGTAAAAGCTCATGAATATAAAATACGGCACATAAACATTAACCAGAACCACTATATAGCTTACCATTGCTAAAATTGCGCCCGTGCCCGAATCGGCTTTTTCGATAATATCGTAAAATTTCGCGTCTTCGAAATATACCGGGTCTATTCCTGCCATTTTTTCATGCAGGATTTTTTTTATTTCGCGGTTAGGTTTATGAAATAATATATTGTTGAATAAAAAGTTATATATCCCCTCCAATATTTCCCTTATGACAAACACCAAGCCTGCCGTAATTATTACAATATACGCTTTGCTCAACGGTTCGCCGTTGGTTATAATACCGCCTACGGCATCGAAAAACTTCTGTGAAAAAACAAGCGTCGCGCAAGAATGTAATAAACCGTGCGGTATGCCGAGCAGAATCATAAAGAAAAAGAATACGGGCTGCGTTTTTATGAAAAGTTTTAACGCGTATTTAACCGTTTTAAACATTCGCAGCCACCTCCCCGGTTATTTTATACCATTCAGCCTGCGAATTGAACATTTCGGCATATATTCCGTTTTCAAGTTTCATAAGCTCTGAATGCGAGCCGCTTTCAATTATTTTGCCGCCGGACAATACAAATATAATATCCGCGAGTTTTGTTGAACCGAGACGGTGGCTGATAAAAATTGTCGTTTTATTTTTTGAAATGCGTTCAAAGTTTTTATATACCGCGCTTTCGCTTACAGGGTCAAGAGCGGCGGTCGGTTCGTCCAATATTTTCAGCGGCGCGTTATTTACGACGCTTCGCGCCATTGCGATCCTCTGCCATTCGCCGCCGGATAAATCCACGCCGTTTGCCTGTATTTTACCGAGATTTGTGTCAACGCCGTCTTTTAATTTTTCAACCGCACCCGACAATCCCACAAGTTCTATCGCGTTTTCAATATCGTCGCCCGCGATTGCGATATTATCATACAGCGATATATAATATTTCGCGAAATCCTGATACACAACAGACGATAAGCCTTTTATTTCCGACTTCGTAAATTCACGCATTGACCGTCCGTCAATTAGTATTTCGCCGCCATAGTTTGTGTATAATCCCGTAAGCAGTTTTATTATAGTGGTCTTCCCTGCCCCGTTCACCCCGACAAGTGAATAATGCCTGCCGTTTTCGATTGTGAACGATATATTGTCAAGTATAAGCTTGTCCGTACCGGGATATTTGAAACTTACGTTTTTAAACTCAATTATTTTAAACGTGATATTTTTATCGGGCAAATCAACCGCGCCGCCGTGTTCTTCAAGATATGTAAATTTGGTGAGGTCTTTGAAATATTCGCGCTTACGAACTATATTTTCTATAACCCAGTATATGCCCCATGAAAATTTATTAGTCATAGTCAAACCGAATACCGCGTTCATCAAACCGATAAACATTCCTAAATCTATATTTCCCTTAGATACAGGAATAAGCATCGCGAACATTATAATTATTGTATAAACTGATGTGACTAACCCGCTCATTTTGCTCTTGACAAAGTTTCCCGCCTCTACTTTTAATCTGACTTTACGGGCATAATCAAACTTTTCGATATATCGGTTATTGAGATTTCCGGTATATCCGTATATACTGCGCTCCTCGGCAGTTTCGCGTTTTTTCATTATACCGGACAAATAATTCATATGCCGTTCTGTCTTTGACAACTCCCTGTCGGCGTTATAACTTCGTTTTCCCGATTTTATTGATATGTATAATACCGGAATAAAAGATATAAACATACATACCGCTATCCACCAGACCTGCGTGAATAAAGTTACGAGAATACCCGATATATGTATAACGACGTTTACCGCGTTTAAAATCTGCGAATACATATCCCATATATTTTCGGAAAACTTGGGGCAGACACGTTCAATCAAGTCGGCGGTGTCGGGGTTTTCGATATGCCTGTATTCGAGTTTCGCCTGTTTTTCAAGTATTTCGGGCGTTAGTTTTTTACGGAAATATATATTACGTTTGCAGTCGATAAAATTCATTACTGTATTTATTGTTGCGTTATATATCATAACCGCCGTAAGCAGCGCGACCGGTATATAAACCGACGGTAAATCGGCTTGTTTGTTGTAAACCGCCATAGCCGAATTAATAAAATTTGCCGTGATAAATATAGATAATACAGGAATCAGAGCGTCCGCGATATATTTTATCGCAAATATAACCGAATAAAACGGCGAAGTTTTAAACGCCATGGTTATCATATCGGGGAAACCGTATTTTTTTTGTTTTAATAACATGAAAAATCCTCTTAAAAATTTATGTAATTTTAAAATCGGCGCAAAAATAACACACCCGTAAGTGTGTCTATAACGCCGTATTATAGAGTTCACAAAAGGTTACCTGAATTGATATTTAGTTTTAAATAAACGTAACCCTCGATGATTTCATATTATTTCCTCCTTGTATTGATTGTATTGTATTTTTTTATTTTGACAGTACAAAATAAAAGCACCCGATATTTTCCTTACCGATTGTAATTATATTATATCAGTCAAACGCTGAGTTGTCAAGGGATTTTTTGAAAAATCATAAAAAAATATATAAATTTAAATTTAACCGTCTGAAATTGCAGTACACGCCGGATTATTAGTATTGCGTAAAATTTTAAAATATGATATTATTAGCTATTAAATCAAAAAAACCGGAGGCGATATACTTGGCGCAGATAATGTTGAAAAACGTAACAAAAACTTTTAAGATTGCACAGCGCGCGGAGGGGCGTTCCAATATATTCAAAAGGGCGTTTGTCCGGACGACCAAAGAAATACATGCCATTGACAATATAAGTTTTGATATTGAGCAAGGCGAACTTGTGGGCTATATCGGACCGAACGGCGCGGGGAAATCAACGTCCGTAAAAGTAATGAGCGGTATTCTGACCCCGGAATCCGGCGAATGCGTTATCATGGGCAGAACACCGTGGAAAGAACGCGTGGCGCATGTCTCGCAAATCGGCGTTGTTTTCGGTCAGAGAAGCCAGCTTTGGTGGGACGTTCCCGTAAACGACAGCTTTGATTTATTGAAAGATATTTATGATATTCCCACGCAGGTATATAAAGAACGCAAAAACAGATTGATAGAAACAATGGACGCGGGGAATCTTTTGAAAACCCCCGTCAGACAATTATCATTGGGACAGCGTATGCGGTGTGAAATAGTCGCCGCACTATTACATAGCCCGAAGATATTGTTTTTAGACGAGCCGACTATCGGATTGGACGCTGTATCAAAACTCGCGTTGCGGGAATTTCTGAAAAGCGAAAATAAAGAAAACGGCGTTACAATGATTCTCACAACCCACGACATGGACGACATAGAGGCGTTATGCGAACGCGTAATGGTAATCGGACACGGGAAGTTATTGTTTGACGGCAATTTAAACGGACTAAGGCAAAAATTCTCGCCGTTAAGGCGTATTAACGCGGTTATGGCAACGCCTGTTGACGATATAAAAATCGACGGAGCGGAAAAAACAGAAATCAACGATAAAACTTATACGGTTTGGTTTGACCCGCAAAAAATACCCGCGCATAAAATAGTCGCGGATATTGCCGAACGTCTGCCGCTTGTTGACATCACGATAGAAGAACAGGACATAGATGAAATGATTGCCGTTATGTATCAGGAGATGGATTTATGATAAATGTGAGAAGAACGCTTAAAGCGGGGTTATCGCTGTTTAAAATCAGAGTTGCCGAAGGGCTGCAATACAGAATTGCCGCAATTTCAGGCGCGACGGTCAGCATATTCTGGGCATTGATAGAAGTCGTGGTTTTGACTGTGTTTTATACATACGGAAATATTTCCGGCGACAATATAAACGGAATGACGCTCACGCAGGGAATATATTATATATGGCTCGCGCAGTTTATGGTGGGGTTTTTGGGTTCGAGTATTGACGGCGATTTGCTTGGGAAAATCACAAGCGGCGACGTCGGGGTAGAATTGTGCCGTCCATTGGATTTATACTGGCATTGGTTTGCCCGAACTGCGGCGGGAAAAGTCGCGGCGGTTTCTATACAGGGCAGTCTGACGATTATATGCGGCGCGGTACTTTCTCTTGTGGGATTCGGCAGTATCGGTCTCGGACTGCCTGTTACGCTTATCAATTTTATTTTGTTTATCATATCTGTATTTAATGCGCTTTTGTTTTCTACTGCTTACAGCATGTTTATGACATCTATACGTCTCGGCATTTCATGGGGCGACGGCCCTATACATTTAATCGGCATAACTGGAATGGTGCTGTCCGGAGCGCATCTGCCCTTGCAGATATGGCCTGATTTTATGCAGTCTTTTTTGAGAATGCAGCCGTTTGCGGGTTATCTTGACACGCCCGCAAGATTATATGTCGGTTCTGTATCGGTTGAATCGGGGTTGATTTCTATGGCGTTTCAGTTTTTCTGGATTATCGCGTTTGTCATATTCGGCAGGATAATCATGAAAAACAAAATAAAATCTGTCGTAGTGCAGGGGGGCTGATTTGATATGCTGAAAGAATTGAAAATTTACCGTAAACTGACAAAAATACTTTTATTGTCCGGAGTTGAATACAAAGGCTGGTGGATGATGTTTCTTTATGTACTGTTTTCTCTTGCGACAGAACCGCTCGTTATCATTTTGATGTTTTCACGGTTCGGCAGTATCGGCGAATGGTCGATGGAGCGTATTTTGTTAGTGTACGCGCTCGCTATGACGGCTTACGGAATCGCGAAGATTATTTGCGTAGGTTTTGAGGATTTCCCGTGGGAAATGATACAAAGGGGAGAATTTGACCGGTTTTTACTGCGCCCCTGCTCTTTATTCACGCAAATTATCGGTTCACGGTTCAGACCTCGCCGTATCCCGTGGATTATAACGGGAATGGCGGCGATAATATGGTCGTTATCGCGGCTTAATATCTCTTTAAATTTATTCAATGTTGCCGTACTGATATTTGCTTTGCTCGGCGGATTTTTAATTTATACCGGCGTGTTTATCATTACTTCGGGCGTGGCGTTTTTTACGCTCAAAGGACTTGACTGGACATATATTTTCACGAACAGAAGCCGTGAGGTTACAAAATGCCCCGTAGAATATATGCCTAAAATTTTGCGCGGGACATTTACGTTTATAATTCCCATGCTGGTCATAAGTTATTACCCGGCTTCTCTGGTTTGCGGCTGGGGAGAACCTGCGTTTACAGGGTTTCTCGCATTACCCGTAGGGGTCGCGTTTTTTAGTATTTCATTGTTTGTATGGAAAATCGGAGTGAGGCACTATAAAAGTGCCGGGAGTTGATTTTTATATTATAAATTTAAAGGAGATTATTTTATGGATTTCAAAAAAATTTTTGACACGATTCCGGAGGAATTTGACAAATGGAGACCCAGATATTGCGATGAACTCTTTGCTGATTTAATCGAACATTCGAAACTTGATTCGAATAAAACGGCTCTTGAAATAGGTCCGGGGACAGGTCAGGCAACTGAGCCGGTATTAAAAACAGGATGTTCGTATCTTGCGATTGAACTCGGCGAAAATCTTGCTGAATTTATGAAAAATAAATTTAATCCGTACAGTAATTTTCAGCTTATAAACGCAGATTTTGAAACGTATGATTTTGGTCGCGACAATTTTGATTTGATTTATTCCGCGGCGGCTTTTCAATGGATAAAAGAAGAAATAGGCTATCCGAAAGTTTATGATATGTTAAAAAGCGGCGGAACATTCGCAAAATTCGCCGTCGCAACCGGAAGCCGTGTGCCGGATTTAGATGATAAAATTCAGGAAGTATATGCTGAGTTTTTTCGTCCCGAAACAAATTACAGGGAATATATGAAACAAAAAAACGAACATTCGCCGTCTGCCCGTGAAAATCTCAGTCAGGAAAAACTTCTTGAGAAATTCGGATTTATTGACATAGAATGCCGTCATTATAATAAAATAAGAGAATTTAACGCCGATGATTATATTTCGTATATACAAACGCACGCTGACCATATAACTTTGATAGAACCGCACAAATCAAAATTTTACGCGGGTATAAAAAGCGTTATTTTAAATCACGGGAAAAAAGTAACGCTTAATGATGATATAATTTTATATTTAGCAAGAAAGCCGTGAGGTATAGTATAAATATGATAAAAGAATTGAAAGTTTATTTTAGATTTATAAAAATGCATATTTTATCAGGGCTTGAATACAAAGGCTGGTGGATGATGTGCCTGCAAACTGCGTTTAACGTTGTGACCGACCCGATTTCTGTCGTATTATTGTTTTCACGGTTCGGAGGAATCGGCGAATGGACAATGGAACGTATTTTATTGGTTTACGTGATTGCCGTGACTTCTTTTGGATTGGCGGAGACTTTTTGCCGCGGGTTTGATTATTTCCCGTGGAGAATGATACAGTCGGGGGATTTTGACAGGTTGCTGTTGCGCCCGCGCTCGTTGTTTACGCAGGTCGCGGGGTCTTATTTTCACCTGCACAGGCTCCCACGCCCTGTTACCGGAATAATTGCCACGGTTTGGCTGTTATCCCGGCTTAATGTTGCTTTGAATTTTTTGAATATATTGGTTCTGATACTTGCTTTACTCGGCGGACTTCTTGTTTATACCGGAGTTTTTATCATGACTTCGGGCATCGCGTTTTTTACGGTCAAAGGGCTTGACTGGATATATATTTTCACGAACGCAAGCTATCAGGTCACACGATGCCCGATTGATTATATGCCTAAGATTTTATGGGGAGCTTTCACGTTTTTTATGCCTATGCTTGTCATAAGTTATTATCCTGCCGCGTTTATCTGCGATTGGGGAGAACCTGCGTTTACAGGCTTTTTCGCGCTGCCCGCAGGGTTTGCTTTTATGGGGTTTTCATTGATTCTATGGAAAATCGGGGTACGGCATTATAAAAGCACGGGGAGTTAACCGCCCCATACGGAATCTATGCTCTCGGATACTATTTTCGCGATTTGGTCGCTGTCTTTAATATTTTTTAAAGTCTCGCTGAATGGCTCAAGCACAACCGGCCCGGTATAATTTATTTGTTTTAACCCGTTGATAAATCCGTGTAAATCGTTGCCTCCTCCGCCCGGTTCGCCGGGATAATATCGGGGTGAATCTTTTATTTCGTCTATTGGCATGTCCGGTTTGTCGTCGTTTAAATGCACTAATACAATATCACGTTCGTTACGGATATATTTGACAAAATCCCCGCCTTTTAATCCTGAGCAATAACAATGGTGCGCGTCAAGCAGTACGCCCATATTGCCCGTGCCGACCGCGTCGCATAATTCAAACATTTGTTCAAGCGTATGGATAAACGGATATTTGCCGGAATTAAGAATCGGTTTAGGTCCTAAAAATTCCACGCCGAATAATATATCATACTCGTTGAGAACTTTTGCGATAAGCCGGAACATATCGGTGTGAAACCTGAAGTTTTCGGCGTACCCGAAATCATTTGAAAAGCTCAGCATCCATGTGCAGCAGCGGTGTATGCCGAGTTTTGAAGCCGCTTTTGCCGCAGGCTCTAATGACGGGAAACTTTTATTAAATTCGTCTTTGTTTCTTATTTGTACGGGCAATCCGAAATCTGAAATTATAACGCCGTACTGCCCCATTAAGTCTATGGCTTGAAAAGTGTCAATGCCCTCTGATTTTAACGAATCCGGGCTGTAACTTACCGCTCCGAAATTATGTTTATTTGCTAATTCAAGAGTTTGCGCGAAACCGTCTGCCTGTATGTTTACGTTACCTGTGCTTAATGATTTATACATAAGATTACTCCTGTCTTTTTGTGTTTTTATATTTTTTGTTATATATGTTATTTAACATTAAATTTGTGAATGAATGTTTAAAATTTCTAAAACATTCAATTTTTTTCTTTTGCTTAGTGTTATAATAATAGCAATACAGTTCAAGAAAATAAAAACCCGGCGTGTTATACTTTTTACGGAGGTAAGATATTGACATGGATATGTGGGAAAAAATCAACGCTGTACAGCGTATGCAGGATTACATTCATCAGCATCTTGACGAAAATATTACGTTAGACGATATTTGCAGGGCGGCAAAATATTCAAAATGGCATTCTTTCAGAATGTTTAAAGAAATATTCGGCAAAACGCCTTTTGAATATATAAGGGCTTTAAGGCTCACTAACGCAGCGCGTAATATCAGAGCAAATTCCGGCGATAATATTTTAGACGTTGCGTTAAATACGGGATTTTCTTCTCACGAAGGGTTTTCCAAGGCGTTTCACGCGTATTTCGGCGTCAATCCGGGAAAATACCGTAATCACTTGCCGCGAAGATTCATGTATTTTGACCCGACTCCCATTGTTCAGTATTACCTACTATTAAATTCAAAGGAGCATATTAACATGGCTGAAAATCAAAGAACAGTCACGGTGACTGTAGTTGAAAAACCGAAATGCAAATTAATTTTAAAACGAGGCGTAAAATCTACCGATTATTTTAGTTACTGCGCGGAAATGGGCTGCGATACATGGGAAATTTTAGAAAATGTGGAGCAGACATTAAATAAAGACAAACCGTGTTTGGAATTGTCTGCAAATATGGTAACGCCTAATAAAGGAGTACCGTTTGTAGAATTACCGCCAAGCATGATAACACCCGGTACGTCAAAAGCCGCCTGCGCCTTAGAAGTTTCCGCCGACTATAATTTAAAAATACCTGATGGTTTTGAAATCGTCGATTTGCCGCCGTTTCTTTATATGTGGTTTCAAGGCGCGCCGTATGAGGACGAAAACTGTTTCGGCGACGCGCACGAAGAAATGGCTAAAACGATTGCAAATTATAAGCCTGAATTATACGGATACGAATTCGCTGAGGATTCCGCCCCGCATTTTCATTACGGCACGTCCGCCGCAACCGGCTGCAAAGAAATGATACCCGTCAGACGGCTATAAACATAATTATTAAAAATATTTCTCTCAGCAGGGGCGAAATCAATTCGTTCCTGCCTTTTTATGCCTTTTTTCGACTTCATTTGTCGTATCATGTCGAATTATAAAAGATTTTGTCGAAAATTATTAAAATCACTTGACAAAAATATATAAGTAATGTTAAAATAAAGCCACGAAATAACGAAATTTAGCAATATTAATTGTGAAATTTATATAAAAAAGAAATATTGAGGTATATATTGATGAAAACTAAAAATACTTCTTTCATGTTAAGAATGGCATTGAGACGTATCCTGAGCGTTATTATTCTGATGGCTCTGCTCCTGCCGGCGATCGGCGGCATGACGGCATATGCCGACGATCCGCCCGACAATATGCAGCTTGAATTATTGTGGAGCAAACCGACCGCAACTGCAAATAA
>Ga0082212_10008205_pt1 | contig 13685 bp, 8 predicted proteins | sample TergutNt197P3_FD_71548 | JGI IMG/M metagenome (GOLD analysis project Ga0082212, IMG submission 71548) | Neocapritermes taracua P3 segment gut microbial communities from Petit-Saut dam, French Guiana - Nt197 P3 | ecosystem: Host-associated > Arthropoda: Insects > Digestive system > Gut ... | reverse complement strand
GTTGCAGATTTTCGCGGAAGACACTACGAAGTTTGGTTCGCTCCCGATCTACCTTTGAACGATGGACCCTGGAAGTTTAGTGGTTTACCCGGATTGATTTTGGCGGCGGAAGACTCAGACAAACATTTTACTTTCCAAGCCATCGGAATAGAAAATTCAAATCTCCCCGTTGATTTTTCCGAAAAAGATTACTTGAAAACTTCCCGAAATGAAGTAGAAAAAATCCAAAAGAAATTCAACGAAGATCCGGTGGGTTATATGGCTAATTCCATGCCCGGGGCGAGAGTGATGATAAAATCGATGGATGAAAACGGAGTGGAAAGAACCGGAAGTGAAGTGAAATTCCCCTATAATCCAATGGAGTTGGAGTAATTAATTAAGAATTAAGAGTTAAGAGTTAAATTGATAATGATGGAGTTAAATGGAGTTACGTTTTTAGTTTTTATCTTTTAGTTTTTAGTTTAAAAAGATGATATATAAAGTGAAGGCTGTATTATTACTTGTTTTCTTTCTTTTTGCAACTGCTGCCAATGCACAAGTCCTTATTCAGGGAACGGTTAAAGATGCACAGGAAAACAAAGGGGCTGAAAGCATAAACGTAATGATTCAGGAAAAAGACAATCCGGCCATTTTGGGTTTTGGCTTAACAGATAAAGATGGAAAATACAGGATTGAATACAAAGGACAAAAAGATTCTCTGATTATTTCTACTTCCGGATTCAATATTCAAAAGCAATCCAAAGCAATAGCCAGCAGAAATCAAACCGTGGATTTCGTTGTGGACTTCGAGTCTATCGCCTTGAAAGAAGTCAGAATTACTCCGCCGAAAATCAGGCAGAAAGGCGATACAATCACTTATTCGGTGGACAGTTTTACCGATAAAAACGACCGTACTATTGGCGATGTCCTGAAAAAACTACCCGGAATAGATGTGGCAGAAAGCGGACAAATCTCGTACCAAAACATACCTATCAACAAGTTCTACATCGAAGGATTGGATTTACTGCAAGGTCGATACGGCGTTGCAACCAAGAATATCGAGGCTAAAGATGTTCAAAGCGTGGAGGTGATGGAAAATCATCAAGCGATTAAGGCATTGAAAGACAAAGTAATTTCGGAGCAGGCTGCCATCAATCTGAAACTGAAAGAATCAGCCAAAGGCACATTGACTTCCAATGCCTTAATCGGCGCCGGACTGTCGCCGTTTCTTTGGACGGGCGAAATAACCGCTATGTATTTTGCAAAAGGCAAACAAAACATTTCAAGTTACAAAGGGAACAACACCGGAAACGCTGTTTCAGCCGAGCAACGCCTGTTTTATTCGTTCGATTCTTTTCAACAGCAAGAAAGCGGATTACTCAGCGTGCAGTCGCCGTCATCACCCTCTATCAGTCAAAAGCGTCATCTGTTTAATCAATCGAATTCCGTCACATTCAATAATCTATGGAAAACGGCTAAAGATTATCAAGTCAATGCAAATATCCATTATCTGAACGACCGGATTGACAAAAGCAGTTTCGCCCGCACAGAATATTACCTGCCCGGCAATGAATTGTTGAAAGTCGAAGAAACACTAAACTCCCGCTCACATATTAATCGTGCCAATGCCGAGATACTACTAAATGCAAACAAAGAAAAATATTATCTGAATAATACGCTTAAATTTGAAGGCGGGTGGGACAATGAAAACGGAAACGCTATTGGATCGGACAGTGTGCAGCAACAGTTGGAAAAGCCAAGCTACAATGTCAATAACGCATTTGAACTCATAAAGAATTATACAAAAACGGCTTTGAAAATATCTTCCTACAACAGTTACTCTACCCTACCCCACTCCTTGACTGTAAAACCGGTTTTGTATGGAAACCTGTTCGATTCTTCCGAAAACTTTCAAGCGATGCGGCAAACGGCAACAAGCAATCGTTTCTCATCCAACACGAGTGTTTCAGGCGGATACGACCAGCGAAACCTGCACCATGACTATGCCCTGAGTTTCCGTGCCGATTTGCGGCATTTGGATTCGGAATTAAGTCCGGAACAGCAAGGTTCAGGAGTTTTTTCCGGTTTTAAAATAATACCCGATTCTTTACGAAACAATCTGCAATGGAATAAGTTAGAATGGATTTTCACACCTCGATATACCTATAATTATTATGCATGGCGGTTTAGCGTCGGTTTACCACTCAACTATACCAATCTATCAATCAATGATAAATCCGCACAAAGAGAAAAGCATTACCAACGATTTCTTTTTAATCCCTCACTGCAAATTTATTATAAACTGTCTGCATACTTTGATTTCTATGCAACTGCCAATTATTCGCATGGACTCGGCGGAATCAACAATGAATACACCGGTTATATCATGCGTTCTTACAGGAATTTAATGCGTAATGAAGGCGATTTATATGAAACAAAAACACAAAACTACGGCTTTAATCTGAATTATAAAAACCCCATTCGCGCCCTATTCGGAAGTGCAGGGATTAGTTACTTTAATGTAAATGCGAACCTGTTATACGGAAATGATTTCGATGGCATCTTGCAAGTACAAAAATCGCTTGCTCTCCCCAACTACACCGAAGGAATAACCGCTCGATTAAGCGCCAATCAAGCCATTGACGCCATAGCTTCGACCGTAAAACTGAGCGGAAGTTATACGCAATCCGTATCCTCTCAATTAACACAGGGAAAGATTATCCATTTAAACAGGCAACAATATTCTTTTACACCGGAAATTACCACCCGTATTCGCTCACGGGCAAGCCTTTCCTACCGGTTTAACTATACCGAAAGTCGTAATATAATTAAGAACAACAACGAAACCCTTCCGGCAATCAACACCATTTCGCAAAACGCCCAAGTGAATGTTTTCCCTATAAAAAACTTAACCCTTAATTTCGGATACGAATATTTTCACAACAGCGCCATTATCTCCGGCAGCCGTTCAATGTCGTTCGGAGATATAGGAGCAAAATACGTTTGGAAGAAAATGGAATTTTTATTGGATTATACCAATATCTTCAATTCAAAACAATACATATCAGCATCTTACAACGACATCAGTTCTTATTACTACGCCTACGATTTACGTCCGACCGAAGTATTATTTAAAGTACGGTTTAAATTAAAATAAGAGCTGCACTACAACATTCAAAACACATTCATACTATGGGATTGCCTCAAAAATGTTTTTCACCGCAAAGTCGCAAGGGATTTACGCAAAGGACGGAAAGAATAAATACGTCAGATTCAAAACTTTGTGCTCTTTGCGTAAACTCTTTGCGTTCCTTGCGGTTATTACTTTTAAAAATTTAAAAATAATTTTACTAAAGGTAATCCTCGCCGTACTTCATGGCGACATCGGCGACAAATTGCTTGATTCGCTGTTCATCCGATTTCTTACAAATAAGCAGGATATCGTCTGATTCCGCAATGATGTAATCATTAAGCCCTTGAATAACGGCTATCTTTTTTTCGGGGAGTGTCAACAAATTATTCCCGCTTTCGACAAACAGTGATTTGCATCTCAATACGGCATTTTGATCTCTGTCTTTTTCCGAAAGGTCGTAGAGCGAGCCCCAAGTTCCCAAATCCGACCATCCGAAATCGGCCATCAGCATATACACATTATCGGCTTTTTCCATAATTCCGTAGTCAATGGAAATATTTTGGAACATCGGATATTGTTCTTCGATAAATGCAGTTTCTTTTTGTGTATTGTATATGGTCATATCCTGATCCAAACGATGCGCCATATCCGGAAGATACTTTCGAAAAGCGTCGATAATGGTTTTTACATTCCAAATGAAAATACCCGAATTCCAGAAGAACTCTCCGCTTTCGAAAAACACTTTGGCTAATTCGTAATTGGGTTTTTCCGTAAAGGCTTTCACCTTTTGAATATTATCCGTTCCACCTTCTTCCGTTTGAATGTAACCGTAACCGGTTTCCGGACGATTGGGTTTCACGCCCAAAGTCAATAAAGAAGGGTATTGGGCTACAAAGTTCAATCCTTTCTGAATGTTTTTAAGGAAATTCTGTTCCTGCAAAATCAAGTGATCGGCAGGCGTAACCACGATATTGGCATTCGGATTGATTGATTGTATCCGGTAAGCGGCATAGGCAATGCAAGGCGCTGTATTCCGGCGCGTAGGTTCCGACAAAATTTGGCGGTCGGATATTTCCGGCAGTTGTTCTTTCACCAAAGAAATGTAGTTTTTGTTCGTAGCAATGTAGATATTCTCTACGGGAATAATTTGGCTAAAACGATCAAAGGTCTGTTGGATCAACGATCGTCCAACACCGAAAAAGTCAAGAAATTGCTTGGGACGATCTTCTCTGCTGAAGGGCCAGAAGCGGCTTCCGATCCCGCCTCCCATAATAATACAATAATTGTCTTTCATATGTATATATATTTTTCATATTGTTTACAAAGTTAACTATTTTTTTTCGTATGTGCAAATCAAAACAGCCGGTAGTCGGTTCGTAGAACCATAAATTCGGTGCGCCGGTTGATTTGGTCGGCAATAGCCTGTTCCTTAGCGGGAAGCGTTTCAATAAATTCAACGTCCAATACCTGCCCTTCCGGTAGAAATTCGAATTGCTTTGCCTGATTTTTCGATACTTCCTGCGGTTTTGATTTGCCGTAGCCTGCTGCCGTTAGACGATCCTTTTCGATGCCGCCCTTAATCAAATAATCCACCACCGACTGTGCGCGTCTTTGCGACAAGTTGATATTGTATTCCTCCGAACCTTTGCGGTCGGCGTGTGCCGATAGTTCTATTGTTACATTCGGATTATCATTCAGCAGGGCGATAAGTTCATCCAAAGCTTCTTTAGATTCCGGCAGAAGCGTTGCTTTATCAAATTCATAAAAAATATTTTCAATCAAGACCGGTTTGGAAATAGATGCCAAATAGAAATCGACATAGAAGGTTTCGTTTATTTCTTCATCCGGCGCTACAAAGGTTTGTTTTTGGTTCAAATAACCCGGAGCGCTTCCCAGCATGACGTATTCCATGCCTCGAACAACTTCTGTGACGTAAGTTCCATCTTTACGGGCAAATATCCGTTGATCCGTTCCGTCTTTTCCGACCATGCGAACAATGGCATCGTCGATGATTTCTTCCTCTTTGTCCAATACCCAGCCTTCTACGAAAATTTGAAATCCGGGACGTTCAAAAGAAAAAATATGGTCTGCACCCCGCGTGTCGTTGCGGTTGCTGCTGAAAAATCCCCGTTCTTTCAGTCCTTCAAACGTGATTCCAAAATCGTCGGCCATACTGTTGATAGGTGATTTCATATTTTCAATTTCCCATTTTCCTTCCCCATCTTTCACCGCCTTGAAAATATCCAAGCCGCCCATTCCGGGGTGGCCGTTTGAAGAGAAATACAGCGTTCCGTCATCCCGCATATACGGAAACATCTCGTCGCCGGGCGTATTGATTTCAGGCCCCAGATTTTCGGGAGATGCTGAACCAATTTCTTCTATAGGTACACGCCAAATATCTTTGCCTCCATAACCGCCTTTTGCATCCGAAACAAAATACAGATAGCCGTCCTTTCCTACGGCGGGGTGGGCAGCCATCGTCAGTGTATCCCTGAAAATACTCAGTTTTTCACCTTCTCCCCACTCGGCTCCGGAGCGACGGGAGCGACGAATTTCTGCCGTTTTAGGTATTCCGTCTTCTTCCGCACAGTAGGTATAATAAAGCGTGGATCCGTCTTCGGAAAAACTGCAAGTCCCTTCATCGAATTCGGTATTGATTCCGCTTTCAATCACAACCGGTTTCTGCCATTGCCCTTTTTCGTCTTGTTTTATCAAAAAGAAATCATTGTTTCTCAAGCCGGTAATAGCGCTTTTCGTATCTCCGGTCGCTTCTTTTCGTGAAGAAGTAAAAATCAGTTGGTCGTATTTGTCTCCGCCGAGCATGGGGGAAAATTCCCCGTCTCGCGAGTTGAATTTATCCATTCTTTTTACTGCATATACAGTCGGATTTTTCTTCCAGAAAACGGCAGAATCGCAACCGATGATTCCGTTCATTGCCAACAGGTTGCCGGGTACAATTTCTAAAAAAGCATTGTATTGTTTCACAGCATCGCCATATTTTCCCAATTTATGCGACATTTGCGCCGACCTCAGAATGGCCGAACTGTCGGGATATTGGTAGCGGATCGCATTGCCGTAACCACCCAATGCCCGTTGTGCATTTCCCGTTTCGCGGTAACATTCCGCCATGTGAAAAGCGATGCTTCCCCGCAGCCACGGTTTCTTCGTTGGAGTTTTGGTGTAAATTTTCCGGTAAGTTTGGGCAGCAGCATAATACTCCCCCCTTTCTTCCTTTGCGACTGCATCGCTCAACTTGGGTGTCTTGCATGAAAGCAAACACAGGAACAAAGGCAAGAAAAAAACACCGGACTTCTTCATTCAAATATATTTGTTATTTAACATCCAATAACCAATCTATCACATTATATTTTCGTATTCCGTCAAACACCGGATTTGTATCCCAGTCAGCCGAAAGGAGATATTTGGGATTGGAGTCTCTGATTAATCTCAATGGAGCAAGTTCGCGTTCTAATGTTTGCTCATCCGTAACCGAGTATGCTACTTGATAATAGGAAACATAGCCTTTATTGTCTATTGCCACAAAATCAATTTCCTTATCACGTAATTTGCCAATATATACTTCGCTGTTTCGGCGACGCAGTTCCAAATAAACCATGTTTTCAAGAAGATGCCCTCTATCTTCGGTCATTTTTTTGCCCAAACGGGCTTTTCTGAAACCGGTATCGGCAAGATAATATTTATCAAGTGTTTTCAATAAACTTTTTCCCTTTACGTCATAGCGTGGAACCTTGTAAAGCAAATAAGATTCTACCAAATAATCCAAATAGTTTGCAACAATTGTTTTATCAACCACATTGTCGTTTGCTCTAAGCGTATCGGAAATTGAACGCGGTGAAATCATTGAACCGGTAGAATCCAGAACAAAGTCCAAAATTTTGTTAAAAGATTGCTTATTATAAATCTCGTGTCTTTTAAAAATATCTTTTTCGATAACAGTGTTCAATATCGCTTTGACATACTCATTTTCCTGTTCAGGAGCAGTATATCGCAGATTAATAGCCTGAGGCAACGCTCCATTATAAACAAAACTCGCCAAACTTTCATCTTTTGTAAGGTTTGGCGAGTTTACGCCTTGCAAATCCGCAAAAGATTTATTTTTTGTGAGATTTTGCGTATTTAAGACAAGGGAAGTATATTCGGCGAACGAGAACGGAAGAATATGGATTTCCATATACCTTCCGGTAAGCAAAGTAGCCAATTCGCTCGAAAGCAAATAGGCATTCGAGCCGGTAATATATAAATCAACATTTTTCTTGATGTACAGGCTATCTACCATTCGTTCAAAACCTTCAACATTTTGCACTTCGTCCAAAAAGACATAATTCATTTTGTCCGGTACATTTTTTTGTGATATGTGCCTGTAAATCTGCAAATAATCGCCGATAGCCAATGTATCTAAATCTTCAAAATTAAGAAACTGTATTTGTTCTTTATTTACGGTCTGTCCTATTTCCGTTGCCAGCATTTCAAGTAAGGTTGATTTACCGCTACGGCGCATTCCCGTAACGACCTTTATGATATGCTGCTCTCTCAGGTTACGCAGTATTTGCATATACGGCTTACGCTCTATTAAATGCTCATTCATACTTTACCCCTCTTCATTCAAATATATTTGTACCTTTTTAAACTGATTTTTGGGTTAAATATTGTATTTTTGCAGTATCTCTTAAGGGTATAATAATTTGGAAAAGAAAACAAACCAATGATAAAGCGCTATTTTCAATTGCAATACCGAATGATAAACCGTCAATTGAAGTCATACGGACTTCATCCTTTCATCGCATACGTGTTGCTATTCGCTGTTTTTGTAGGATTTTCATTCCTGCTTTTCTATCCTCAAATCATTTATCTACCTTATCTCTATCTACTTGTTCCCTTTTATTTTTCATTTGGATTGGCGGAAACAGACAGAAACGATTTTCTCAAAATTTGTTTCAACAACAAGACTTATATAAGCATTCGTATAATGGAAAATATGCTTGTTGCTTTGCCTTTTCTCGTGTTTCTCCTGTACAAACGCTGTTTTTTAATCGTATTCCTTTCGACTGTACTGATGATTTTGTCTGTAGCAGTCAATACGAAAACACGATTTTCTTTAGTTATCCCGACTCCATTTACCAAAAAACCTTTTGAATTTACGGTCGGATTCCGTAACACTTTTTATCTCTTTGCGTTTACTTACGGATTAACTGTTATTGCCGTTGTTGTCGATAATTTCAATTTGGGCGCTTTTGCGTTGATACTCACATTATTGGTTCCATGCAGTTATTATATGAAACCGGAAAATCCCTATTATGTTTGGCAATTCAGTTTGCCGCCCGCAGGGTTTTTATATGCAAAGATAAAAACGGCATTCATTCATTTACTAACATTAAGTCTTCCGGTTATTTTGGTTTTAAGTCTTTTTTATCTTGAAAATACAGGTATTTTACTTCTTTGTTTTTTGTTCGGATATATTTTGTTAGTTCTTCTTATTCTGATTAAATATGCGGTATTTCCCGAAGAGGCAGGCATTTTGGAAGGTATTGTCATTATGGCTTGTCTCTTTTTCCCTCCTTTATTCTTAGTCATGATACCTTATTACTTCAAACAATCGGTTAAACATCTTCAATCGCTTTTGCCATGATAGAAACGGTGCAATTATCCAAACAATATGGAAAAATACGGGCGCTTCAAAACATTTGCATGCGCTTCGAGGAGGGAAAGACAGTGGGTATCGCAGGTGAAAACGGTGCAGGAAAAACGACGCTTTTCCGCTGTATGGCAGGCTTGGAAACCTATGAAGGACAAATCCTTTCCGACCGTAGCCCTTTGAAGAATCATCTCGGTTTTTTACCGGCAGAACCTTATTTCTTCCCGAAAATAACCGGCAGGGAATACATTCAATTATTGGTCGATGCACGACAAAGAAAAATCAAGGATATAGAGCAGCAAAATATATTTGATTTGCCTTTGAATCAATATGCTTCTACCTTTTCGACCGGCATGAAAAAGAAGTTGGCATTATTGGCTATTCTTTTACAGGGAAATGATTATTTCATATTAGACGAGCCGTTCAATGGCGTTGATATTCAGAGCAATCTGATAACTACGGAAATCATTCATAAATTAAAGGCATTGAACAAAACGGTTATTCTTTCTTCCCATATTTTTTCAACGTTACACGACACTTGTGACGAAATCTACTTATTGTACCAAGGACAATTAGTCCGGTCTGTTCCCAGACAGGATTTCGACCGGTTGGAAGCGGAAATGAAAGCGTTTTCGATTGGAAACAGGTTAGAACAGTTGGAAATCGAATGATTACTGGTGGTGCCTGTTATTTCTTCGCAACCTTCCGTTTCGGCTTTGCCGGAATTGTCGTTTTCGGCGCTTTTTTTGCCTTACTTTTTTCTGTCTTTTCAGGTGTGTTTTTGATGATTTCCATTACTTCCTCCAAACTCAATTCGGCAGGAACTGCGCCTTTCGGAATTTTATAATTGGCTTTATTATAGGAAATATATGGTCCATAGCGTCCGTTCAATATCAGCAGATTGGCATCTTCGGGAAAAGATTTGATTTGCTTGTTGGCATCGCGTTGCAGTTTTTCTTGTATCAATTTTTCCGCTTCTTCCAAGGTAATATGATAGGGATTGTAGCCTTTGGGAATGGTGGTAAACGTATTGTTGTATTTGACATACGGTCCGAACCTGCCAATAGCGGCAACCACCGGTTTGCCGTCCAACTGACCAACTGTGCGCGGCAAGTCAAACAGTTGCAATGCCTCTTCCAATCGAATGGTTTCGAGCGATTGATCTTGCATCAGTGAAGCAAAGCGCGGTTTTTCTTCATCGTCAGCAGAGCCGATTTGTACAAAAGGGCCAAAGCGTCCGATTTTGACGGAAACCGGCTTTCCCGACACAGGGTCTTTACCCAATGCCCTCTCCCCTACTTTCAGTTCCGTTTTGGAAGCAGAAACTTCCAACACAATCGGGTGAAACAAATCGTAGAAATTATGAAGCGTATCTGTCCAAAGCATTTCGCCATCTGCTACCTTATCCAATTCTTTCTCTATGGTCGCTGTGAAATTGTAGTCCAATACCCTCGGAAAATTATCGGTCAGAAAATCATTGACCACTGTTCCCGAATCGGTCGGGAGGAGTTTGTTGCGGTCGGCGCCGACTGTTTCTCTCTTACTGCTGTCGGTAATTGTCTTATTTTTCAGCGTAAGCGTAATAAACGAGCGTTCTTCGCCCTCTTTGTTCCCTTTGACCACATATCCACGTTGTTGAATGGTCGAAATGGTTGGGGCGTAAGTAGAGGGGCGACCGATGCCCAACTCTTCCATCTTTCGCACCAAACTTGCCTCCGTATATCGGAAAGGCTTTTGAGTGAGCCGTTCATTGGCAATGGCTTCCGATAAATTCAAAAGGTCGTTCACGTGCATTGGCGGAAGGATTGTTTCCATCGTTTCGTCCTGCGTTTCGTCGTCGTTGTCTTCAAGATACACCCTCAGAAAACCGTCGAAACGGATCACTTCCCCCTGTACGGTAAATTTCTCATTCGCATACGTACTAATGCCAATCGTTACCGTAGTACGTTCTAATTCGGCGTCAGCCATTTGGGAGGCAACTGTCCGTTTCCATATCAATTCATATAATTTCTGTTCTTGGACAGTTCCTTTAACGGTATGGTTATTGATATATGTGGGGCGAATGGCTTCGTGCGCTTCCTGCGCTCCTTTGGTTTTTGTTTGGTATTGGCGAATTTTTATGTATTTGTCGCCAAATTCGTTTTCTATCTCTTTCTTTGCAGCGTTTAAAGCCAAATTCGATAAATTCAAAGAATCTGTACGCATATACGTAATCAACCCCGCTTCGTAGAGCCTTTGGGCAACCCTCATAGTTTGGGCAACCGAAAATCCGATTTTGCGGGCGGCTTCCTGTTGCAAAGTGGAAGTAGTGAAAGGCGGTGCCGGTGATTTTTTACCGGGCCGCGTATTGATGTCTTCAATGGTGAACGTCGCATTTTTCAGTCCTTCGAGGAATGTTCTTGCTTCCGCTTCCGTTTTAAAGCGTTTATTTAATTCTGCCTTCAGTAATGTTTTACCGTCCGGAAGTACAAAGACGGCAGTTATTCTGAAATAGGCTTCCGAATCGAATTGGTTGATTTCCCGTTCACGTTCCACGATGAGTCTTACGGCAACCGACTGCACACGTCCTGCCGAGAGTGAAGGCATGATTTTTTTCCACAGAATGGGTGAAAGTTCAAAGCCGACAATCCGGTCTAATACCCTGCGGGCTTGTTGCGAATTTACTAAATTCAAATCAATATCTCTCGGATTCTCAATCGCATTGAGAATGGCATTTTTCGTTATCTCGTGAAAAACAATCCGTTTGGAATCTTTTTCGTTCAAACCCAATACCATGGCCAAATGCCACGCAATTGCTTCTCCTTCACGATCTTCATCGGAAGCCAACCAGACCATTTGGGCTTCTTTCGCCGCTTTTTTCAAGGTTTTTACCAATTCAGCCTTATCGGGAGAAATGATATAGTCAGGTTTGAAATCGTTTTTGACATCAATTCCCAATCCTTTTTCTTTCAAATCTCGGATGTGTCCATAGCTTGACATCACCTTATAGTCTGACCCTAAGAATTTTTCAATCGTTTTCGCCTTAGCCGGCGACTCAACAATTACGAGATTCTTTTGCATATTTTTACGCTTTTTTCGGGCGCAAAGATAATAAAATTTTAAAACAAAACACTTAATCCCCCCATAATGTTATACCCCTGCGCCGGATATCCCCACCAAAAATCATATTTCGAGAATAATAGATTGTTGGCTGAACTAAAAACAGAAATATTGGGAGTAACCGGATAAGACAATTTAGATGAGAGGTGGTGAATATTTTTCATATTAATCATCTTTAATAGCGTTGGATCAATTGTTTTCCGTCCATATACGCCGAGATAGGAGAGTTCTAAACGCACCGAAATCAAGGGAATATTATAGACAACATTCATATTCATCTCAAAATTCGGTTTATTCCACGCTTCGTGAAGAATTGGGAATGGATAGGCAAGATCAAGAGGACCGGCAGGATGCGACGAGAAAGTATTTGGTTCTGTAGTAATGTCCCATTTATAAAAAGTTCCTTTCACACCCAATTCAAAAATATCCTGAAATGCGTATTTCAAGTCAGCTCCTAACTTTACCGTATTTGCATCGTTATAAACGGGAGTTATCCAATTACCTGCCAGCATAGGCGTATTACTGTCAAAATTATTTTTAAAGCCATAATTCGGATAAAAAAAGTGTTCGTCTTGCGTTATTTTATATCCGCCGAAAATATCTACGCTCAGGGTAGACAGCGGTAAAAATTTTATTCCTACGGTCGCATCTAACGGGGATCTTGAATCCATTACCCGGATCATTGGGTCGACATAACGATTCTCATAGAACATATTGTATTGGCTGTTGTCTTTTCTTCCGCCATCGACAAGTATATAGAACACAAACGCATCGCTTGGGTAATAATTAAACCGGATAGCGGGCGACAGCGTTACTTTTTGGCGTCCTGCGACTTCACCTGTGAGTTTGGCGCCCAATACAAGATTCATATTGTCGTCTTCCCAATATAAATACGGATTCAGAGAATACGTCCAATAGTTTGTTGCACCGTCATTCAAGGTTCTAAACGGATCCATGTAGGAGTATGTTTTAAGCGTACCGGAAAGTCCTAACCCTGTAGTTGAATTAATCATTTGGTGAATATCTCCGTCAATCAATATGCGACTTTCTTTGCTACCGTCTTCATTCACCTTATTTCCAAATTTTTGACCGAAATGGGTATAGCCGACATTGAGTTTATAATTTAATTCGCCAGCTTTTTCGGAAGCAAGTCCAAAATGGGTTTCAAACATTTGGTTATTTTGATTGGTATTTTTGTCGAAATTATTATTTGGCAGTATTTGGGGCATTATGTTATCAAAATGGAATGGAATGGATAAACCGTAATAATTGAATGCGGAGTGGGTATATTTTGCATCGGCGAGAAAACGAATATCGCCAAAATTATGCATATAGTTCAAACCGCCCCAATTGTCATTGAATTGAAATCTACGCGTATCATTTTCCAACAATTCATTTTGCAAATACTTAATATTAGACCCGCTCGAGCGGTGGGAAAAGAACATGTTCAGCCGGTCTTCCTTTGTATTTAGAATCTGATAGCCAAAATCGCCGTTGATATCAATCTTATTACTAATTCCGCCTGTCAGATAGCCTCGGTATTTTGAATAATTCAAATCTGTAAGAAAGGCTTGCGGATTTAGCGGAGAAAGTTTCGGCTGCACTGCAAAAGGAGTCGAATAGTTAGAAAATTCGACCGTTGTTCCGGGGGCTTGCGGTTCACGCAATTCGGGAAGTTGATTTATTTTCACCGCATCGCGAACGGTCGGGTTGTATTCTCTTTCCAACATCATTTCACGATTTAACAGCGAATCTTTTACGGCCGTATTTTGTGCCTGAAGTGAAAATAAAGAACACAGGGGGAATATTGATAGAAAAATC
>Ga0082212_10008204_pt1 | contig 13685 bp, 13 predicted proteins | sample TergutNt197P3_FD_71548 | JGI IMG/M metagenome (GOLD analysis project Ga0082212, IMG submission 71548) | Neocapritermes taracua P3 segment gut microbial communities from Petit-Saut dam, French Guiana - Nt197 P3 | ecosystem: Host-associated > Arthropoda: Insects > Digestive system > Gut ... | reverse complement strand
TCACAAAAACACCACCGAGCGATTTTTATAAGTCCTTGACAATAAACAAGTTACAAAAATTGCTCCCGAAAACCCGTGAACGGTTACCTTATTTTCACGCCACCCCTTAACTTACGAAGGAAAAAAACATGAGAACTCAATTATCAGTTTACCTTAACATTACCATGATCTGTTTTCTCGGTTCCATTACTAGCGGGACAATTTACGGTGCCGAAGCCGTTTTCGATGTCCGGCAATACGGTGCCGTTGGCGACAGTGTTACCCCCGACACTGAGGCTATTCAACGGACAATCGATGCTTGTACCGAAGCAGGTGGCGGACGTGTCCTGATCCCCAACGGCACGTTTCTTTCTGGAACGATTTATTTGAAAGACAATGTTTCGCTCTATCTTGCCCCGTCAGCAGTACTTCTTGGAAGTCCAGAATTCAAGGATTATGCCAAGACGCGCACACTGGTTGCGGCGAGTAATGTTAGTAACGTCGGGATTGAAGGACGCGGCACAATCAATGGCAATGGTGATCATCAAAACTTCAGGAGTGAAGAAAAATACAACGGATTACCTGGAAGACCACACATAGCGCGTTTCGAAAACTGTAAACATGTCCGTCTCAGGGCCTTTCGGGCAATCAACTCCGTTGCCTGGAGTGTTTCGTTTTTCTATTGCGATTTCGTCAGCATCGACGGCGTTTTTGTCAAGTCAAAAGTCAATGCGAACAACGACGGCATCGATATTGTCGATTGCCATGATACGAGAATCTCGAATTGTATTATTGACTGTGCCGACGACTCGCTTTGTATTAAAAGTTATACAAACCGAATGGTCAAACGGTTGACGGTTACAAATTGTAACATCAAAAGCGAATGTAACGGAATCAAGTTCGGAACGCAATCCAAAGGCGGTTTCGAGGATGTGACGATATCCAATTGTGTCGTAACCGACACCCGGCTTTCCGGGATCGCTCTGGAAGTCGTCGATGGCGGCCGCATGGATCGTGTAACAATCGACAATATCACGATGAACAACGTTAACGGATCCATTCTCATCAAACTTGGACTCCGAGATGGAGAGAATCCGGTGTTGCGAAACGTGTCGATTTCCAATGTGATTGCCGACGGACTCGGTGCGTATCAACATGACCCGGAAGCACATTTCGCGGACATCAAGGATGCTAGGGTCGGTGTTAGCATTATGGGGCAACCGGGCTTTCCGCTGGAAAATATCTCGTTACGAAACATGACGCTTCGCTTTGCAGGAGTGTGCGAGGAAAAAGACGCAAAGATCGACGATTTTACGGACAACAGAATAAAATCGTATCCCGAATACACGAATTTCGGCATCACACCGGCTTACGGTATTAACTGCCGACACGTTAACGGATTGCGGCTCGAAAACATTACATTGAGTTCTGCGAAACCCGATGCGAGAGCCGCCATGCACCTCCAAGATGTCCAGGCGGTTCGACTTGACAGTCCTCGCCTTCAGGTTTCTGAACAGGCACCGGCTTATGTTCGGATTAAGGATTCGAACGATGTTATTTTGTCCGGTTGCAAGCCTCGGAGTTCTGCGATTCCTTTTGTCTCTTTCGAAGGGATGATGCGGGATGTTACGCTACTGAGTAACGATTTTTCAGGTCTGAAAACGCCTTTTCTTTTCGGCGAAAAGATTTCCAAAGAAGAGTTCAATGGTATCCCGTAAAACGAAGAATAGTAGAACGGTATGGATGATTTTAGTTATTTCATGCGGCTGGCACTCCAAGAAGCCGAGGCGGCAACGGAGGAAAACGAAGTTCCTGTCGGGGCGGTCATCGTTCATGGAGAACGTCACGTCATTGCGTCGGATCATAATCGGCGTGAACAACTTCGCGATCCGACGGCTCATGCAGAAATGTTGGCTATCACACAGGCTGCCGAAGCATTCGGTTCATGGCGGCTCGATGACTGTACGCTCTATGTAACACTGGAACCGTGTCCAATGTGTGCCGGTGCCATTGTACAGGCACGGATTCCGAGAGTCGTGTATGGAGCGGACGACCCCAAGTCGGGAGCGGTACAATCGCTGTTCAAATTGCTCAACGATGTCCGTTTGAACCACCAATGTTCGGTAGTGTCGGGCGTACTTTCTGAACAGTGCGGCGATGTGTTGCGCCGGTTCTTTCAGTGGCAACGGACATTGGGAAAAAAATGAGACATTACGCACAAGCACATAACGTCTTTCATTGGAGTTTGCGGGTCGATTTTGCCGAAAAGAGTATTGGCGGAGTGCGCTGAACGTGTTCTTGGACTCCGCATATTTTTTCTATTTTATCTATTTTGAACTAAATTCATAATGTACGAGGCTTTTTTCGGCTTGAAACGCCGCCCCTTTTTGTTCGTTCCCGACGTGGAACTCTATCTGCCCGTCGATTCGATGGAAGAATCACGCCGGACAGTCGAACGTACCGTGCAAAAAGGGGAAGGAATTTCGTTGATTTTCGGAGAAACCGGACGAGGAAAAACGCTTTTCATGCGGCTCCTGCATCAATCACTGGAGACTCAATATACCGTTGCCCTTGTTTCCAACAGCCGGCTAGAAACGCCGAAAGCCCTGTTTTTACAAATTCTTCACGATTTACACCTCGCTCCGTCGGGCAGTGAAACAATTGAACTGAGGCTGCAAATCCTCGATTTTGCCCAGCAGGAACCGACGGGGGGAATCGTTCTGCTCTTCGACGATGCTCAGCATTTAAGTTCGGCAGTTCTCGAAGAAATCCGGCTCCTGACCGACTCGACCAGAGGTTCGGTGCCTCTTTTCCGTGCCGTCCTTGCCGGCACGACGGATTTTGAAGAAAAACTCACGGTGCCGAATTTGGAAGCCTTCAATCAACGTGTCGCTTTCCGATGTTATCTCGAATCGTTTTCCAGAGAAGAAACGAGTCAGTACATCGTTCGGCAAACCGACGACCTGCGAATTGATTCGCCCCACAGTACGACGGCACCCCTCTTCACCGACGAGGCGAAGCGGCGGATTTACCAGTTGACGGACGGTGTACCGCGTCTCATCAATCAACTTTGCGGCACCACGTTGCAGTTTGCTGCCGACCGATCCGCAAAAAGTGTGGACGGGGCATTGGTCAACGACGCTTGGGCAACGTTGCACCACATTGAATCGGAAAGTGCGGCGGATGACGTGTCCCCAGCCGTTCAGGAATCGGTCATCTCGCCGGAGCAAATCGAAGAAATTATCGAGCAAAAAAGAAAAACATTCCAACTTCATCAATTCGATTCGGTGGAATTCGGAACGCTGACCGATGCCGAACCGGAAGCGGTCGAGACTCGTTCCGCTCCCGAAAACGAGTATAAACCTCCCTATCCCGAAGACGACGAAGAGAGTGCCGAATTGGAATCAGAGCCGGAACGCAACGATTTTTCTTTCTACCGGTTGCAACTTCACGTGCCTGACGATGCCGAAGAGCAGGCAACACAAGATAGCGGAGTCCTTACTGTTCCGCAACGCAGACTGGTTCCTGATTTTCACAAGCAAGAACGAAAGTACCGCCGCAAACATCTGCTGCAAAAAATACAGCATCGTCTCGGATTATTCGCCGGACTGCTCCGAACGGCAGAAACAGAAAAAGTCAAACCCGATACCAACGAATCCGATATGAACGCACAATCCCTTCAAGAATATGGAGCGGCTGTATTGGAAGGTCGTCCCCCATTCGTCCGCAAAGAACCCCAGTATGCGTATCAAACAAAGGAAAGCAAGCCGCGAAGCGATGTAATCTATCCCGACCCGAAGACGGGAATTCCGATTAAACTCCGCTGGCTGCCGGAAACCACACCGGAAGCCGGACGATTCGGCGTGTCCTATTCGGAATTTTTGAGTCGGGAGCAAGCGTCTTCCAAACCGGTTTCGGGAAACAGCGAGCCGGAAAAGACGAAAATATCGGTAACAACGTTTGCCGAATCGATAACGGCATCGCCGGTCGTTCGGACTTCGCTAAACGCTTCGCAAGGAAACCAAACCACGTTGCACAGTCAGGGACTCGACGAACTTTTCGAGGAGTCCCAGCAAGTGGGGGCTTCGGCAGTATCGCTTGCAGAACTGTTCCGCGTGAATTCATCGGCATTGCAGCAGGTGGGGGAATCGGCGGAGTTCAAAAATCTGGATGCGGCAATTCAGCGGCAACTGGAAGCCGTGGTGAAGCGAATCACGAAGGCGGCGGAAAAAATTGAGCAGGCTGCCGAAGTGAGCGAACTGGCAGGAAAGCATGTTTCCCAAGCGGCGGAGTTTGTCGAAACGGAAGTCAAAGCCGCTTTGCCGACGTACATTGACCTTTTCCGGGAACTTTCGGAATTCCAAAAGATGATCAGTTCGGAGTTGGAGTCCGTTCGGCAGCAGAATACCGAGCCGCCGCAGTTCCGAACTTTCCCACGCCGTCAGGTTGTGATTGAACGTACTGTTCCGACAATTGGGGTCGAGATGTTGCTCCGGTAACGGAATGTCTCGGCAGTGTGCCGACCGCTCGTGTTGCGGTGAAAGTCGGTCTTGCCTTTTTCTTGAAAAATCAGTAACGTTCCCTTGCCGAAAGACTTCTCGGCAAGGAACAATGACGGCTCGCTTTGTTGCAATCGGTTTTTTCTTGATTATAGGATGCTTGCTCTCCGAAGGTCTCCGTGCGCAAACGCCCGCCGCCATTTCCTACGGTTCGATTGCTCCGGCTGAAAGTACCGCCGTTCTGGGAGAGCAATACGCCCCCATTTTTGTTGCGCAAAGTTCACTTCCGGCAACGATTGCGCCCATTCCCAGCACACCGGCACCCGTTCCTGCTCCTTCGCCGTCCATTCTCCCTCCGTTTGATCCTTATGCCGTTCCTTCGCAATCGACGATATTCGGTTCGATTTTGCCCATCGGGAATTCTAGTACAAGCGTGGGGCAGTCTCCGCCTTCGGGGATTTACTCCGGCAACTTTGACCGATTTGTGCCTGAAACCTACGAAGCGATGCGGCGATTTCGGGATGCCACGTCCTTTGAATATACCCATCTGCCGCGAGGAAACGGACGTGATGCGTTCGGCATGGACGAAATTGACCTGCGGATGCAACTTGCCTTTCCATGCCGATTTATTCCTGATAACGGCGGGATGGGCTACCTTTATGTTGCTCCTGCCGGTAGTCTCGTTTGGTGGAATGGACCCCCTGGTCGGCAGAACAAACACATGTCGCCGAGTGGTTTCGGGGCGTTTTTGGATATTGGCATGCAGCCGCAATTCAACGAGACCTTCGGACTCATCGCTTGGGGACGCGTCGGTGTCTTTTCCGACTTTGAAAAAGTGTCGTCCGACGCTTTTCGATTTCAAGGTCGCCTCGAAGGAACAGTCAAAACTTCTCCGCAATTGAAAGTCCACGGCGGAGTGATTTATTATGGACGCTCACGTGTCAAGATGCTGCCGACCGCCGGTGTCGTTTGGACTCCGAACGACGATTGGGTACTGAAATTGATCTTTCCGAATCCGAAGGTTTCACGGCGTTTGTGGACGGGACCGCAAGCCGATTGGTGGGGATATGTCCACATGGATTATGCCGGCGGCAGTTGGGATATACACGGACTCGGTTTGACCGACTACAACGATGTTCGTCTCGGCGTGGGAGTCGAATTTGCGGCACCGAATCGGATGGGGGGCTATTTTGAATTCGGCGGCAGTTTCGCCAGAGAGTTGTACTCTCACGGAGACAGTTGGGCAAGTCCGCCAACAGTGCTGTACCTGAAAACGGGATTTATCTTTTGATGTGTACCACACCACGTCAACAATCGTCTTTTTTTCGGAGTGAAATTGAGCCACGGATTACACCGATTTTCACGGATTGTTTCGCAATATCTGTGTCAATCCATGTAATCTGTGGCTAAAATACACTGACAAAAACACCATTTTGTGGCGTGGAGGAGTATATCATTTCCACAGCATACAGAGTGTTCCTGCCGTAATGAGAAGTCCTCCGAGAACTACCTGCCACGTAACGGTTTCTCCCAAAATGACGAAAGACAGCACAATCGTCAGCACAATGCTCAATTTGTCAATGGAAGCAACCTGCGAAACGGGACCGAGTTGCATTGCCTTGAAGAAAAACATCCACGACAAGCCGGTTGCCAAGCCGGACAGAATCAAAAACGTCCAGTTCGTGATATTCAGCGATTTCATCTCTGCCAAGGGAACGGTCACAAAGACGATTCCCCAAATCAGCACGAGGATGACAATCGTGCGGATGCCCGTCGCCAGATTGGAATCGATTCCTTCAATGCCGATTTTCGCAAAAATCGCCGTCAATGCCGCAAACAACGCGGCAAGTAATGCGTAAAGTTTCCACAGTGTCATATCGAACATCCACATCATTCTCCGAAAAATATCTTGGTTTTCATCATACGTTCGCGGGTTTCGATTTTCATCCGCACGTATTCCATCAGTCTGTCCCTTTTGATTCGGTTGCACGAACCACAGAGCAACTGATAATTTTCGTAATAATCTCCGCCCCCCTTTATCTTCGGAATAATATGATAGATTTCAAAATTCTCAATCTCGAAATCATGTCCGCAAGCGTTGCATTTTCCATTTTGTTCTTTGTACAAACGCTGCTTAATACTTTTCGACGGTTGCACTTTTTTTATGTCGCTACGTTTGGGAATCTGATCCGTTGCCACAAAATCCTTGAAGAGTCCGGCATCGTCGCTCAATCGGTCGATCAAAATTTTGACAGGCAATTTTTCAATGTCAATGCCGATCCATTTTCTCCCCAACTGTTGGGCGGCAACGCACGTCGTGGCACAACCGCAAAAAGGGTCAAGCACGGTGTCCCCTTCGTTGGACGATGCCTTGATGATACGATGCAAAAGAGCAAGCGGTTTTTGGGTGGGATAACCGGTGCGCTCTTTTGACATCGCATTGATCGTGGGAATGTACCAAACGTCTTCCGGCAATCTGCCCTTCTCGTTATACGATTTATTCCATTTTGGGTCTTTCGTCATCATTGACTTTTCCGAATAGGCTTCCCGAACCGAATCGGCATTGAATATGATATTTCGCACACCCAATTTCGCATACATTAAAATTGTGTCGTGTTTTCTATTCCAACGTGTTGCAACGTGTACTCCCCAATGATAACTCCAAATAATTTCGTTGACGAAATTCCGTTTGCCAAAAATACAGTCGAGTAGAATCTTCAAATAATGGCTTGCCGTCTGATCGCAATGCAGATAGAGCGAGCCGGTGTTTTTAAGAACCCGGTGCATTTCGATCATCCGCTGCGACATATAAGTCAGATATGCCATCATCGGTTTGCTGTGAATGTTGCCAATGTCAGCGATATATCGTGTCAGTGCCGGAAAATTGTCGGCAAGCGAATCGAGATAATACTCGTCAACGTCTTTCCATGTCCATGTATCTTTGAAACTTGCTCCGGCGGCTTTACTGCCAACTGGAGCGGAATATATTCGTTTCGAGTTAAACGGCGGATCAAGATAGATGAGGTCAATCGACTCGCTGTTCATCCCTGACAGGACATACAAGTTGTCGTTTGTGTAAAACGTGTTAGGGGAAGGACGTTTTGTCATCTTTTTGGTTCCTTCCGATTTGTAATGCTCGCGTTTTTCGTCGTTCTCCAATTTCTGTCGGTTTTACCTCGCCATTCATTTTTGCATTTCGGCGGCGCGGCGAATTTTGTAGTCTTCCAATGTCGTCGGTCTGACCTCACTGTCTATTCGCACTCGTTGGACTCCCTGAACAATGTACGACTCGCCCGGTTTCACGCCCGGCTTCAAAGGATGTTCCAACACTATCCGCATTTGGGTATCGAGCAAGCGACCAATTTCAATGTCCCGACGCTTAACGATGTCCGCCTCATAAGGTGGAACTTCATTTCCGTCTTCGTCCAAGAGCGGTTTGCCGTCAGGACCTTTCGGTTGATACATCTCTTTGACAACAACCAGCACGTACTTGGTATCAAGGTCGGTCAAAATTGCTTCTTCCCGAACCAGTACGGCATTTTTTACCGTTTCGTAAGGAATCCGCACCCGGCACACCTGATGGGGATAAATCATATAATCTTCTACATCGTCGGTTTTCAGCAGCGGATTCAGCACTTCTGCCCGAAGCGTAATCTGCCCAGATGCCCAATCAAATTGGTTATCCACCAAGGCGACCACTTTTCCCGAAACGTTGAAGTTAAAATCCAAAATGTTCACGCCGGTCATCAACGAAACGTCGATGGGCGTTCCTGTCAACGCAACCGGTCGCTGTGTGGAGGCGTTTTCTGCACTGCCGTTTTCAGGTGTGTTGACTGCCTTGTCGAAAACTTCCAGCAAACCGGAGCGGTCTTTTAAGTCGGAAAATTGCCGGTCGCTGATTTTGAATTCGACGAACATCGGGTCAAGTTGCGTGATGGTCAGCAACACGGCTTGCGCACCCGTCGGGCTGACGTAGTTGCCGATGTCCACCAGATATTTGGTCGTCTTGCCCGTAATCGGAGCCCGCATGTCGGTGTATTGCAAATTCAATTCGGCATTACGAACATTCGTGTTTGCGAGTTCCACTGCCGCTAAGGTCATATCGCGGTTTGCCTCGTAGGTCTGATATTCCTGAGCAGTGATCGACCCGCTTTCCACCAGGAGTTTTGCTCGCTCCAAATTGGCTTCGGCAAGTGCTGCCTGTGCTTTACTGTTGGCGAGTCCGGCTTTTGCGGCATCAAGAGAAACCTGGTAGGTGGCTTGTTCGACCAGTGCCAGTCGGTCTCCTTCATTGACAATTGCACCGGGCTGGAAAAAAAACTGCTCCAGATAACCGGAAACACGGGTACGAATTTCCACAAAGTTCGAGGGGACGGTACGTCCATCGGTGTAAATGTAGAGTTGGACATCATCTACCGTAACGCTATCGACGATGACTTCCGGTTTAGGAGCACCTGCTCCACCGCCGCCTGATCCTCCACCGGATTTACTCGTACAACCGCTCAAAAGAGGCAGTGCGAGACACAACAGACAGAATAGCGAAAAACGATTGATGATTCGGTCAAACATAGAGAAAAAGGGGAACGTACCATACCGGAATTTTGCCGATTCTATCGGAAAATGCCGAAGTGTCAACAGCGATGTACTTCTTTGTATGCGTTGGGGTGCGTAAACATTTCGTTGCTCCGGTTATTCCTGGTAGGTTGGTGTGAGCCGCACTGGCATTCCTCAACAGAGTCTCCTTCTGCTTCACTGGAGGGATGTCGAAGTCCCAGCGAAATACTACCAGAATCGCATTGTTTTCCGGCATTTTAGCGAAAGAAGGGGCTTTGTCAAGCCGTAACATACAGGATTTTTCATTAACACCGTTTCTCTGCGTTTGTTGTTAACTGCCCGGTGTGCCACATCGATTTTCCTGTACAAGCCTGTACGTCAAATCGCTGGAGTCCTGTGTCGGCATTTTTGTGAACACCAACGCCGGTACGTCATCCAGAACCAGATGATGGTCGAGATAATACAGAACATAACTTTTTGCTTGCCAATAACGAAGCAGAAGGATACATGGTTAACGGTATCATTGTAAAGAATTGCGTGTCTTATGGCGTGTCGGTGCCAATGCGGTGTTTACGTCGGCATATTCCATTTCGGCAGCCCACGTGAACATCGTAACGATACGCCGGGTACAGTCGTTGATGTGTTTCCGACAAAACCGGCGGGATTGAATCATTTCGTCCCGAACCAATTTGAGGCAACTTTGCTTGAAATCATCGGCGGAAGTATTATCGCCGTAGAGTTTCAGCAGAAAATCGACGACCACTATGCGGTAGTGGATGTAATTTGGTTTTTTCAGGGTCTTTTCCGCATAGTCCAGAAACGCCGCTGCAACTTCCCGGACGGTGGTGTCCGTTTTGCCCCTGTGGGGGGAGAAAACGGGGTTGACTTTGGACTCGGCGAGCAACCGGGCGTATGCAATCTGGGACTCCGGTGACCCGTGAATACCGAGACGATGCTTTTTCCCGTGAAAATAAACGGCGGCGTATTTGCCGTCCTTACAATACTTTGGTGGTCTGTTTAATTTTGGCATATGGTTGTACCTTCCTCGTAAAAAACCTCCATTTTGGAGGTTTTCCGATAACCACAAGCATCAAATTTTCAAAACCACACAAGCCACAAACACTTGTTTTTCAAGGCTTTACGCCACTGGGCGGCACAGAATTCGAATCTGTGACCTCTGCCGTGTGAAAGACAATAACAAGAGCCTATAAAATTGCATTTTCACCGTTGATTTACGGGCATTCTACCGAAGAAGGGAGTGTTGTCAAGCGGTGTCACGGGCTACTTTTGTGTATCACAATTGTGTATCCTGATACAGATTTATCGGGGATTTTTAGACGGCACCGGTTTTGATACAACTTTTTTGTATCACCCCTGTATCACCATCAGAGAAAGCCGAATACCCACCGCTTTACGTGGCTTTCTCCAGCAGGGCACAAAGCATCGACCGTTTCCACAAACGTCCCCACTGAACGCAACGTCTGCGGACAAAATACCAACCGCCGTCCGTTACAGCATCGTAGCGAACTCATCCAACGTTTTGCTGTCGATGGCATGCTCCAGCAGGGACTCCAATGCAATTGGGTCGGACATGGCGAGTACCGACTCTTCGATTCCCTTCGGAACCTTCTTAAACTTCTTGCGAAGGGCTTTTAGAACCATTTTGGCTCTGCCAGCGGATTCGCCCTCGGCTTTGCCCTTCGCCACCGCTTCCGCAGTCCATTTTTCTAACATTGTTGGCATTGATTCCACCTCCACTACGCTTTTGATTGTATCGTAAAGTTCCTCGTACCGCTCCATGTGTTTTGCGCTACTCACCAAGTAGCACCACACCGCTCGGATGAATTCCCGAATCACCGGGTCGTCCGTAAGCGGCTTCAACTCCTCTAAAATCTCCGCTATCTTTGTGGTAACGTCTTTGCGAAACACCAATTTCAAAGCGGCAAGCACCAGTTTCATCTCCGGTACTTCCGGGTCTTCCGGTATGGCATCGTCCGCAACCGTATTCAAATCGAATAGCACCGCTTGCAGTTTCGGCAGGTATCGTTCGATACCCGGTAACTGCAAAAATAACTCCGACAACTCCGTTTTACCCGTGAACCGTGACTCGCCGTGATGCAGGACAATCGCCACTACTGGCGGGAGTCGATAGTCAGCGGGCACATGTCCTCGACCTGCGTCCTCCGTCTTCTCGTACTCCTGTCGGCAAACAAAATACACGTACCGCCACAACTGAAACACCGTCCACAAATCGTTATAACTCTTGTGTTCGAGGATTACAAAAAGGTCGATATGGTGGTCTGTTCCCCGAACCGGCACCCGGTAAATCACGTCGGCAATGCGGTCTTTGACAGTCATGTCGTCGGAGACGTGTCTCGGTTGGATGGTCAACTCGTCCAAGTTCAAGCATCCGAGCAGTTCGCTAGGCAACACAACTCGCAGGAACCCTTTCGCCAGTCGTTTTTTGTGAAACGTCCCGGTAAAGAATCCGTCATGATCCAACGGTCGGAGTTCTGTCGATAGTTCCGACTCGCATTGCGACACTGATAACTCGGCTTTCACTACCATGCATGGTCATTTTATCACGTTGCGATTGGAATACAATTAGCCCCAAGTTGCGAACACCGCCAACACGGTGGCTTCGTTCTCGGCAGGCATAAATGTATCGACCGCCTCCGCAATCTGAACGCCGCCGACGTGAGTCAGGACGTTTCGCTTCATCGTTTCCTGAATGAACCTAACAGGAAAATCGGTCGCCGCCGCTTGCTCATAAGTGTCCGCAAGCGGATCATAGTCCCCTTGCTCTCCGGGACAAATCACCAGTGCATTACCGGCAAACAAATTCGCTAGTGATGCCGTTACGCTTCGTTCTCCTGAAAAAATACTGTCCAGCAGTGCCATCATCTAAATCCTCATATTCACCGTTGCCGGTGTAAAATCGTGTCTCTCCGTATCCGTCGGTGCTTCCGCCCGATAAATGCAGAACGTGTCCGTATATCTGCCGCCGAGGAATTGTTCCAATGTCCTAATAGTCATCCAACAGCCGCTTTCCGGCGTATCGAACCGATCCGCTCCCTTGTACCGGTTGCCGTGTGAATTCGTCCAGTGCAAATAGACCGTGCCGTTCACCACAATATAACCGTCGAGCAACGTCGCATGCGACCAATTCCCACCGAGAATCGCCACACGCATATTGTTTTCGTCAATCCGGCTCCCTGATACCCGGACTTCGTGGATAGGAGTAAGAATAAAGGAGTAAGGAGTAGGATTTCTCCTTCATTCTTTCTCCTTTCTCCTGAACAAGCAAAGTCCCCGCTGGCACTCGACCAGTTGCCGGGCAGACAAAACGAAACACTTTTTGAACGAAAGGAGAAGGAATGACAAATCATTTGATCCAAATGAACAAGCATGGTGAATCAAACACCAAGCGATTCACGCACTTTCGGAGCGTGCGTTTTTTCCAGAATAGACGGAATCCGCACTGTGTCGAGATGGTTTTCCCTCGCAACATCAGCAACCCTCTCATATTCTCGAACACAATGAAGTGTTTGCTCGTTACCCGTAAACATCGCGGTAAACAAGGCTCGGAGGCACACCTCGCCATCGCGTATCACGAAGGAATGAGCCACTTGCTGATTGACAACTCGGTTCAAAATACGAGAGATATTTTTAATAACGAATCCGGCAACTTCGTCTGTTTCTTCTTCGAGGTACAGGGTCAGGTAGTTATCGATTCGTTTTGCATAATAGTCCTTTTGCGAAACAAAAAACTCAATGCAGTCGCCATCTTCATTAGGAAGGGCGAACGGCGAAAACTCACCTTGCGGCTGTGTCATCAGTTCGTGCACAGCGTCAACATATTCGGCATCGGTCATGACGGTCATGTTACTCTCCCCAGTAAATTTGTTTGTCAAAGCGTGTTTTGTAATCGACGGGCAAGTGCTCACCACGAACAAGGGCTTCTTCGTCAGTTTCATCCCAAGTCCAATTATAAACGATCTTGTCAGTGTCCACAAAAACCAGAAAAATTCGCCCTTTTGGTGTTGCAAACGTACCGCCTTTGTCGTTGTATCGTCTTGCCGGATGTTTGGCATAACAACGCCAACCCTGACTATCGCAATGACGTGGTTCGTCGTCGTCAAACCGTAGCCCCTTCAAAAATCGCATCGGGACTGTAGAGCGTTTCGGGCAAAGTGTGCTGTGCGGTATAAATGTCGGCAGCATTTTGTCGCCGCCCCATACCAAAAAGCCGTTCGGCACGAATTTCCACTGCCAAATCAGGCAACTTTGTTGTGGGGTTCAAAGCCCATCGTGTCAGGTTTTCACGACGTGAACTACTCATTACATTGCCCATTTTACCAAATATCGGCACTTTCGGCAAGAGGGAAAGATAATCCCGCCATATCGAAGGGTGCGTAAAAATATTTCTGCGTTATTTTGCTTGTATCCAGTATTTTTCCCATTGTCGACTGTATCGTAGGGCGCAGAGAATAGCCATCTTGTCCACTCTTTCCACCTTCCACTTCGCCCAGGTCTGCTTCAACCGGCAGCAAAGGAACAGTCCCCAAATTAAACCCGCATGTTCCTGTGAAATTGCCCGGAAACAGCGTTCGAGACAACTCAAAATGCCGAAATAGTTTTGGGACTGTTCCA
>Ga0082212_10008203_pt1 | contig 13687 bp, 8 predicted proteins | sample TergutNt197P3_FD_71548 | JGI IMG/M metagenome (GOLD analysis project Ga0082212, IMG submission 71548) | Neocapritermes taracua P3 segment gut microbial communities from Petit-Saut dam, French Guiana - Nt197 P3 | ecosystem: Host-associated > Arthropoda: Insects > Digestive system > Gut ... | reverse complement strand
AGGATGGCTCTTTGCCAATTTTATCGCTATGATGGCATATTATAAACTGTACGTCAGACTGCGACAAGCCAAACGCCTCTCGAATTACTCGCCAAAGGATATCATTGAACAGTCCAAAGCAATTTGGCAAATGAAAATCAGAGGCGAGTGGCACCGTGCAGAAATGACAGAGAAAACACGGAAACTCTTCGCCGAAATCGGGGTAAACTTCCTGCCGAAATTGGAATAGACTACCTAAATCTTTTTCCGATAAAAAATTGACAGAAAGACAAATTTTATAATACGATGATAGATAGATAGATTTTTTGAAAATTTCTCTTGCTATACTTCAAACTAATTGTTTATTTTTGCCGATAGAATTGAAAAGAGATTTTTCAAAAGTTTTAAAGGACTTCGGCTTTTTGAAAAATCATTATTGAGTTTTTAGAAGTCCCCATTAGTAACTCATATTACGCATTATTTATGGTCTTGCGCATATTATTGTTAGAATTCCTGTTTTGTATCACTTCATTCACGCTATCCGGTCAGCGTTATATCAGCGGTTGTGTCACTGATAGTGAAAACAAAAAACCCATTGCCGGGGTTTCGGTATTCATTGCCGGAACAACTGTTGGCGTTGCCACAGATACTGAAGGAAATTACAGGCTTGAAATGCCCGGAGAGGGCAGTTACCGGCTCACTGTTTCACATGTGGGGTATCAATCGGTTGTTAAGGATATTGAACCCGGAAACATATCCGTAACGCTAAATATTACGATGTCAGTCCGTGAAATAGAAGAATTAACAGTGTCGGCAAAAGTACAGTTCCGGAAAAGGGATATCAATCTTTTCTGGAGAACTGTATTTGGAAAGCAGCCATCTCAAAAAACTATTTATGCCGTCAATCCTGAATCCGTTTATTATTACTATAATTCAGAAACCAGGATATTGAAAGTTACCTGCCGCGAACCGTTGCAAATCATCAATAACGAAACGGGATATCAGGTACGGCTGGTACTTGACCGTTTCACGCACGATTATAAAACAAACGTCAGTTTATGGGACGGCGACTGTATGTTTACTGAACTTGAACCGGAAAACCTCAACCAAAAATCTGTTTGGGAAGAAAACAGAAAAAAAATATATCAGGTTTCACTGACTAATTTCATAAGATCATTATATAACAATACCTTAAAGGAGAATGGTTTTTTATTAACCTATCCCAGAAAATTGGATCAGACAGGTAACCCGCGTAAAGATTCATATACTTATCGAAATCCCCAAGATTTTATCATCATAGACTCTATTGCCGGTGGTCGTAAAACCTTATATATTCCGTCAGATTTGAATGATCTGATGCTGGTCTGTTTCAGCGACCCGGTAGACAATAACAATCTGTATAACGCAGAACAGGCATATCATGGAAAAAAACAGTGGTATACCATAGGTTACTACCGAAGCATACTCCAAACACCGGAGACTACGGTTCAGATTTTTCCTGACGGAACCTATAAAAATTCTTTGCAAATTATCCCATGTTTTGATTCAAATTCGATGATGGGACTTACCGCAATATTACCCAAGGAATATGTTCCCGACGCCGGTGCGATGTTGTCGGTTTCGCCTGATGCGCCTGTTTCTGTTGAAAACAGGCTGCTCAACCGTTTCAGACAACAATTGGAAGTATTCCCTCAGGAAAAGATATATTTACATACCGACAAGCCCTGGTACATTTCGGGCGAACAGATATACTTCAGAGCGCACCTGGCCGATGCGGCTACACATATTCCGGTGTCGTACAGCCGGTATGTTTACGTTGATTTGGTCAATCCGTCAGATTCTGTCGTCACCAGCGCCAAAATACGTTCTGATGAAGCAAGTGCATATCATGGCTATCTGCTTGTCCCCGACGATATGCCGGAAGGCGACTACACGATACGCGCCTGCACTGATTACATGCGCAGCCTTGACGAAGATTATCCCTGTTTCAAAACTGTCCGTATCGGCATCCCCAAAGCACTGAAAGCCAATAGTCCAGAGCCTGATGATGATTTCGACGTTTCCTTTTATCCCGAAGGCGGTTCGCTGATGCAGGGAACGTCCTGCAAACTTGTATATAAGGCTTTAAATTCCAACGGAAAGAGTGTAAATATTACCGGCGTGGTTTATGACCATACGGGAAACGAAATGCAAAGATTTGAAACGGAACATTCCGGCATGGGCGGTTTCCGGCTTCTGGCCGAAAAAGGTAAAAACTATTATGCTGTTTGCCAGAACGACAAGGGTCAATCGAAGCGTTTTGACCTTCCGGCAGCCGTCAGTCGCGGTTATGCCCTGGCAGTCACACAGTCCAATGACAGTATTTGTGTATCTGTGCTGAAGCCAAAGGAATCAACGCGAAGCGAAGATATTTATCTGCTTGCTCATACGCGCGGAATGGTGCATTTTGCCCATTTTTTTGATCATGATCATGATATTGTCATCCTTCCGGCTAATGAATATCCTTCCGGCGTATTGCATTTCATATTGTTTGACGCCGGTTTGAATCCTTTGAGCGAGCGTTTGTTTTTCATCAACAATCAGGAGTATCAGGCACAGGTAACTTACGAGCCGGATCAGACACACTATGCTGCCCGCTCGTTGGTGAAAAACAAGGTGTCGTTGACCGACAGCGACGGTGAGCCATTGACAGGAAATTTCTCGGTTGCCGTCACCTCCGACAGGGAAGTAATGCAGGATTCCACCTCCAATATCCTGACGCAGCTTTTGCTTGCATCCGATTTGCGCGGGCATATTGAAAATCCGTCATTCTATTTCCAAAACAACAATCGTTCGTCATCGGCGCTTGATTTACTGATGTGTACGCAGGGCTGGCGGCGTTACAACATTGCGGAATTAGCGCAAGGTAGTTTTGATATGTCGTCGGCTGAATCGGATTACGAAATTTTGGGATATGTAAATAATGTAAAAAATGGCAGACCTGTCAAAGACATCGAAGTGAATGCGTTATCGCTTATCGGCGGTTATTTCAGCAGCGCCAAAACAGACAGGAATGGACATTTTTCCATACCGATCGGCGAATTTCCCGACAGTACCCTGTTTATGGTAAGCGTCGCTCCCAAGAAAGGCTTAACGCAAACAAATCTGATACTTGACCCTGTTGTTGAACCCAAAATAAAAATATTCCCTGTACATTCCAGTGAAATCAACAGTGATCAATCAGTAAAATACGCTGAAAAAACAGAGCAAAAAAACGTTGATGACGATAGCGACATCAGTCTTTATGAATTATCGGAAGTAGCCATTACTGCGGCCAGAAAACCGCCAAGAAAATCGCAATATTACTCAAGACCGGATAATATCATCACAACAGAAGAAATAGAAAAGAGCAATGCCCGAAATGTATATGAATTAATAAGCAGCATACCGGGCGTTCAGGTCTCATCTGACAACCGGATTAACCTGCGAGGAGCAGTTTCATGGACTGGCAGTACAAAACCATTAATCATGCTCGATAATATACTGATGAATCCTATGCCCGATAGTGGTGATGAGGTAAAACAAAGTTCGTCTATTCTTGATATGATCAGCGTCTATGACATTGCGCAAATTGATATATTGAAAAGCGCCACCCAAACCGCTATTTTCGGTTCGCGCGGCGCTAACGGCGTCATTGCCATTTATACCAAAAAAGGCAGCAGTAATCACAAGAGCAGTAACATCGTTACCCCAACATTTCATATCAAGTCCATATTTCCGTTAGGATACCAGCAACCTGTTGCATTTTATGCGCCAAAATATGATACGCCTGAAAAACGAAATGCACCAACGCCAGACAAGCGTACTACTATCCATTGGCAGCCCGTAGTGCAAACAAACAGCGAGGGAGTTGCATCGTTTGAGTTTTACGCTTCTGATTTCAGGACGAACTATTCTGTGGTTATTGAAGGAATAACGGATGATGGCAAAATAGTGAGGCAGGTGGAAAAGATACAAGTGGAGTAACATGGCTTATCAATTATTTCCTTTTCCTGGCTTTGTTATAATAAATGTTTATATATTGCGTTTGTTTATATATCAATAAAATAGAATTTTTCACCGTTGAGCTACATGTAAGATCGTTAATATTTTGATTGTTATGAACCCTTTAAAATTAAGTATTCTTGCCGTTTCCGGCGTGTTTTCGACTCAGGTGCAGGCTCAAAAAGCGCCTAATGTGATTGTTATCCTGCTCGACGATATGGGCTATGGCGATCTTTCCGTTACCGGCGCCAGCGGTTACAAAACGCCTAACATCGACCGTTTGTGTACCGAAGGTATGCGGTTTACGCATTACTACAGTCCGCAGGCTGTAAGCAGCGCCTCGCGTGCGGGGTTGCTCACAGGTTGTTATCCTAACCGTATCGGTTTTTCGGGGGCGCTGGGGCCGTCGTCAAAGGTAGGTATTGCCGACAGCGAAACAACCATTGCTGAAGCGCTCATGAAAAAAGGTTATGCCTGCAGCGCTATCGGTAAATGGCATTTGGGAGACCATCCGCAGTTTCTGCCTCTCCGACACGGATTCGACGAGTACTATGGTTTGCCGTATTCCAATGATATGTGGCCTTTTCACCCGCAAAATCCAAGGGCTTATCCCCCGTTGCCCATGATCGAAGGCGACAGGGTGGTTAATCCCGAAGTGACGGCTGCCGACCAGGAACAAATCACTACCCAATATACCGAACGGGCAGTACGTTTCATTGAGCAGAATAAAAACAAGCCTTTTTTCCTGTATCTGGCGCATACCATGCCGCATGTACCGTTGTTCGTGTCTGACAAGTTCAAAGGGAAAAGCGAGCAGGGAATGTATGGCGATGTGATGATGGAAATTGACTGGAGCGTGGGCGAAATCCTGAAAGCATTGGAAAAAAACGGTATAGACAAAAATACGCTGGTGATTTTCACTTCCGACAACGGGCCATGGATCAACTATGGCAACCATGCCGGTTCGACGGGCGGACTGCGCGAAGCGAAAGGCGTCACTTACGACGGAGGACAGCGGGTACCGTGCATTATGCGCTGGCCGGAAAGGATTCCTGCCGGTACGGTATGCAACCGGTTGGCCTCGTCCATCGACCTGCTGCCTACCATTGCCCGTCTTTGCGATGCGCCGTTGCCATCGCTGAAAATTGACGGCGTGGATATTACCCCGCTGATGATGGGCGACGAAACAGCCAATCCGCGCGAATATTTCCTGTACTATTACCAAAGGAACAATTTAGAGGCTGTCCGGAATGATCGTTTCAAATTGGTTCTGCCGCACCTTGGGCGCTCATACGTCGGGTTCCTTCCCGGAAACGACGGTCAGCCGGGGCAGGTAAACGAACGCCATCAGGAAAACCTTGCATTGTATGATCTTCGCAGGGATCCCGGCGAACGCTACGATGTGCAGAGCCAATATCCTGAAGTAATGGCCGAACTGATGAAAATCATAGAAGCCGCCCGTTTCGACCTGGGGGATGACTTGACAGGACATGCAGGAACCGGAAGAAGAGCCATTGGAACTTTGGAATGAAAGAGAAAGTAAATCAACTGTTTCAGGAACAGTTAAGCGAATGGTATCTGGCGAAGAAAAATTATCAGGCTCTGAAACTGGTGAAAGTAAAAACGCTGTATGTGGATAGGCGCCGGTATCAGGTGCAATTTAATCCGGCGCGTTTTAAATCTTCAACAGCCAAAGTCGATCCCATTTCTCTTCTAAAACGAAACTGTTTCCTGTGCGGCAACAATCTTCCGACAGAACAGAAAGGCATTCCTTTCGGGGAACGATATACAATATTGGTCAATCCCTATCCGATTTTTCCGCGCCACCTGACCATTCCGGCAGTGGAACACACGCCTCAACTCATCGCTTCCCGTTTCGGCGATATGCTCGATCTGGCGCAACAGTTGGATGAGTACACTATCTTTTATAATGGCCCCGGATGCGGTGCATCGGCTCCTGACCATTTTCATTTTCAGGCTGGTATCAAAGGATTTCTTCCCATCGAAAACGACCGGAACTGGAACGCTATCCGTTTTGAATCGGAGAATAAACAGGATTTGTTTCTGCGTTTCCGGCAAATTTACGATACTTTACCATTGAAACCCGACGATTCCGAGCCGATGATGAACATCCTGACGTGGTACGGAGACAACATGTGGACTGTTTGTTTATTCCCACGTAAAAAACATCGTCCGGAATGTTATTTTGCTGAAGGAGAAAATAAAATGCTGATCAGTCCCGCTGCGGCGGATATGGGTGGCGTGTTGATCACTCCTTTGGAAAAGGATTTTGAAAAAATAACGGCTGAAAATATTGCCGACATCTTATATGAGGTTATGATTTAGTATACCATGATACGAAAAATTTTACTGTTGTCCGGCCTGTTTTTCTGTGTTGCGCCGCCGTCGGAAAAAGACAGCGAGGGCGCCACCGTAAGGATCAATACCAACCGGAAAGTGGTGTACCTGATTTTTTCTGCCGACGATACTTTTGAAGGCGCACAATCCATTCTTCAAACGCTGGATCAAAACAGCGTAAAAGCCTCTTTCTTCCTCACCGGAAACTGCCTGCGGGAAGAGAAATTCAAACCTGTCATTCGGGAAATCATCCGAAAGGGACATTACGTAGGAGGACATTCGGATAATCATTTACTCTACGCCCCGTGGGATAACCGGCAACAGTCGCTTGTAACTCCCGATAGTCTTATTGCCGATTTCCGGAAGAATATGGCTGAACTTGAAAAGTACGGGATTGATATGGAGCAGGTTCATTATTTTCTTCCACCCTACGAATATTACAATAAAGAACACGTTCGTCTGATCGAATCGCTGGGACAAACGGTCATCAATTTCACGTCCGGTTTGCGTACATCGGCCGATTACACAACGCCCGACATGCCCAATTACCGTTCGTCGCAGGAATTGATTGACCAACTCTTTGCTTTTGAAAAAGAACACGGACTGAACGGCAGTATTATCCTCATTCATCCCGGTACGCAGGAAAGCCGCACCGATAAACTGTATCTCCGTTTGGATGAAATCATCAAACGATTGAAAAATGAAAGTTATAATTTAGAACGATTCCCCTTAAAAACAATGAACAATGACACGTAATTCTATTTTTTTTCTGACACTTCTGTTCTGTCTTCCTGTTTCGGCACAGGACAGCGTCCAATATCTGACCGTGCCAACCTGCAAGGTTTCTGGCCCTTTTTTCCTGCAAAAACCCATCATAAGCGATACGGTTAATATTTTTGGCAACCCTTACGACACCAAACAGATATTGAAGACAGGCGTTTCGCCGGCAGCCTTTCATCGCGATGCTTTTGCGGTGAATGTAGACACTGCTACCGGATATTTTACCATCCGCCATGCGCCGTCTGACCGGGCATCACTGTATTTTTTCAATTTCACAGTCACGGCCACTGCTTTTGCAAAAGCGAAACTGAAAATCACCTCGCCTCAGGCCGTCGAAATCTATGTGGATGACGAAAAAGTAGCCGACAAGTCATCCATACAGACCGACCTCGAAAAAGCATCGTCTGTCGACTGGTCATTAACCATGGAACCACGCAACTACAATGTGACCGTCAAATGCCTGTTGCAGGACAACGATTCTTTACCGCCTGCAGTTAAAATGGTTGTAGAAACAGCCAACTCCGCAACATTGGCAAAACTGCAAATAGATGCTGAAAAGGATAAAAGACCTTTCACAATGTATGATGTGCTCGAAGGAGAACGCCCCTCGAATATCTCTGTTTCGGCTGACGGGAAATATGCCTTACTTCGCTCGGCAGTGGTATTGCCCAAAGGGGGCAGAAGCACGATGGTCAAAATATTCGACCTCGCCACCGGCAAAAGCATCCTGAGCGGCGAGGATAAAGGCTGGAGATGGATGCCCCAAGGCAGTCGCATGTACCACACCTCCGCAGCTCCGAAGGGTCGCCGGCTAACGATAACAGACTTGGCTGCCATGCAGGAAACAACTGTAACAGAATCACTCCCTGATGGCAATTTTGTGTGGTCGCCCGACGAACGTTTCCTGATTTTTACCATCACCGACAGAGCGCCTGAAAGCAAGGACGGCGGAGTACACCAGATTCTGACGCCGCAGGATAGACAGGAAGGATGGCGAAACCGCTCATTCCTTTATCGTTACGACTTAGATACCGGATTGCTTCAGCAATTGGTATTCGGTTACCGCAGCGCCAGCCTCTCGGCCATCAGCCCCGATGCGCAAACCATTGTTTTTACCACATCCAAAGACGATTACACCGAACGTCCATTTTCGCTCCATACTATTTGTATGCTCAGGCTGTCTGATATGAAAGCCGATACGCTGTGGCATGACATCAAATATGGTAGCGTTGCCTGTTTTTCGCCGGATGGGAAGCAATTGTTACTGACGGGCGGACCTGAATCTTTCGGCAACGCAGGGAAAAGCAAAACAGTAACAGGTATTCCCAACAGTTATGACACACAGGCTTATATCTATGATATTCCGACACGACAGATCAAAGCTATTACATTAGATTTTAATCCGTCAATTGACAGGGCTTACTGGAGCAAAGCGGATAACAATATCTATTTTTTGGTTACGGATGAAGATTATGCGAACAGTTACAGGTATCACACCAAAAAAGAAACGTTTGAAAAAATCGCTTTACCGGTTGATGTGATTCAGGGTCTGGATATAGCGGAAAATGCTCCGATAGCGGTTAGCGTCGGGCAAAGCGCATCATACGCTTCAACCGCCTTCAAAACCGATTTGCGAAATGACAGGTCAACACTGCTGGACGACCCTATGAAAGCGGTAATGGACAAGCTGGAACTGGGAAGAGTAGAGGACTGGACGTTCCGTTCTTCGGGCGGCGACGATATCAAAGGCAGGATTTACTACCCATACCGTTTCGACAAAGACAAAAAATATCCGCTGATTGTTTATTACTATGGCGGAACAACGCCTGTAAGCCGCACATTTGACGGACGTTATCCTTTTCATCTATATGCAAGTATGGGTTATGTGGTATATGTGCTGCAACCCAGCGGCACGATTGGTTTCGGACAGGAGTTTTCAGCGCGGCACGTCAATGCCTGGGGCGAATATACGGCCAACGAAATTATCGAAGGCGCCCAACAATTCTGTGAGACGCATCCGTTTATCAATCGCGCAAAGATAGGCTGTATCGGTGCGTCATACGGCGGATTCATGACCATGTACCTGCAAACGCGCACCGATATTTTTGCCGCAGCAGTGTCGCATGCCGGCATTAGCGACGTCACCAGCTACTGGGGCGAAGGTTATTGGGGTTATTCGTATAATGCCGCTGCCGCCGCCGATTCGTACCCGTGGAACAACAGGGAATTATTCGTAGAACACAGTCCGCTGTTTTCGGCAGACAAGGTTAAGACCCCCATCCTGCTGTTGCACGGCTCCGTAGATACCAATGTGCCTCCGGGAGAAAGCATACAAATGTTTACCGCTTTGAAAATACTGGGCAAACCGGTAGAGTTGATCACTGTGGATGGCGAAAATCATCATATTCTCGATTACGATAAACGTATCCGCTGGAATAACAGCATCTTTGCATGGTTTGCCAAATGGTTGCAAAATGATGACAGTTGGTGGAACGAACTGTATCCGAAAAAAAATTTTTAGCGAAGTGAACAACGTATTATATAAATGTTCTATTTTTGTCGAATCAATCATTAAACAATAAAGCAAATGAAAAAGATTTTTTTATCAGTAATTGTCATGTTTTTGGCAGGTAATGTATTTTGTCAGGCTCCTTTGGATAAAGACCAGCAAAAAAAGGTCAAGGATATCCATAAACAAATTACAAAAGACAATGACGCCATTTTGAAAAACACTGCCTTGTCAGTGGATGAGAAAAAAGCCCGCGTGGACGCCAACAAAAGCGCAAGGGATGCTCAATTGGCGGTAGTATTGAGCTCAGAGCAGATTGCTGCTGTGAAAGTAAAAGACCCTGTTGCCTGGGAGAAGGCATACAACCAGATCGACAAGGCCGAAAAGTCGAGATTGAAAGCCGAAAGGGACGAAAAGTTGGCTGAAGTCAATAAACAGATGAGGGATGTCGATGGCCAACAGGACGATATCAAGAAACAATTGAACGATTTGAAGAGGAAACAAAAAGACCTCAGCGATCAGCAAAAGGCATTAAAAACGAAAAAGAAAGAGATTAACGCTCAGTACAAGTAACTGATGAAATCCCTGTCAAGGCGGGGTTTTATTGATCTTTTCCAAAAATGATACAGGTTGAAAAATGTTGCTGGAAAAGGTCTGAATCGGTCGAACTGTACGGAAAATTATTTCTTCCGGAGGATCGGATGCTTGCGCTCATGATCATCGTACATGGCATCGGCCAACATAGCGGATGTTACGATGGATGGGCGGAAAGGTTTGCTTTACAGCATATTGGGGTTTTGTCGTTTGATTTACGAGGGCACGGGCGTTCACCGGGAATACGCGGACATGCTTCTATCAACGTTATCAAAGATGACCTTCGTGCAATCATCGAAAATATGCAGAAAAGATTCCCGGATATTCCTATCGTTTTGTTCGGGCATAGCATGGGCGGGCATATCGTGTTAAGCCATGCCATTGACAAAAATGCAGGAGTGCAGGGAATCATCGCTTCTTCGCCATGGTTGAAATTAGTGCGCCCGCCACCATTGCTATTGGTCAAATTAGCAAAATGGGCGTCGCATATTGCGCCGTGGTTGACTGTGCGTACCGGTATCAGGGCAGATCAATTATCGCAGGGAGGCGTCGGAACAAAAAGTACAAAAACAGACCCTTTACTGCACAAGAAAATATCCATCAAACTTTTTTCGGATTTGTGGACAAACAGCAGGATCATTCTCCGTAATAAATACCCGTTGAACGTACCGTTTTTGCTGATGCACGGCACAGCCGACCCGTTGGTTTCGTTTAAGGCCGGCAAATCGTTTGCAAACAAAAACAGAAAAATAGTCACTTTCAAGAAATGGCGTAATATGCGTCATGATTTGCTTAACGATACCGGTAAAGAAATGGTTTTCAGGTATATGATGAAATGGTTGTTCAAACATGTTATCAGAAAATGGAACCGTTCAGAACTGTCGTAAAATGTGACGTGTCGCCTGAAAAGATTGGCTATGGCACGCCATTGGTGATGCTGGGTTCGTGCTTCGCCGAAAACTTGGGTGCACGGTTGAGACAGCTTAAATTCAACATTGTGCTCAATCCGTTCGGGATAGTTTATCATCCGGCGCCGGCAGCACGTAATTTGGAGCGGATCATTTCCGGAAAACCCTATACAGTTGACGAACTGCAACAACATAACGGACTTTGGTGCAGTTTCGACCATCACGGGCGGTTTTCCCATCTCGACGTTTCCGTCTGTCTCCGTCAGATCAATAACGAACTGCAACAGGCGCACGACCAGTTAGCCCGTTCGGAATGGCTTTTTGTTACTTTCGGCACTGCCTGGGCATACCGCCTGAAAACTACCGGCCAAATAGTAGCCAATTGCCACAAATTCCCTGCTTCCGATTTTGAACGCATCCGGTTTGACGTGGATGAAATATGTACGATATGGGCAGCGACCATCACTAAGCTGCGGCAAATCAATCCTGCGATAAAGGTCGTTTTCACGGTAAGTCCGATACGACATCTGCGCGACGGCGCACACGAAAACCAGTTGAGTAAATCAACCCTGCTTCTCGCTGTCGAACGGCTAAACCGCGAATTAGATAAAACAGGTTATTTCCCTGCTTACGAACTCGTTTTGGACGAGTTGCGCGATTATCGTTTCTACGACGAAAACATGACGCATCCAAACGCCGTTGCCACCAACTACATCCGGCAACGTTTCTACGAATGTTACATGGAGGAGGATACGCTGCAAATCATGAAAACGGTGGAAAATATAGTAAAAGCATCGGCACACAAGCCTATACATCATACTTCCGAATGTAGAGAGTTTGCTACCCGCTATCTTGCAAAGATTGCCGGATTGAAGCAACAAATGCCGTTTTTGGATTTTTCGGAAGAAATTGAAAAATTTGGACTATATCTTCTCAAAAATATCCCTCAATCTCCTCCATTTTCAGAATGTGCATTACCGGTTTTCCCGTTGGCGAATAATTAGGCGTTGCGCAGGTGAATAATTTCTCCACCAAATGTCCGATCTCTTCAGAGGTTAAGTGCTGGTTGTAACGGATGGCCGATTCCTGCGCCAGCAAGGCAGCCAGCCGTTCGCAACGGCTTTCAAACAGATCTGTTTCGGTGTGCCGGAAATCGTCAAGTAACTTGCGGAACAACGCTGTGGGATTGTGATTACCTGCATCGCTTGGATGGCCATGGATATTTACTTTCAATCCCTCGGTTGGCCTGATGTCGAAGCCCAAAGCGGCAAAATCTTCCCGTAACTCTATCCACAATGACAGTTCATCTGGCGACAGTTCCGCTGTTTCCGGAAACAGGCTTTGCTGGCTGGCGCTACTGTGATTGCTCATCTGTATTCTGTATTGTTCGAAAAGGATACGCTCGTGCGCACGTTTTTGGTCAATCAGCATCAATCCCGATTTTACAGGCGTTAGAATGTATTTGCCTTTCAACTGGAAATGGGCGTTGGCAGTTGCCGGTATCGGTTCGCTATCTGTATCGGCGGGGTGGGGTAAAGTGTCCGTAAAGATATCCGGCTGCCGATTCTCATTTTCAAATCCCGTATACAGCGATTCCCAGTTTTGCTCTTTCCGGTATCTGCCGGATGTATCGAACGGGTTGTAGCGGGTATCGACGGCAATTTGCGGTATGCTGATCTTTGTATCCGGTCGCAGTACAGGTATCTGAATGGAGTTATCCTTCTCGAAATCAATGGATGGAACTACATTAAATTTTCCCAGCACCTGCTTCACCGAACTGAGCAGAATTTGGTAGATGGCCTGTTCGTCCTCGAATTTTACCTCTGTTTTGGTCGGATGGATGTTGATGTCGATCGAATCGGGCGGCGTTTCAAGGTAAATGAAGTAACCCGGAATGTATTCAGGAGGCAGAATACCGGCGTATGCTTGTACGATAGCCTTGTGCAGATAGGGATGCCTGATATAACGTCCGTTGGCAAAAAAGAACTGTTCGCCAAACGACTTTTTGGCATATTCAGGTTTAGTGATGAATCCGTGTACTTTCGCCAGGGTGGTTTCCGTTTCGATGTTCAGCAGGTGTTGCTTGATGGGATTGCCGAACAGGTGGATGATCCGTTGCCGCAGGTGGGCGGCAGGGAGGTTGTATATTTCGGTATGGTTATTTTTCAGGGAAAACGCAACCTGCTCATTCGCTAAAGCGATGCGTTTAAATTCATTCAGGATGTGGTTCAGTTCCGTAGCATCCGATTTCAGGAATTTGCGCCTGACAGGTACGTTGAAAAAAAGATTTTTAACCGTAAAGGTTGTTCCGTCAGGGCATTGCACAGGCGTTTGTCCGCTGACCCTTGTCGCCGCAATATCCACTTGCGTTCCCAACTCGTCGCTCATACGTTTACTGCGAACCTGCACTTCGGCCACGGCAGCAACCGAGGCCAGCGCCTCGCCGCGGAAACCCAATGTGTGGATGGAAAAGAGGTCTTTTGATTCGCGTATCTTGGAAGTGGCATGACGCTCAAAAGCCAGCCGTGCATCGGTT
>Ga0082212_10008202_pt1 | contig 13687 bp, 15 predicted proteins | sample TergutNt197P3_FD_71548 | JGI IMG/M metagenome (GOLD analysis project Ga0082212, IMG submission 71548) | Neocapritermes taracua P3 segment gut microbial communities from Petit-Saut dam, French Guiana - Nt197 P3 | ecosystem: Host-associated > Arthropoda: Insects > Digestive system > Gut ... | reverse complement strand
AATCAGCAGGTAACTGCAAACGACGCATCATCGCACTTCTTGACCAAGTCTTCCCTGAGTATGAAACCCTCTTTTCCGACATATTCGGAGCAACATCACTTGAACTATTGGAAACATACCCATTACCTGATGACATCATGAATGTTCCCACTCAACAACTGGTTGATTTTCTTGCCAAAGCCAGCAAAGGCAGATTTAAGGAAGAGAAAGCTCGAGAACTGAAAGCTATTGCCAGCGGTTCATTCGGGATTGCATTTGCCAAAGATGCCTTCTGTTTCCAAATCAAACAACTGGTGGCTCAGTTACAGTTCTTGGAGGAGCAAATCTCTGATTTAGAAGAAGAAGTTGATATTTTGATGCAGTCTGTTGATTCTCCCATCACAACGATTACAGGTATAGGTTCTGTTCTTGGAGCTGCAATACTCAGTGAAATCGGTGATATTCATCGTTTTAACAGTCCGGCTAAACTGGTTGCTTTCGCAGGACTTGATGTTAAGGTAGTGCAGTCAGGTGAGTTCACTGGCACAAAAGGTAAACTGACAAAAAGAGGTTCTCCATTTCTCAGAAGAGCTATTTGGCTTGCTGCTAACGTTGCGGCTTTCAAAGATCCCACAATCTCAGACTATTACCAATCGCTTAGACAACGCGGGAAACATCACTACGTGGGAATCAGTGCGGTAGCACGAAAGTTGTGCAGGGCACAAATTCACGTTCCGATGATGCGCCATACAATAATTCCAGATTCCGCATTGAGATAGACGGAATTCAAACAAGTAATTTTTTTGAGTGTATTGGGCTTGGCGCTATCACAGAGGTTGTAACTTCGAGGAATTCAGCAGGGACTATAACAAATAAGTCTCCTGGCGCAACAATTTACACTGACATAACACTGAAGTATGGCGTTACCAGTTCTTGTGAGCTGGATAATTGGTATAAAGATACTCGTGATGGGAATGTGTTTCCTAAGAATATGTCAGTAATTCTAATGGATGAAAATGGTAATGACGCAGCGAGATGGAATGTCAGCGGTGCTTGGCCAAAATCGTTAGTGGGGCCAAACTTTACTACAACTGATACAAACGTGGCCGTTGAGTCGCTGACGCTGTCTTGTAATAGAGTAGACCGAGTCAGCTAAAGATGAATCGGCTGGGAGCTAGTTTGTATGCAGGACTTTTGGAACGGCACGAAACTTTCCGCCCCATCAATTTAGGGCACTTATTCATCGGCGCTGACACTGACGATTGAGAACTTGTGCGGTCTCGCTTGACAATTTAACGTATCCGCAAGGCATCCCTGGGTATGATAAATGCGCTTGAGGCAATTGCGGTGTAAGCCAGTACTTCGTTTTACCCGAACCTGATGAACCAATGACTCAGCAGTTCAGATTACACGCATATGTAAGGTTTGCATGGCGCGTGCATTCTTAACAATTCAGTGCCGGTAAGTAAGACGTTCTTTGGAATACGGATTCTATAATTTGATAGCTCGTGGCAATAAACTTCTTGTTTATCGCTCATTCGCATTCTTCATTTTCTTGCCTCAATATATGCTGAAGCTATGTAATTTTCAATATTAGTATTTGGCGCCCACGGCTTGATAATTTCTTTGCTGTTTTCTTTAAAAACAATATTTATTTCCTCAAACCCAGCTTTTTGTAGCATAGCTTCAAGTTTATTTATATGCTCTGCTCCGCCAATGCAGCTCGAAACCATTTTTAAGTCCTGCCTGATTTCTTCCGGTATTTCCGCTGTTGCTACTACGTCTGAAATAGAAAGTCTGCCACCTGTTTTTAGAACTCTATATGCTTCCTTGAAAACTAACTCTTTGTCAGTCGAAAGGTTTATGACACAGTTAGAGATGATAACATCCACTGAATTATCAGCTACTGGCAGATGCTCTATTTCGCCAAGTCGGAAATCAATGTTCTTATCCCCTCTTTTCGCCGCATTTTTCCTGGCAAGTGTTATCATATCAGGCGTCATATCCACACCGATAACATAGCCGGTTTCGCCGACTTGTTTTTGAGCTATAAAGCAATCAAAGCCGCCGCCACTTCCAAGATCAAGCACTGTTTCGCCTATTTTTAACGAAGCAATAGCGATAGGATTACCACAACCTAGCCCCATATTAGATTCATATGGTGCGTTATAAAAATCCTGCTCTGAATACCCCAGTTTTTTTGACACTGCCGCTATATCAACTGCCGTTCCATTGCAGCCACACTCGCCAGCACAGCATCCTTGCGCTTTCTTGTTTGCCGCTTTTGCATATTGAGTTCTGATATGTTCTCTGATTTCCTCATTATTTTCCATGAATGGTCTCTCTCATCTCCTCTAAAATTTCATCCGCATCTTTTATTATTTTAGGGCAAAGGGCTCTTACTTTTGAATAGTTAGTTTCCTTATTACCGTTTATTAAATCCAAACCCAATAAATCCCTGCAAATTATTGTTTTGTTACGTTCTTCAAACCTACGTGCAAATTCCCTTATCAAGTCGTAAGTTTTTTTCTTTTGAAACAGTATCGCCTGCTTCTGAGTTTCCGCATTTCAGCCCCATCAGTAAGAAAGCACCAGTTACCGCGCCGCAAACTTCTTGAAGCCTACCCATTCCGGCTCCAAAACCACAAGCCAGTTGCAGCGCCGTTTCTCTGTCAAGACCAAATTCTTCACAATATGTAGAAAGGATGGCTTGGGCACAGTTGAAGCCATCGTTAAAACAAGCGACTGCCTGATCAACTTTGCTTTGATTTTCAATCATTCAATGACCTCCAATTCAAGCTCTCGTGCAACAATCTCTGCCGTTTTCTTAGCTACCTCACCGGTGAAGTTTACACATTGCTGAATATGAACTGCCGAGCCGAGTTCCATACCTTTTGTTAGTATTTTACAACACGCAACGCGGTGGTTAGTTGTAAAGCTTCCAATCAACTCATTGGCTAATGCCATAACTTTTTCTGTCTTGCTATCTTTCGGTTTTACTCTGCCAAAGAAGTACCCCAAACACATCACACCACCAGCTATGGCACCGCATAAGCATTTGGAACCGCCAATACCGACAGGAAAGCCTGAGGCCATAGCAATTGCTTCAAGAGGAATGTTGTCATCTAGGTTGGCTTTGAAAGAAGAAACTATTGCCTCAGAACAATAGTATTCATCCTCAGAATAATGTTTTTCTGCATCGGCTTTGATTTTTTGGATATTGATTTTGTTGTTCATCGTATTTATGTTTCCATTATGAGAATCTGACGAATGAAAGCGAATGCCCCATGTAGCAGAGCCACGAAGAATGAGATGTTTCTTGCATCATGTTATTTGTCGCTAACACCGCGTATTCGTATCTTCATAAGGCTACCCAACAGTTCTATCATACCACACTTCAGTTTTGTTGAATTGAGAAAATCATTGAGCTGCTTGTGCAAACCCTTCTCTTCGCATGAAACATATCCCAACTGTTTTACGTGTGTATGACTTGACGCTTGGTTGATTTACGGATAATCTGGAAGTATAATATAATTAAACTTGCTAATGCGCATATGAGCTTATCTGCTTGCATGATTTCCACATGGCGCATACCCTTTGTACGAGGAGATGCTGATGTTACAAAATTGTGTCGTTCCAGCGAAAGGCCAAACAAAATTCATCTTTTTCTCGGGTAAAGGTGGTGTAGGAAAAAGCACCATGAGTTGCGCAACTGCGGTCTGGCTGGCAAAACAAGGTTATAAAACCCTTTTGGTCACAACTGATCCAGCACCTAACTTAAGCGATATTTTTGAACAGGTAATCGGGCATAAGGTAACTGTCATTAACCAATTACCCAACCTATGGGCTATCGAAATCAACCCTGATATCGCATCTGATGAATATCGCGAACGGGCAATTGCTCCAGTAAAAGACATCCTTGATGAAGAACAGTTACACTCCATCAAAGAGCAGATGAAAAGCCCTTGTGTGGACGAAGTAGCGGCTTTTGACAAATTCATTGAGTTTATGGACGATCCGGAATACGACGTGGTCGTTTTTGATACTGCGCCTACGGGACATACCATCCGCCTGTTAGAACTTCCATCGAGCTGGGACAGAGAAATATCCAAAGGTGGTTCGACATGCATTGGACCCAGTGAGTCATTGAAGGGTGCTCAAGCTAAGTATGAGAAAGCCATCTCATATTTGCAGGATAACCATAAAACATCATTTATTTTTGTTCTGAAAGCCGAGAAATTATCTATCCTTGAAACTCACAATAGCGGCCACGAGTTAAATGAGCTTGGCATTGATTTAAAAGCGCTGATTGTTAACGGGCTCTATCCATCCGATGCCTGTACGGACACTTTTTTTAAGAAAAAATTGGATGAGCAGACACAACGTCTTATGACAATAGAAAACGAATTCAATGGTATTTACATTGCAAAATTTCCATTGATGTCAACCGAACTCAATGGGCTAGATCTACTGGAAACAATTGGACAAAATCTATACCAAGGTAAAGCGCTACCACATATTGAGCTATTATTGCAGATGCCAACAGTCGAAATAGAGCAAAATGCGGTAAATATCTCTGAATTACTTTCGCCGGCAAGAGAATACCTTACCAGATTTATATTTATAACTGGCAAAGGCGGCGTAGGCAAGAGCACCATTGCTTGTATTACTGCACTTCATATGGCGGAGAAAGGGTTTAAAACGTTAGTTGTCACTACTGACCCAGCATCTCACCTTGAAGCCATATTTGGTCAGCCAGTGGGACATGAGGTGCGCTCACTCAAAGGGCAATCAAATCTATTCGCAGCACGTATTGACCAGAAAAAAGCCCTTGAAGAATATCGTGCACGCATTTTGGCTGCTGTTAGAGACTTAGGCAAAGAAGTAGAAACCTCAGTGATGGAGGATCTTAATTCACCATGCGCTGAGGAGATGGCTTCTTTTGAGTGTTTTATGGCTTATCTAGTTCCAGGAGAATATCAGGTAGTAATTTTTGACACAGCTCCCACAGGGCATACATTACACTTGTTAGAACTACCGTCAGACTGGCATGGGTACATAGATCTTGGCTCACTCACCAAGAAAACTTCAGACAACACTATACGGGAATACGATAATGTCATTGCTATTATGCGCGATACACGCCAGAGTACATTCGCTTTTGTGATGTACCCTGAATACACACCTATCATGGAAGCATGGCGTGCATCAAAAGACCTTAAAGCGCAGGTTGGAATACACACTAACCTTGCTATTGCTAATATGTTGCTCAATCAAAATCATTGCAACAACGCTTTTTTTGGGTGCCGTCGCTACCAACAACAAAAATATTTGGCTCTGATAAAAGAAAAATTTCCCATACCACTACTAAGTATTCCGCTTCTAGATCATGAGCCAGAAGGTTTAGAAAGCTTAAGTCAATTGGCAAGAGACATTTTCAGCGAGAGCACGCCGTTTGGCTTGTTGCAATAGGTGATATCGCGATGTTTACAAAACGTTTTTGACGGTATAAGCTGATATGCGCATATCAACAAGGTTAGTGCAATAATCAGGAGGGAAGCACCAAATGTCAAATTCAAAAGATACTGATGTTTCACGCAGAGAGTTTTTAAAGCAGGCTAGCGTAGCAATAGGTGGTATTACGCTGATGTCTCTCGGCGCATCTACATCATGCGATAATCCGACCAATCCAACTAACCCAACCAATCCAACTAACCCAACCAATCCAACTAACCCAACCAATCCAACTATCCCAACCAATCCAACTATCCCAACCAATCCAACTACTACAACGCCTTCTTTTGGACTACCGTTAGAGTCTCCTAAAATGCAAATACCTAATTGCGATGCATATGTAGCTTTAGATCGTAAGTATTCGCCATATCATATTTGGGTATTTCCTACGCCAGAAGATAATAATATTGTATTAATTGGAATTACTGATTCGTTACTTAAGTTAGGAGACGGATTTAATAGAATCTATTTAGATGGTTCTGCTATTGGCACCACAAAAAGCGCTACGCGCGAAGACACCTTTGGCTTCTTCGAAGGATTCAAAATACAAACAGACCTTATTGTTCCAATCTCTGGGACTGTCATATCCACACATGAATTTATTGGCGACTGTGAAGGAAATTATGATGATATATATAAGCATTGGTTAGTAGCAATCCGTATCAGCAACCCGGAGGAATTAAGTAAGTTATACACACCGCAATACTACGCCTATCTTGAAGCTCCGGGCTGGATCGGTCCAGTACCTCCGATGTATTAGTGGGGAGAAATATTATGAAACATAAAAAACTATCTATTTTTGAAGGTGCCATGTGTTGCGATTCTGGAGTGTGCGGTGCCGAGCCGGACACCATTCTAGTTGAATTCGCCGACACATTAAAAAAACTTAAGCTGGACTACCCTGAGCTTGAAATTCAACGCGCCAATATGTCGCATGGGTTGGATGTTTTCCGCAAGAACATAGATGTTTTAATAATGATTAAAAACAAGGGTACAGGAATCTTGCCGTTGATATTGATTGACGGAGAAGTCTATTCACAACAACGCTACCCCAAGTATGAAGAACTAAAGCGGGAATTGGAGTCATGATGGTAAATGTAATGGATAGGTTTACACGTGCAACAAGCGCACTTTCTGATAAAACACGACTGCGCATCATTAACTTACTTGCAAGCAGAGAATGCTGTGTTTGTGAGGTTATGCAAGCTTTGGATATATCTCAAACGCGTGCTTCACGAAATCTTAAAATTCTCAACGATGCCGAGTTTTTGATAATGAGAACCGATGGACAATACACACTATACTCACTCAGTGATGATATTAACGATTTTCACTTTGATTTGCTCAAAACAACCTGTGCCGCCATTGATACAACTTCAGAGGCTCAAATTGATATAGAGAGACTTAAACAATCAAAGCGTGTTGAGCTGAAATACGACGCATCCACTGCGTGAATTAATAAATAATTGCCGCAACACGACACAATAAAGGAGTTTGGAATGAGCGATAATCCCACACCAGCAGGAGAAAACATGTCTGAACCCAATGAGCTTTATCAGTCAGCAAAGCCAAAAGTTAAGTGGACATGGTGGAAAACAACAGTACTAATTACTATAGCATTGGCAGCTGTTGGTTTGACAATATATTCCTCAATTTCCTATGAATCAGCGTATAAAGTTAGTAATCAACTCATACAATGGGACTCCCCGCCTTCTTATATAGGTGAAACACCTCTTCTCATTAATGAATTACAAGAAGCTTGGAATTCCAACAACAATTTGGTCCTTGTCATCACGCCGTGTAGCGATGCAACGTTGAACGATTCTGTCACAGCATTAACTGTGGAAGCGGCTAACAGTATAAGGTCAACTGACAGGATATACGTAGGCGTTTTTTTGATGCCACAGGACGATTCTCTTTCCTATCCAACTGTCAGGTTGAGATTGTATACAAAGGCAGCGCAAAGTCTCACTGTGACAATGAAAGAAAACCTTACAACCGACCTAATTTACAACAACTACCTAGACCGTAAATTCTTAAGGAACTAGCGCTAAAGGAGAATTTGAATATGGATGCGTGGATACAAGAAATTCTCAAGGGACAAACTTTTGGCATAATGGTGTTTGTTGCCGCGTTTCTCTTTGGGCTATCATCAGCGGCTACCACTGCTGGCTGTGGCGGTTTGCCTGCTATGTTGGTTATTCTTGGTTATACAGGTTCTAGTAAAGCCAATAAAACACGTCAGCTACTGATGGCAGCTGGAGCATTTGCGCTTTCTTCAATTGTAGTACTTGGTGCATTGGGTGCTGTTATGAGCTTAGCTGGTGGCGATATAATAAACTCAACTGGTCGACTAGGATTCTATTTCAAAAAATTACTTGGCATAGCAGTTATTATACTTGGCTTATCTGCTTTAGATTGGCTCCCTATGCGTTTTCCAACATTCAAAATTTCAACGGACAAACTTCCAAGTGGCACTCTAGGCGCACTTGCACTGGGGGCTACAGTAGGGCTAGCGACTGCTGGATGTGCTGCTACTTGCTCTCCATTGCAATTACCTATTGTTCTTGGATTAGCTGCCTTGCGTGGTCATGTGTTGGAAGGCACTGTCATTCTTGTGGTATTCGCTATCGGCTTTGTATTGCCGCTGGTTGCGGTGATGTTGGGGGTCGGCATGACAAGAGCCACAAAGATTATGGAAAAACTGGATAAACCACTACGCTATATATCAGGCGTATTTATGATTCTGCTAGGTTTGTGGCTAACAGCAGTAATCAAGACTGGTAGTTTTTCTGGTTTCTAGCGCGAGAAGTCTGTCATCAATGATGGTTAATAATATCAAACCTTGTAATGTATGTAGATTGGGATTAATTTCTTTCCCCGAAGCTGTGCGCTTTGAACATGCTTTGCTTAAATTGCGACATGAAGAAAAAGTTGGCGATATATTGCTTCTTCATGAACATCCACCTACTGTTACATTAGGTAGATTTGGTGATATCAAGAATGTGCTACTGTCAAAAGAAGAATTAGCACACAGAGGAATAGAGTACTATGACTCTGACCGCGGCGGCGATGCCACTTTTAACTGTCCAGGCCAACTGGTAGTTCACCCCATCATTAACGTGAGACAAATAGGCCCGCGTAATTACATTGATGGTTTGCAGCAAATGGCTATAGACGTTATAAAAAGTTACAATATTCCTGCGACACGCTCTACTGAACACCCTGGCGTATGGGTTTCAGACAAGCAAATAGCTGCAGTTGGATTAAGAATTCGCTTAAACATCAGCATGCACGGGCTGTCCCTAAACATTAATCCGAACCTTGCCACATTTGATGTTATTAATTTATGCGGGATTGAAGGATGTCAGGCAACATCTATTAAAGCAGAATTGGGAAGTCTTATTTCCGTCACTGATGTGTTGCCTAAAGTTGAGCAGTTTTTCGCTAAAATCTTTAATTTTAAACTGAACCACATTTCTAAAAACCAACTTGACCAAATGTGTTTTGAGACACAGATTGCTTGAGGTTATCGAGATAAATAAATGGAACAAAGATTGCCAGTTTGGTTTAAGCAAAAACCACCGCGTGCAGGAGATACGCGCCGAGTAGGGCAGTTGTTGTCCGATCTTAAGTTGCATACTGTATGCGAAGGAGCGCACTGCCCCAACATCGGACAGTGTTTCGCAGCAGGCACTGCCACTTTCATGATAATGGGAGACGTTTGCGTGCGTAACTGCACTTTCTGTGCAGTGAATAAAGGAATACCTTTGCCGCTTGATGCAGATGAACCTAAACACATAGTCGAAGCAGTCAGGCAACTTGGGCTCAATTATGTGGTTATCACATGTGTTACTCGAGACGATCTACCAGATGGCGGCGCAGGACATTTTGCTGCAATTACTAAGCAATTGCATGAAGCTATTCCTGGTATACGTGTTGAAACGCTAGTATCGGATTTTAATGGAAACGAAGAATCGATAAAAACTGCAACAGAGGCAAACCCTGAGGTGTTCGCACACAATCTGGAAACAGTACCACGGCTTTATCCTTCTGTTAGACCAATGGCCAACTACCAACGCTCTCTGGATGTACTCAGGAAAGCTAAAGATATAAACCCTGACACAATCACCAAATCCGGACTTATGCTGGGGCTTGGAGAAGAACAGGATGAGGTAATTGATGTATTGCACGACCTCAGAAGAGCAGGATGCGAACTTTTGTCGCTGGGACAGTATTTAGCGCCTTCGCAAGACCATCACCGCGTAGAAAGTTTTATCACGCCGGAAAAATTTGTCGAGTATGAAAAAATCAGTATGCGTGAAGGGTTTAAAGGTGTCGCGTCCGCTCCGTTAGTAAGAAGCTCATTCCGAGCTGCTGAACTATTTGACCACGCCATCAACTTCAACCGAATAGTTGAATTACCAGAAATTAGCACGTGACTAACGAAGTTTCAACTACTAAGACATATACTACATCCACAACGTACGCCTATATCGTCGTGTTAGCTGGGAAATGTGCGTGTACGTCCCAGCTAGTTGGTGGCGAGTCGCCCACAAACTCCTAATGCAAAACTGGGGGAATACAGTCTGTTAGCATTATGTTCTTTGCGCTATGTATTGACATTTAATAGCTGGTCTTTATAGTTTTAATGCGCTCCGAATATGCTCTTAGCCACACTGCCTGTCTTAAAGAGCGTGAAACACAAAAGCACGGTGTAACCGATGCAGCCCCAAATGGAGCCGATGGGGTTGCCTGAAATGGCAATGCTCTGAATAAGTACGGCGTAAATTCCAACGCACACCATAATCAGCAGTCCTTGGAAAGCTACCGCCAGCAAAGCCTTCAAGTAGTTCTGCCCCATGGAACTCATCTCTCTGTTAGTGAGTGTCGCCATGGGAAGCGGAGCTAAACTGGTGAGCAGGTAAATCTCAATCATCCTGCCGTAAACAATGACAAAGATGATGATATTCAAGGCTAGTACGAGTATGTACATCAGAAACGCCTGGAGCCATAACCCCAAGAGTTGTCCCACGCCCATTTCCCATAGCTGCGCCTCAAAATCCGCCAGTATATCCGGCGTAATAGCCGTACTGCTTGAAATCAACCCGGATGCGTTGTTCACAACGTACTGAGCCACATCGAATATGCCGTTTACTATATTGAAAGTGTTAGCCAGTATGAGAACGGCGATGAGCGTTTTGAATACCCACTTGAAAAAGAGCCAAGTGTCTATTTCATGCAGGTTGTTACGCTCAATGATGATGTGAATCAGTTCCCAGCACATGACGAAAGTGAGCACCAGTCCGGCTATGGGCAAAATGACTGTTTCGGATAAATTCCTTATGAGTGAGAAAATGCCGGGATTCCAAGCCGCAGGTGTGGTGCTTACTCTGGCTGCGATACTGCCTATTTGGTCGTTTACGATGTCAAAGAGTGCGCCGAGGTTTACCATGATGCCGCTTATCAAAAACTCCTTAATGAGATTGACAAGCCATTCGGTCAGAAAACTCATTTAGCCCTCCTCTAGAAAAGTGTGGCAAGCAGCGGAACCAGCGTCATGCCGAGTAGAATGACACCGCCTCCCGCCATAAGCTGCTTGATGCCTTGTGATTTGGCACCGGGATTGTCGGCGCCGTATCCCTCAAGTAGATTGATTACGCCCCATACGGCAAGACCGGCACCAAGTGCTACCACCAGTGTTTGAAGTGTGCTTACGGCTGAATTGAAAAACTCCATTGTGTTAATACCTCCATAAATTTATTTTTGTGTCTTAAAACAGAAAAAGCCGCTTTAACGCGGCTGAAAAGTAGTTTCACTACCATGAAATATATTGACATTGGTAGCGCCCTTACCTAAAATTGCGCCAACTCGCTCAGACATGATTCTTTTTCACGCGGGCAAAAAAGGAGTAGAAAATGGTTATTCTGAACATACTCTTGTGGTTACTCATCGGCGCCGTGGCTGGCTGGTTGGCTGGCATAATCATGAGAAGTAGGGGATCGCTAATTCGTAACATCATCTTAGGCATTGCAGGCGCTTTGCTTGGCGGATGGATTGTTAGTTTCTTTGCAGATGTCACTACTTTCAGTGTTTTAGGCTTCCTAGTTGCCATTGGCGGCGCTTGTCTGCTTATCTTCGTTTTCAGATTGTTATTTGGTGGCAAAAAGAGAAGATAAACTACAGTTGTGTCAGTTAGGCTAAAGCGTCCGGATCATCCATATCGTCATAGTTGAGTATGTCTTGGTCTGGCGCTTCAGCCTCATACACAGTGAACTCATCATTCGGCTTTAGCTTCAGTTTGGTGCTGATGAGTTTGGAAACGTCAAAAGCGTTACGCTTGTCTGCCTCCGCTGTGTAAACGTAGTTCGGATGCTTTGTCAGTTCGTACTTGGGCGAGAAGAAAGGTCTTATACCGCGCAGCATCAAAATGCACTTGTTGCCCGGCATAGTGGTGAGTTCGTCAATAGTCATGAGTTCTTTGCCCAGCTTCTGTGTGTTTTGGGAATAACTCTCCGAATTGCCGTGAGAACGGCTCTCCGTCTGCATGAAGATGGTTTCCTTTCCCAATACTTCGGATATTTCCTTGATGGTGGTATGCTCTCTGCCGCCTAAGAATAAAACGCTGTCCATGTTGCCCATTATGGTTTCGGCATGTTCTTTGTACAAGGCTTTCAGTTGAGAGAGCGCCTGCAAGAAAAGACACAACGAGATTTCCCTTGAACGTATGACAGCAACCAGCTTCTCCAGATGCGGCACCTGTCCCGTATTGGCAGCTTCATCCCATAACACTCTAACGTGATACGGCAGTCTGCCTTTCCACTTGGTATCGGCCCTCTCGCATAAGAGATTGAATAACTGCGAAAAAGCCAGCGCCACGATAAAGTTGAATGTGGCGTCAGTATCCGAAATGACAAAGAACAAAGCCGTTTTGCGCTCACCTGTTTTGTCGAGTTCCAGTTCATCGTAACTCATGATTCGTCTCAACTCCGAAATATCAAACGGAGCAAGTCTCGCTCCACAGGAAATTAGAATGCTCTTAGCCGTTTTGCCGCTGGATAGCTTGTATTTTTGGTATTGTCTAACTGCAAAGCAGTTGGGTTTGCGTTTGGCAAGACCGATGAACATGTAATCCACTGCGTTTTTGAAGTCGGCGTTTTCCTCTTTAACTTCCATTCTGGTAAGCAGGTCAACCAAAGTTATGATGTTACGGTCTTCCACAGGACACTCATTCACTATGTAAGCGATGAGCGCCGAATAGAGCAAGAGTTCGCACTTTGCCCAGAACTCATCACCCTCCTTGCCATCTCCTTTGGTATTGGAAATAAGAGCATGAACGAACTTCAAAATGTCGGCCTCCGTCTTGATATAAACCAAAGGGTTATAGTGCATTGAGTGCGCGAAGTTGATGCTGTTAAACACCTTGATAACGTAACCCTCTTTCTTTAGAAAAGAGCCAACCTGCCCCAGTAAGCTTCCTTTGGGGTCTACCACAACGTAGGAAGAATGCGCTTGAAGAAGTTGCGGTGTGAGCCAAAACCTTGTCTTACCGGAACCTGACGAACCGATGACACAGCAGTTTAGGTTTCTGGCGTTTGCCGGGTTTGACGGGCGTGTGTTCATACTCAGTAACTCGCTGCCTGTGAGGATAATGTTCTTGCAAAACTGCGGATGAACGAAGGGGGCTATGTCTTTGGCTGTGCCCCATCTGGCTGAGCCGTATTCCACATCCAGCCGGTACTTTGAAGCGTTTTTGACCCTGTAGTAAATCACTGCTCTCAGTACCAAGGCAGCGCTTGCTCCAACAAGCCAGTCAAAAGGTTCAAGCGAGGGTAGTAAACTCCCGAAGGCTTCACTCACGTGCTCAACTATTCCGATAACCCTCAATGCCAAGCTGTCAGCCTCAGATAAACGGAAGGCTGTACCCAGTTTGAGAAAGAACCAACCAACCACAACATATGGGACAACCCGTAAAAGCTGCTTCCATATATTGTGCTTCATCCTCTCTCCGCCTCATGCTGACGCTCACGCTTGCGACGTCCTTTCTTGGAACGCTCTTTGGTAGCCTCTTTTTCGGCTTCTTTGTACTGCTCCTTGAAAGGCGGCCGTTGACATTTGGCGCGTTTCAAGACTTCCGCCGTATACTCAGCAAATACCGCCGTGATGGCATCCGCCTGAGAGCTTTTGAAAACTA
>Ga0082212_10008201_pt1 | contig 13687 bp, 13 predicted proteins | sample TergutNt197P3_FD_71548 | JGI IMG/M metagenome (GOLD analysis project Ga0082212, IMG submission 71548) | Neocapritermes taracua P3 segment gut microbial communities from Petit-Saut dam, French Guiana - Nt197 P3 | ecosystem: Host-associated > Arthropoda: Insects > Digestive system > Gut ... | reverse complement strand
TAATTATTTTCTTATATAAATAAATATGAAAATTTTCTAATTAATATTTATATTAGTTTATATCAATAAATTAAAAATCTTTAATTAATAATTAATTTTTATATAGCACTAAATTAAAAATCTTTAATTAATAATTAATTTTTAAGCACTAAATTAAAAATCTTTAATTAATAATTAATTTTTAAGCACTAAATTAAAAATCTTTAATTAATAATTAATTTTTAAGCACTAAATTAAAAATCTTTAATTAATAATTAATTTTTATATTAACACTAAATTAAAAATCTTCAATTAATTAATTTTTATAAGCACTAAATTAAAAATCTTTAATTAATAATTAATTTTTATATTAACACTAAATTAAAAATCATTTATAAAAACTTATATAATAATAATTAACATAAAGAGTTGTAAGTCTATTTAGATTATATTTTAATATTTTAATATTTAGCTTAATTTGTACTGTTTATAGTTATGCTGATAATGATTTTATTATTATAGAATTTAATAAGATTAATATATATGGTTTAATGAGGTTTATTTATGGATTTAATGGTTTTAGCTATAGTTTTCATAATTTATTTCTTGATTGTAGGGTATGTTGGATATTTGGCTTGGAAACGTACAAAATCTTCTGAAGATTTCATGGTTGCAGGTCGTAAAACTCACCCGTACATTATGGCATTAAGTTATGGGGCTACGTTTATTAGTACGGCAGCTATTGTAGGATTTGGGGGAATAGCTGGTCAGTTTGGTTTAAGTTTACTTTGGTTAGTCTTTTTAAATATTTTTATAGGTATTTTTATTGCATTTATATTTTTTGGTAAAAGAACTCGTAAAATGGGTCATAATTTAGAATCACTAACATTTCCTGAGTTTTTGTCACGACGTTTCAATAGTAAATTTATACAATACTTTAGTGGTGGAGTAATTTTCTTTGGAATGCCAATTTATGCATCAGTAGTTCTTATAGGTGCTGCAAGATTCATGGAAACTAGCCTTTCTCTTAACTTCCATTTATCTCTTATTATTTTAGCAGTAATAGTAGCTGCTTATGTAATATTTGGTGGAATACGTGGAGTTATGTATACTGACGCTCTTCAAGGAACTATAATGTTAGTTGGAATGATTTTCTTACTTATATTCACTTATTGGTTGCTTGGTGGAGTTACAGAGTCACACACTGCTTTAACAAATATGGCATCACTTTTCCCACCTAGTGCTCAGGCCTTAGGTGGAACGGGTTGGACAACATTTCCTTCTCTAGGGAGTCCTTTTTGGTGGTCTCTTGTTTCAACAATTATTTTAGGTGTAGGTATTGGAGTTTTAGCTCAACCGCAGCTTATTGTTAGGTTTATGACTGTGAAATCTGATAAAGAATTAAATCGGGCTGTTTTGATGGGAGGTATATTTATAGCAGCTATTCCTGGAACTGCTTATATTGTAGGAGCTTTGTCTAATGTGTATTTCTTTAGAGAAATTGGACAAATAGCATTAAATGCTCCAGGAGTACTAGAAAATGTTGATAAAATTATTCCTGCTTTTATTAACTCAGCTCTTCCAGAATGGTTTGTTTATATATTCTTATTAGCATTATTAGCTGCAGCTATGTCAACATTAAGTTCTCAATTCCATGCACAAGGAACTTCATTAGGTAGAGATGTTTATGAAACTTTGAAAAAGAAAAAAAATGTAGAATCTATTAATTTAACTCGTATTGGAATTCTTGTCGGAGTAGTTCTATCATTTGCTCTTAGTTTAATATTGCCTGGAAGTGTAGTGGCTCAAGGAACTGCTCTTTTCTATGGAATTTGTGCAGCAGCATTTTTAAGTGTTTATATTTGTGCATTATATTGGAAACGAGCTACCAGAGAAGGAGCTATTGCAGGAATTGTTTCAGGATTAAGTGTAAGTTTATTCTGGCTGATTTTTGTATTTGGAAAAACAGCTAAAGCATTGGGAATCTCAGAATTTTTAACAGGTCAACCAATGCTTTTTGAAAGTATTTCAGTAATTGATCCTATTATAATAGCTGTTCCAATATCTTTTATTTTCATCATTGTTGTAAGTTTACTTACTAAACCAATGAATCAAGCAGATATTGACAAGGCATATAAAGGTATTGGCTCAAAAAAAGCTGGAACTGGTGGAAAATAATTAAATTCGAAGTTAAAAGGTGTAAAAATGTTTTTAGGAATACCTGATCCATGGGTTTTAAGTGGTTATTTACTTGTTATATTATCTACACTTTTATGTGTAATTTATGGTATTATAAATTGGAATAAAGGTGATGATGATATTACTTAAGTGGGGATAACATTTAATTCCCTATTTATTTTATTTTTTTAGTCATTTTTTATTATTTTAATTTTTTTATCATATTTTTATTCATTTTTTATTATTTTATTTTAATTTTCGCTCATGTATAGTTGATGGTTCTTTGAATGTTTATGTTATTTATTGAAGATTAATATGGTTATTTTGTAACATTTTGTCAAAATGGTACTCAATTCATTCAATATTTTGAAAAATTCTAGTATCAATACTTTCTATTGAGTTTGTACCAATAACTTAACATGAGCGTTAATTTTTTTATCATATTTTTATTCATTTTTTATTATTTTATTTTAATTTTTTTATCATATTTTTATATTAATTGAATAATAAATAATAAAATATAATATATAATTAATTCTTATTATAAAATAATTAGATATATTGATAATAAAAAAATAATATAATTATATAAAAATAAATAAAAAAATTAATTTTAAGGGATATAAATGAAAATTATTCAAGATATTATTGGAAAAGAAGTAGTCAATACAGATGCAAAATTAATTGGTAAAGTATCTGATGTTGAATTTGATGAAGATACAAATGAATTAGAAGCATTGATTTTGAAAAAAGGAGGAATTTCCGAAACATTAAACATTTCTAAAAGTGAAGATGTAATTCCTTATGATATGATAAGTAAAATCGGAGATAAAATTCTTTTAAAAGATGCCTTTGATTCTTTTGACTTTGATTAAAATATAAAAATTAAGTTTATTTGAGTTTAATTAAGTTTAGTAGGTTTATTAAGTTTTTTTTGAGTTTAATTAAGTTTAGTAGGTTTATTAAGTTTTTTTTGAGTTTAATTAAGTTTAGTAGGTTTATTAAGTTTTTTTGAGTTTAATTAAGTTTAGTAGGTTTATTAAGTTTATTTGACTTTAATTAAGATTAGTTAAGTTCATAAAGTTTAAATTAAGTTTGACAAAAAATTTTTAAAATTAGTAGTGTTTTTATGACTTCAAAAAATTATTTAATCGATATTTTAAAGGAAAATCAAGTTTTTAAAACAGGAAAATTCACCCTTTCCTCTGGAAAGGAAAGTGATTATTATATTGATATGAAAAAAGCTATCACTGAACCAAATATATTAAAAACAATTGCAGAACTCATCAATCAAGCTATTTCTACTGATAATATTGATAAAGTTGCAGGTCCTGCTTTAGGTGCAGTTCCAATAGCTACAGCAATATCTCTACAATCTAACATTCCACTTCTTATGATTAGAAAAGAAAAAAAAGGATATGGGACTTCAAAGTTAATTGAAGGAGAATTAAATGAGGGGGATAATGTTATTGTAGTTGAAGATGTTACAACTACTGGGGGCTCTTTGATTAAAGCTATAAAAGCTATTCAAGAAAATGGTGGAATTGTAAAAAAAGCTTTTGTAGTAGTAGACAGAGAAGAAGGAGCATTTTATGAATTTGAAAAAGAAAATATTATATTTGAACCTTTAATTACAGTTAGTGAGTTTTTCTAATTTATTTTATCTATTATTTGTGAAGTTTATTTCTCATTTATAATATTTTTTTCTCATTTGTGAAGTTTATTTCTCATTTATAATATTTTTTTCTCATTTGTGAAGTTTATTTCTCATTATTTTAATTATTTTAATTATTTTTATTATATTATTCTTTTAAATGTTTTTTTAAATGACCTAATTCATTAATGATAATTGAAATTCCAAGTTTTACTGCATTTGGAGATCCTGGCATTGAAAATATTAATGTTTTTTTGTAAACTCCAGCTGTTGCCCTTGAAAGTATAGCTCCAGATTTCAGTTCATCGTAAGTTTTTGACCTAAATATTTCTCCAAATCCTTTTAATTCTTTTTCAAATAGTGGTTCTATTGTTTCAATGGTTATATCACGACTTCCAATTCCTGTTCCGCCAGTTGTAAAGATTATATCAATACCATCAGCTATCATTTTTTCAATAGATTCTAATAGAGAATCTTTTTCATCAGGAATAATTGTATAGCTATCTACTTGATATTTTTCGTTCAGTTTATTAAATATGTATTTTCCAGAGATATCATTACTTTCATCTTCTTTTGAAACCTTTGATTTTGAATCACTTAATGTAATAACTCCACATGATACATTAATAGGGGATTTTTTTCTGTGTTCTTCCATTGTTTCACTTTTCATGAGTTTTTCTCCATTGATACTTTTTAATTCATTTATTTAGTCTTATTTTTAATAATATTGCTATTTAACTATCATAAATTATTATTGTTGATATTTAACTATTATAAATTGTCATTGTTGATATTTAACCATTATAAATTATTATATGGCTTTATTATATAAATAAAAAATTAATAAAATTATAGACATTTTAAAGTAGATAGTAGCATAGTTGAAAACCAATTAAATTTTTTCCATTATCTGTGAAATAATCTATTATTAACTATTTTTTGAAACAGTAGTATTAAATGGCTTTATATCCATTTTAAAAGAAGAAATATATAGTGAGGAGGGTAGGGACTAAAATTGGATTGGAGGCGGATTCAATGCCAATTTTTGTTATGATAATAAGAGTTAAGATGAGACCCTACCCTTCTAGTTATTTATATATTAGTCATTACATATAAATGTTATGGAAATTATCAAAAATTGTTAATAGTATTTATTTACTCGTAATACGGATAATTAAACATTATTTTCAATTTTAATCAAATTTTAAACCTTTATAATTTTTTATTTTTGATATATATTCATCAATTAAGACAATTAATATTTTATATTATATAATAAAATATTGTGACAATAATTTTTCTATATTAATAATATAAAAATTAAAAATATTTTATTTTTTGATAATATAGATTACTAGTATTTTTTATAGAATTTTGTTTTTTTGATTAGGTTTATTGTCAATTTTAATTTTTCAATTTTTTTAAATTATTTATGGAATTTTATTTTTTTATTTATGGAATTTTTTTGATTAGTTATAATCAATTTTCACTTTTACAATTTTATTAATTTTTTTATAGCTATTCATTTTTTATTAATAATTTTTTTAATTAAGTTTATTAGTTTTTAAGACATAATCTTATTATGGAAAGGAAAAAAAATGAAGTTTATTATATATTAGATGCTTCTGCATTTATCGGAGGTTTTGAAACTCAAAATTCTTTGAATTTTACAGTATCTGAAATTAGTGAAGAAGTTAAAGATTTAAAGTCCAAGATGATTTTTAATCAAGCTATTAATGATAATAATCTATTCATAAAAGAACCAAGCGAATCTGCTATTGAATATCTAAGTGGGATTATTTCAGATTCTGGAGATACATTAAGGCTTTCCATTCCTGATATAAAGATTATTGCACTTGGAATTGATTTTTTGAATGATAAAAAAAGTGTAAAAGTAGTAACTGATGATTATTCTATTCAAAATGTTTTAAAAATTCTTAGTATTCCATATCAAAGTGTTTTAACAAAAGGAATTGATGAAATATATAACTGGAAAAAAATTTGTCAAGGCTGTAGAAAAGAATATTCTGAAAGTTATAAAGAGGATATTTGTGAAATTTGTGGTTCTAAAATATTTAAGAAAAGAATAAAATTAGAAAAAAATAATTTCAAATAATTCAATGGTTTTTAATATGAAAATAGGAATTGTTGTTCATGGTCCAAATATTATTGATTCTGGATATGCTTTAAAGATTATTAATATTTTGGCTGATTTTGGAGAAGTTCATTGTCGATTAGGAGGGACAATGGGAAGAACTGCAGTTATTGACGCATCTTTAGAAAATTTAATAGATATTTCAGCTAAAAGACTTCCTAGCGAATCTGTAAATCTATTTTTAAAGGAAAATATTGATTTGATTATTCTTCTTAACTATGGGAAATCTTCTGTTACAGGCCATACCTTTGGATATAAAGTTTTTAAAAATTCTCATGCAGATTCAATTAAAAGCAAAAATAATATGAAATCCATTGATTTTATTCAAATTGAAAGGCCTGGTGAAGTTGATGGAACTGTTATCCATTGGGCTGGAAAAAACTATGATTTAGTATTAAAATTAGCTAAATCTCTAGATTTAAACATAATGACTGGTGAGGAAATAGTGAATAAATATTTTAAAGATGATTTAAATAATTTTAAAAATAAACTATCTGAAAAAATAAGAAATATTCATGGTGTTAGTCTTAATGAAAATATATTTGTCAATGGTATTGTTATTGGTAAATCTAAATCTGAAAATCTCTCTCTTGTGTCTAAAAATGGCGAAATTGTTGATATCATTGGAGGAGATATTAAGGCTCATGGTGTTGAAAAATTAGGGCCTGTTGATATTGATAAAGCTATTGTTAAAACTGGTCTTCTAAGAAAAGCTAATCCTAAACCTAGAGTAATAACCAATTTTGATAATAGTGTGGATGTAGCTGTTGATATTAGTGCAAACAATCTTTATATGGATAATAAAGGTTATTTTAATGTTGTTTTCATTGATCATGCTGCTGAAGATATTTATAACTTGAAAAATCTAGATTTAGCTGTTACAATTGGTGATGATACTACATTAGTAGCTTCGGATATTCTTTATAGATTTAACATTCCTGTTATTGGTATTACTGATGGAGATTTAGATAAAGTCGTTGAAAAAGGATATATAGCTGATGAATCTATTATAATTGAGTTGATGTCTGGATTTGATGATATTGTAGGTAAATCAATTTTCGAAAATGTTTTTAATTCAAAATATTATCTTAAAATTCCTATTAAAATTGATGAAGTCCATAATTTTAAAAATAATAATGATAATAAAGTTTTTAAATCAAAAATTTTTGAAGATTTTAAAAAAGAAATATTTAAAATAGTAAATAATATAACAACTGAATACCAAATAAAGTAATATCAAAATAAAATAATATTGAATTGATTATTAATATTGATTAGATTACAATATAGATATAAATATCATTAATTAAAACTTAATTAAATTATATAAAAATAATAAATTATAGTTTTTTTATATAAATAAATTTAATATTATTAATTAAATGTAATAAAATTAATTAATACTTAATTAAATTATATAAAAATAATAAATTATAGTTTTTTTATATAAATAAACTTAATATAATGATAAATATAATAAAATTAATTTAAACTTAAAAAGTAACTTTAATCTAATATAAAATTAATTTAAACTTAAAAATTAAAACAATCTAAATATAATAATTATTAGAATTACTTAAATCCTAAAATTTTTTAGTGAGGTGTAGATTTGGAATTAGACGATCTTATAAAATCTCTTCAGAATTTTGAAGGTGTTTCTAGAAAAAAATCTATAGAAAATGTTACTGACAAACTAAAGGAAGTTTATAATTTATCTGGTGAAACTCTTCTGGATTTTGGGGATGATGCATCAGCTATTGATATTGGAGATGGAAATTTAATATTATTTGCTGCAGATGGAATTTGGGGAAAATTAATGGATATTGATCCTTATTGGGCAGGATATTGTTCTATACTTGTAAATGTCAATGATATTGCTGCTATGGGGGCTAAACCAATAGCCATGGTAAATATTCTTTCAATTAACAATGATGAAATAGCTAATGATCTTCTTGATGGGATAAAAGATGGATGTCACAAATTTAACGTTCCTATGGTGGGAGGCCACCTACATCCTGATGCAGAGTATAATGCAATAGATGTTGCTATTGTTGGAATAGCTAAAAAAGATAAAATTATAACCAGTTTTGGAGCAGAAGTTGGAGATAAGGTTATTGTAGCTATTGATTTAGATGGAAGACAACACCCTAAATTTGCTCTTAATTGGGATACAACATATTTTAAAGATGAGAAAATTGTACAGAATCAAATAATAGCTATGAAAAAAATAGCAGAAAAAGAATTAGTTACTGGAGGAAAAGATATAAGTAATCCTGGAACTCTTGGAACACTTGAAATGTTATTAGAGTCATCTAATGTTGGAGCAACAGTTGATTTAAACAAAATTCCAAGGAATGAAATTGTGAGTTGGGATGAATGGCTTAAATCATATCCTGGAGCAGGTTTTGTTTTAACTGCAAAAGAAGAAAATGTAGAAGAATTAATAAACATATTTAATGAGGTTTCTATAACTGCTTCAGCTGTTGGAGATGTAATTAAAGAGAAAAAACTTTATTTATATGATGGAAATGAAAGTAATGTGGAAAAAAAGGTTTTATTTGATCAAAAAGTGAATCCTGTTTTAAAAATTAAAAATGATTAGCTGTTAATTGTGTTATATTAGCATTAATTGTTATAACTAAACTTAATATTAATAAAATACTTAATATTTAATAGAATACTTAATATTAATAAAATACTTAATATTTAATAGAATACTTAATATTAATAGAATGCTTAATATTAATAGAATATATTTCAAAAAGTTGATATTTATTGAGGGGTCTTATGAAAGTAAAGATTAATGGAAATGATATAGATCTTCCTGAAGGGTCTACTATAAAAGAAGCAATTGATTTTTCAAATGCTCCTTATGATGATGGGAGTATTATTTGTCTTATTAAAAGTATAAGGGAATTCGAGAAAAACATCAATAAATATAAATTAAAAACTCCAAAAGGCAGTATTATAATTGAAATGCTTGATGAAGATGGAGCAAATCCCTTAGTTGAAATTTGGAAAAAACAATATAAAGAATTTGAAAACTGCTCAGTGAGATGGACTTCTTCAAATGAAGTGGCTATTGGTCCTATTACTACTGATTTAGATCCAACAATGGATGAATATAGATATAAATATGGGGATGTAATATTAAGCCTATCTGGGTTTAGTAATGAATCTACACATATAATTTTTGCTAAAGAAGATCATCTTGGAACTTATGGCGCTCCAAGTTATAATAAAGGTATTTTTGCTAAGATTGTTGGTGGAAGAAGAACTTTAAGTCTTTTAAACTCTGATGATAAAGTTTTAGCTGTTGAAGGGCTTATTGAAAGGAGTAGTGTAACTGATAGTGCATCTGTTTCTGATTTAAACACAGTTTTAGAAGAAGGAAATCAAGTATTCACATATGTTAATCTTAAAATAGATGAAAACTCACCTCAATCAGCTGAACACTTGTTTTCATTGATTGAAAAAGGCTATGCTTCTGTTGATTATGAAGCAAATTCTTTTGTTGGGTTTTATTCACTTCAAGGTTTAGGAAAATTGATTGAAAATACCACTATGAGAAAAAGAGGAACTGTAACATTAAGAAATAGTGGAAAAGGTATTGGTAAAGTTTATATTTATAGGGAAGATAGAGTAAAATCTCCTTATCACACAACAGTAGCTTATGTTGAAAAAGGAATGGAACTTTTAGATATAGCTAAATCAAACGATAAAATAACAATAAAAAGTAATCCTGAAAGAATAATGACATTATCCATGACTCAAAAAGAAGCAGAAGATTATTTAAAATCTATTGGTATTGAACATGAAAAAACGGGTGTTCTAGAAGATGATGGGGTAATTGTTGAACAAGTTCCTGAATTTTCTATTGATGTTATAAAAGAAGGTAAAATTGAGACAAAAGCTATAAACAGAGAGGATTTAGCTTTAATTGATATTTATGATAAAGAAGATGAAGCTCCTAGATCTTCATGGTACTTTAAAAAAATAACTGGTTTATTTGAAAGACCAATTGGTGCTTTAAAAGTTCATTTTGCATTCCCAGGAATGAAATTGTCTATTTTTGAAGGTGATGCGAAGGAAGCTAAAGGTTTAATTCCTGAAAATACTCCAGAATCTCATGTTGAAGCGGGTAAAATAGGTGTTACTAATATGTCCAAGAAAAATGTTGGCTTAATTGGAATTAGGTTTGAGTGCAATGATGAATTTGGTCCAACTGCAGAACCATTTAAAGCAACCAATATAATTGGAAAAGTAAGAACTGACTTTAAACCTATTGAAAAAATTAAAGAAGGAGAACAATTATATATCCAAAGATATTCGGAATAATAAGAAAAATAATTGTTATTATGTATTAAAATGATTAAGAAGGGATTTTATGGTTGAAAATGTATGTATTAATCCAGATCTTGGCAGAGAAGACATGGATCCTGAGGTTGTTACAAGAATGATTATTTTAGGTCCAAAAGCAGATGTTAGTGAAAGTGAAGTTGTTAATCATCTCCATCTTTTAGGTTTACCTCTTACAATTAAGCAGACATGTTATGGGGCAATGCTTAGTGGGAAAGAAAAGGATGTTTTAGAAGCTATTAAAGATTTAAGGAAGTTAGATCCATATAATATTTTTACTAAAGATAGAGGTTTCCCACCAGGAGATCCTCGAAGATGTAGAGGTCATAGAAAAGGACCTCGTGAAGGTTTTCATCAAATGGAAAAAGAATTTCAACTTCTTGGTCATGTTTCAGATGCATTGAAAAATCCAAAAGAAGTTTCTCTTGAAAAAGAACCATGTCTTCCTCTTGAAGAATTTGAAGATATTATGAAAGAGTCTTTAGCTGATGAAGATTTAAAATCAAAAAATAAAGATAAAAAAGAAGAATAATTTGTAAAATACTAATTATATTTTATTATGAAAGATTAAGTTTATAAAATTAGAAAAATTAAAAAATAGTATAGTTCGATGTGATAAAATGGTAAAAGTAATGATATTTCCACCTAATTCATTAATTTTAGCAGATTTAATTGAAAGAAAAGGGCATGAAGTTCTTTCTCTTCAAAAAGCTGTTAGAAAAAAAGTTAAAGATCCAGAAATAGATTCTCCTCCACTAAACCTTACTGAAGATGATCCTATTAAAGGGTTGAAGTATGCAGCTATTGAAGTTCCTTCTGGTGTACGTGGAAGAATGTCTCTTATTGGACCTTTAATTGATGAAGCAGAAGCAGCTATTATTATTGACGATGCTCCTTATGGTTTTGGTTGTATTGGATGTGCAAGAACTAATGAACTTTCTGCTTTCCATCTTAGAAAAAGAAATGTTCCTACTCTTGAATTAAACTATCCTAAAACAAGAGATGAAACTCAAGATATGGTAAATAGGATTAATACTTTCTTAGATTCACTTCCTAAATCTAATTCTAATGATTCTGAAAATATTAAAGATATAGTGGTGGGAAACAATGGTTAAAATAGCTTTAGTATCATGTGGTACTGAATATAGTGGTATTCAAAAAGAAATAGAAAAGGCAGCTACTACTTTTGGTGCCCAAATAGTTATTCCAGAAATTGATCTTGAATATATTGATGAAGCTGCAGAAAAATTTGGATTTTCTGCACAAAGTTCCAGCTTGAAGTTGATGATAGCTAGAGCTATGTCTATTGTACAAGGTAAAAGTAAAGCTGATGCTGTATTTATAGCTACTTGCTTTAGATGTGCAGAAGGTGCTTTAGTTAGAAGTGAAGTTAGACGTTTCATTCAAGAAAATACTAGAATTCCAGTTGTTACATACTCATTTACTGAGAGAACAAAAGCTGATGAGTTATTTATTCGTATGGAAGCATTAACTACTTCTGTAGCTAGAAGAAGTATTCTTGCTCGTGAAAAACAAGAGGGCTTAACTCTTGGTGTTGATTCTGGTTCTACTACTACAAAAGTAGTGCTTATGGAAAATAATAAAGTGATTGGTACTGGATGGACAGCTACTAAGGATATTATGGAATCAGTACATAAAGGGGCAGATGAAGCTTTTGAAGGTACTGGTTACAGCTTAGATGATGTTGATGGTATTGGTACTACTGGGTATGGGCGTCTTACTATTGGAAAGAATATGAAAGCAGAACTCATTCAAGAAGAACTTTCTGTAAATGCCAAAGGTGCAGTTTATCTTGCGGGTCATCAAAAAGGTGAAGCTACTGTTTTAGATATTGGTGGAATGGATAATAAGGTGATTACTGTTAATGATGGAATTCCGGATAATTTTACAATGGGGGGAATTTGTGCAGGTGCTTCTGGAAGATTTTTAGAGATGACCTCACGTAGATTAGATGTTGATATTACAGAACTTGGTCCTTTAGCTATGAAAGGCGATTTCAATAGGGCTATGTTAAATAGTTACTGTATTGTATTTGGTATTCAAGATTTAGTTACTACTCTTGCAGCTGGTGGAACAAAAGAAGATGTAGCTGCTGCATCATGTCATTCTGTAGCTGAACAAGTCTATGAACAACAATTACAAGAAATTGATATTCGAGAACCGTTAATTCAAGTTGGTGGAACATCTCTCATTTCAGGTCTTGTAAAAGCAGTTAGTGAAACTCTAGGTGGAATAGATGTAATTGTTCCGGAATATTCTCAACATATTGGGGCTGTCGGTGCTGCACTATTGGTTTCTGGAATGGGTAAAAGACAGGAAAATAAATAGGGGATGAATTTAATTAATTTAAAATTAGTTTATCTATATACTTATTTAATTATAAATTAGTTTATCTATATATTTATTTAACTATAAATTTATTTAACTATAAATTAGTTTATCTATATATTTATTTAACTATAAATTAATTTAAAATTAGCTTTACTATAAATAATTTAAAATTTATCTAAAAGGTGCATTTATGCTAGTTGAATCTAATGATAAAGATGGGGCAAAGGTTTATGAAATGATTATAAGGCAAATATTTCAAGACCTTCAATTAGCTCCTTCAATTAAAGATATGAGAGTTTGTGTTAATCCAAATGAAGTTGTATTTATTTTAGCTATGAAAATGGATAAAACTTCCACTCATACTATTTTAGCTGATGTAGCTAATGTAGAATATGATAAAGAAGAAAATAAAACCATAATTCGTGTGCAAGATGAAAATTTTCTTCCAAATATATTGAAAAAATTATGGGCTGAAAAAGGAAGAGAAAATTTATATCAACCAAATAGATTTAACTTTGTTTTTGAAGGAAAAGAAGATAATTTAGAAAATTTAGTTATTGATAATCCTCGTGAAAATTTAAAAAGAAGAGTTTATGATGCAGCTTTCAGAATAGTTCCTGAAGGTTTTAGAATAATTCGAGATATTTCTAAAGATGATGTTATAGCTATTGTTTGTACTGATGAGTTAATTAAAGACGAATGGCTTGATAGAGGATTTGCTTATGTTGAAGAGTTAATATCTTCTTAAATTCATTTTATCTTATCTATTGATTAATAAAGTTTTAATATTAATATTTATTTATCTTTAAGTAAAGAATAAAATTTTTATTATAATATTTTTATTATAATCTTTTTATTTTTATATATTTTTATAAAATTTTTAAGGAAATATTTTTATTATAATCTTTTTATTTTTATATATTTTTATAAAATTTTTAAGGAAATATTTTTATTATAATCTTTTTATTTTTATATATTTTTATAAAATTTTTAAGGAAATATTTTTATTA